>Ga0307512_10006075_pt1 | contig 12360 bp, 14 predicted proteins | sample 14_EM_MG_FD_200267 | JGI IMG/M metagenome (GOLD analysis project Ga0307512, IMG submission 200267) | Populus trichocarpa ectomycorrhiza microbial communities from riparian zone in the Pacific Northwest, United States - 14_EM | ecosystem: Host-associated > Plants > Roots > Unclassified | place... | reverse complement strand
ATTCCCTCTCATATCCTTTAGTCGTGTCGTATTGTAATACTATGGACTATTTCCTTCAACCGTCTCGGCCATCGGTTTTGTGATCCCAGCCGCGAGAGCGATCTCATCTACCCCTCCTACGTAGTATCTCGGGTTACATCATGGCACAACGACACACTGCGTGAAACACTGGCCTTCGTGCTCGGGTCCATAATCTTGGAAGCAGTGTCGTCGGTTCATTGCAGGATCATAAGAGTCACCCCAACATCACGTCATGTAAGGTGCCAATCGCTACTGGATATAGCGGTCGTGACCCCCACATCATTTTTCTATTATGGGTGTATCCGCTGGATCCTGATGATCGCGTTATACTCGTGGTTCCGCGCAGGGATTAGGCGTGATTAGCCGTTTGGGCTCTCTGAGATCATGGCGTTGCACAACGGTGCAAGAGGTTTTTGCTACATGCGAATCTCATGGAGGTGCTAATGGATGGGAAGGGAATCCTTATACACGATGATTTACGGTGTAATGTTAGTACAACGATCGTCCCGATGAATACCACAATGAACGAGCCTCAGTGTTCAGCCTCTTTAAATTTCACCCAGTACCCGTCCTAAGACAACGAACACTACATCAGAACACCACCCAGCCGGTGTCAACCGGAGTTGTTCGCTTACCTTTGCATACATCGTCAAGTGGGAACGAAGCCGCACCTTCTCTTCCCTCTTACGCAAATTGTCACTCTTCGCCCACTCAGGTGGGGGAACCGACTGAGGGGAAGCCTCAGGGTCCCAAACGATATCCTCAAAGGTTTGCAGAATGCGAATTATCATGAATGATATTTCGTTGTACGCGAACTGACAACCCTGAGTTTAGTAACACGCTTGTACCATAATTGAATAAGAATCACACCTGCTGACCGAGACAGATCCGAGGGCCTGCATTGAACGGGAGGAAGATGAGTGGGTTCGGAACGAGATACTTCTTCATCCGCTCATCCAAGAAACGGTCGGGGTCGAATTCTAAGGCTGTCCGGTGCGCAAAGTGTGGTAAGCTCTCCCGGGTTCTTGTAAGAGATATAGTGATTACCGTCCGGCCCCCATAGGTCCGTTCTACGGTGCATGGAGAACACCGAATATGCACACCTTGCGCCAGCGGGAATGAAGAAAGGCTGACCACCGTGTGGGGCGGGCCAGATCACGTCTTGTGTCACGTGTCGGGAGTTGAAAGGTCTGTAAACGCTCGTAAATCCGGGGTCCAGAAAGAATACGGAAGGAAATTACACAGGAGGGAATAGTCTGAGCGTTTCTGGTGGGGGCTTGATCAATTTTGGGATCTCTGTTATGCATCCCTTTGTAGCTCACCATTTATTGTCGCACGGAGGTACTTCATATTTCTGAGGTCTTCATGAGTGGGACGAGTACTGGGGACGACGTGATCAAGGATCTCTTGTCGCAGTTTCTTCAACACTCCAGGTGTCTGGGACAGCATATATAGCATGAATGTGAGGGTGCATGCGGTCTAAGAGAGGGTCACATTGTCAGCGAGACTCCGACCCATGGACAGGTTAAACGCACGGTATCCCTCCCGGCAATCAAGATATTGAGCGTCTCGTCGCGGATGATCCTGGGGTCTTGGGGGGCGTGAGACGTTAAAGAAGGATAAACGGAAGCGATGCCCACCATCCGTCAATTTTACCAGATAGCTCAACAATGTCTCTCCCTCAAGGTCATCGCCTGTAAGGCTCACCCCCTTTTCTCCCTTCTTCTTGATAGCGTTCTCAACGATTGGATCTAGTACCTCTCCGATGATAGCCATCGGTTCAATGATTCTGTCCTCCCGAAATTCCAAAATTTTCCAGGCCAGCTCATTCAACCGGCTCCGCTTGGTGATCACGGATTGCGCGGTCAGGAAGGCGTCAGCGAATTTGTTTGCAGGGTGATTTCTAGATGAAGGGACCGGAGCGGAAGGGGGGTAATTTAACCCGGCCGAAAGTGAACGAACATCCCTGGTGAATAGGTTTGTCAGCCCTTAAGGAGACATGAGGCCCAGTGCAAGCACAAACATTCCGAAGAGAAACTCGGTTGCAGAGTCGAGGGTGAACCGAGAGACAACGTCCTGGGAGACGGTAAGAGATGGATGTGTGCGGGTATTATGAGCTCTCACTTGGACATCAACGGCATAACCTTGCCTCATCCTTTCCTTAACTTGTTCGATTGCGTCAGCCGCGTGGCGATCGAATATGTCAAAATGTGAAATGCGGTCTTTCGAAAAGAATGGCCGGGTCATTCCACGGTGGAACCTGCACGGTAAGTATGTTACCAGGAGTGCCAGAGATGCTGATGGACACAGGTACTCACTTCCACATTGCACCATCTGAGTTGAACACTCCGACACCTAACAATGGATCCAATAATTTCCTCATCCTCGCACCTAATAAAGATTCACCTAAGTATTTTCCGGTGTAAAGCGGAGATGACAGAAGAAACCTTTTTCATAGTGATCAAAATCGGCCGCAAGGATGAGCTAAAGGTATTCAAGTTAACAAAGCATACGGAGAAGCAATACTAGTGCAAACTTTGATGTGCTCCGGCTCTGTTGTGACGACCTATATGAAAGCGGACGATTAGAGTCCTCAACAATTCTTGTAGGCAATAGAAAGACAGACGCGATTGGTGAACAGAATCCTCAAGTTGGAGGTGTGTCCGAGCTTTCTGATCCGTTCCTCAAGGAGGTCGCCTTGAGCGGGCTATCAGTATTGCCACTATGAAAATTGGCTGAAGCGTTACCAAGATATGCTGTTTCCTCCGCCTTGAAAATACCAAAAATCCTATGGATTCCCCCAGGAACCCAGGTGGGGGTATGTGGTGGCAGGACTGCACCAGCTCTCTTCGCCTTGACATAGACGATCAAGTCACCCAATAAGAGTTGTATGCTAAATGCGGCGAGAGAACTGAGGAGACAAGTTACGACAGTGACCCATTTCGGTAAGTTGTGAAATCCATAAGGGCGAAGGAAGAAGTGATCGAGGGTCCCGAGTGTCAGGGGAAGAAAGGACGCCTGGGAGATTATTGTAGAGAGGGCGGAAATTCCTGGAGGTATGGTCATCGAGTCGTGAGATGCCTTCTCAGCAAGGGGGGCGATGAAGAGCGCAGCAGATCAGGGACGACCTTAAGTAGAGTGCCAGACATCAGCAAAATGTACAGTCGGTTCCCGACGGTACCCGACTGTACATTTTGCTGATGTAGTTTGAACGTGGTCGACTTTACCCTCCGCCTGGGTTGGATACAGCACCCTCCAGCAATGCCCAGGCTGGCGCTAGCTACGTTAATTTTTCTAAAGCGCTGTTCAGGCCTCAGGACATTTTCCAGCGGGCCTGTTCGCTTTGGACGTTCCAGTGATGTGGTAAGGTGAACGTGCCGAGACAACGCCGGACTCCGTGATCTATCATCTAAACTGACTCACGAGGCGTCTATCGCCCCGTCGGCTTACCGTGCGAAAAGTGGAAACAACCGTTCGAGGTCACCGATAACGATGCTGCTGTCCGTTATCTGATCCTGATCCTCGATGCCAGCGACGCTCCGTACCACCTTCAGAGTTGCACTACGCGGAGAGGCACTCCTCACCAATCCCCGATTCAATAAGGGGACTGCCTTCTCCTTGCAGGAACGCCGTGAATTTGGTCTCAACGGCAGACTGCCTTTCAAAGTTGCTACCCTGGAGGAACAATGTCAGAGGGCCTACGATCAGCTTGATAGTCAGGAGAGCCCTCTCCACAAGAATAGTTTTCTCCAGGGTTTGAAAGACCAGAACCGCGTTCTGTATTTCGCCCTGTTGGGCAAACACCTGAGGGAATTGATTCCTATCATCTACACGCCCACTGAGGTGCGGCTCCTTCCCGGAAATTTTCGCTCATTCTAAGTAGCTGGCTAGGCCGAGGCTATCGCCAACTATTCTCATCTGTTCCGTCGAAGTGAAGGGATGTATCTTACATTTCCGAATCAAGATACAATGGAAGAGGACTTCCTGGAACAAACACGAGGAAGGGATATCGATCTCTTTGTATGTTCCGACGCCGAGGCGATTCTAGGTATCGGCGACCAGGGTGTTGGTGTAAGTGATCGTAAACCTCTCCGAGAACTTGTAGTGAACGACCGAAATCATTGGTAGGGCATTGGCGTACGCAAGCCTTGAAATCCTTCCAGTGGTGTTCCCCTATCTAAACTGTGACTCTTAGATATCTTCCGCCAAGTCGTCTATCTACACGTGAGTTTGACTGAGTCTCGTGTTCTACCCTCTTTGATCAAACTACCAGATTATTGGCCGGTGTGAACCCCGCTAATTCCTTGGCTGTCACATTAGACGTAGGCACGGACAATGAAAATCTCTTGAACGACAACTTATACGTCGTAAGTTTTTTCCCTTCCCTCTTTGATTGCACCACATAAGTCTGCCATCAGGGATGGCCGAATAGGCGTATCCGTGGTGAAGAGTACGATAAGTTTGTTGATAAGTAGGTCGGGAAGTCCAAGTAAACTAGTGGTCCTTACACCGCTCCGAACAGGTTCGTACAGCTCATCCGGAAGTACCATCCGCACAGTTTTTTGCATTTCGAGGACTTCGGAACGGCCAACGCGGGCAGGTTACTGGAAAAGTATAAGGACCAACATGCCGTGTTTAATGACGACATGTTAGTGTGCTCTTCGAGTTTTCGCCATAGATAATCCTAACACGCCTCACCCAATAAAAGTCAAGGCACAGGAGCAGTGACTCTCGCGGCTGTCATGGCTGCCCTTGGCGTTACAAAGACCAAACTCCCGGACCACAGGATCGTCATTTATGGTGCAGGCTCTGCTGGGCTCGGCATAACGCGTCGGATCCGGGATGCAATGGTCCTGATGGATAACATCCCCGCCGAAGAGGCAAACAAGCGGTTTTGGCTAATCGATCGATATGGACTTATCAGGGATTCGTTGGGACCCTCAAAGATTCGTTCTGAACTCCGAGAGTTTACACGACCAGATGATGAATGGATCAACATCCAAGACTCTGACCACCAAGTCAGCTTATTGGATGTGGTAAGACAGGTGAAGCCTACAATGCTGATCGGATGCTCGACCCACAGCAGGGCTTTCACTGAGGATGTGGTCAGGGAGATGGCGGGAGGGACAGAGCGGCCAATAATCTTGCCTTTATCAAATCCGAGTCGACTGGTAGAAGTGGATCCGAGCGATGCGAACGACTGGACGAACGGGAAAGCTTTGTTGGCGACTGGAAGTCCTTTCCCACCATGCAAGATGCCGGATGGGAAAGAGTACGTGGTCGCGGAGTGTAACAGTAAGTGTCCAGATACCTCGCCATCTGAGCAAAATCTAAACCTTGGCATGACAATAGATGCCTTGATTTACCCCGGTATTGGGTTCGGGGTGGTGGTCTCCCGAAGCAGGACTTTGACTGATTCGATGATCATCGCCGCCACTCGCCGTCTCGCATCTCTCTCTCCGGCTTTGAAAGATCCAGACGACGGACTCCTGCCGGATTTCGGTGACTCTCCAGCAGTCAACTTGGAAATCGCGATTGCCGTAGCTGAACAAGCTGTCGAGGAAGGCCAAGCAGGAATCAGTTGTATAAAGGAAGATGTGCGGAGGCTTGTGACTGAGGCTCAATGGAAACCTGTATATGGACAATATGTGTATGATGTAAATGGGGAGAGGTAGACAGTGTATTACAATCGCAACATGAACGAGCGGCGAGTGAGACTTGCTGAACGTACGCGCTTAATAGATGGCGCCTATGTCGCAGCGACGTGGCGCAATGGATAGCGTGCCGGGCTCATAGGCACTGACTTCTACCCGGAGGTTGCTCGATCGAGACGAGCCGTCGCTAACTTTTTTTTCGTAGCCTATACCATCTGAGTTTATATATAGCGATAAGATAACCGCATCCGACACGAGCGCTTACCATCTTTGCTTGCTGACGTAGTTGTCTACGTGCACAGAATTCGCCGCTTCCTCAGTAACGTTCACTTCGCACGCTCACAGCATGGCTTCCACCCAAAAGCAGAACGTCGTAGTCGTCGGAGGTGGTGTATCTGGTATCACTGTCGCTCAAGGACTCTCGAAGAAGCTTGATCACGATAAATTCAACCTCGTCCTCATTGAACCTCGGCCACACCATGTATGGCTTCCAGCAACAGCCCGCATGGCAGTCACGAGCGACGAAAAGTTCGTCGAGACCGTCGTGTTCCCCTTTGATAGGGTTTTCGTAGAGGGTAAGGGGGTGGTTAAGCAGGATAAGGTTGTAAGCATCAAGGAGGGGAAGGGCGAGGAAGCTGGTAGACTCGAGTTGGCTAGTGGCGAAACTCTCCAGTATCGAGGTGAGTACACGTGTCCGTCGCCCTCTGCATGCATCTCATTGCAATACGACTCTTGTTTCACTAGCACTCGTTCTCGCAACTGGTTCTAAATGGTCTGGACCCATCAACCTACCTGACAGTGAAGCCGATCTCCGTCAGTTCGCGTCACAATGGCGTGAAAGATTCAAAGCCGCAGAAGATATCGTGGTTGTTGGCGGGGATGCTGTCGGAGTCGAGCTTTCTGGAGAGATTAGGGATGAGTACCCGGTACGTCGCGTGTCATCGATGCGTCATGTCTTAGCATTCAAGTCCGCGGTTAGGACAAGAAGATCACGATTGTACACGCCCAGGATAACCTGTTGAATGGTACATACCCAGCCAAGTACAGAAACTACGTCAAAGCTGGGGTCGCTGCTCGAAAGATAGACTTGATGTTGGGTGAGTACGTGGTAGAGTTCCCCCCTTCTGGTTCCGGAGAACTCGTCTTCAAGTCTGGGGAGAAGCTCAACGCCGGTCTTGTCGTAAGTTTGTCCCGTCGTCCTCGTTTCATGAACTCAACGAGAGGTGAAAGGTCATCACCTCGGGACCGAAACCAAACACCGACTTCATCGGACAATCCCTTGGACCTGAAGTACTTGCTGAAAACAAGCTAGTCAAGGTAGAAAAGACCTTGCAGTTACCAACTCATCCGGCGATTTTTGCCGTCGGAGATATCATCGACTGGAAGGAACAAAAGCAGGCAGCGAAGGCAAACGGTCATGGTCCGGTCGTAGTCGCCAACGTCGTAAACCTCCTTGCCGGTCGGCCGGTTCAGAAGGAGTATGGAGGGTTCCCTGAGATGATCATGATCACCAACGGAAAGGTTAGGAAATCTTATTCCTGTTATCGTCTCTCACTCATGTTTTCCATCGCAGAACGGGGGATCCGCGTACCTCCCCTTCCTTTGGGGGATTATTCTGGGTAACTTCATCACGGCACTTATCAAGTCGAAGAATTTGTTAATCTGGATGGTTCGCGGGAAGATGGGTTATTGATTGTGGTGAATTAGAGCACAGAGCTAGCTTCACTGTTACGCTGTATGACACGTCTGCATACCCAGGAATGCCCAGCGCGCATCCGATGACCGGTACCTATTCGGATCAGCTAGAGTCGATCTAGAGAAGATCTAGGACTCGGATCAATCAACCGCGGGTCACGGGATTGCGGGGTATATAATAACCAGGAGATGGCTGGGCAACGTCACTCGTCTCCTCATTGTCGACAATCCCTATGAGCGAAATCAGTGCCGTACACCCTCCAGCCGTCAAAGTCGGCGGCCGTCGTCTTTCCGCTTCCAAACCGAAGCACAACCCACACAACGTCAAGTGCGTCCTCGAATCACAATTTTCAAGGCCCGTGTCCTCAATCCCTTAATTTCGAGATCGGGTTACCATGAACATCTTCGTTCTGACTCGTATTCATACAGTGACCAGCTTCACACAGAAGCCAAGTTCCAAGTCGAAGAGGTTTCCGGGCCAGTCGATTATCCCCGTCCGGGCCCTCCGCCCGATTTCGTTCGCCGAGCCAGCCTAAACATGGAAACCACTTTCGACTCTGCATCTGAGCCTTTGGAGGCTCCCAATCCCTTCAGCCACGTTCACAATCAATACGAGGAGGAATCTCCCAAGACCGAGAAGAAGAACCATCACCAGATGATGAACGACCTTGAAAGGTTGGGTCGTGCATCGTCGAACTGGGAATCAAAACAACCGAAGAGGGACAATATCGCGCAAAACAATCCTAGGAGGATTGACCAGCCAGCCGGAAAGGGGCTCTAAATCCGGGATCCGCACCGAATCACCTGATGGTCACTGGGGCAAAGAAGACAAACGCTATATCAATGCATCACAGAATAAATGTATAGTAGTATCCACGCGTTCTAAGTATATGGTCGACGCCGTCGCACGAAATGAATAGTAGTACACAAGATGTAAGATATCTGCTATATGCTAAGCATACTGTATGAAGTGGAAGTCCAATCAAGGGTCGCGGCTGGTCCACGATGGGTAAACGGAAACAGGCAGCTAGTATGGCATGGTGTCGCCCCACACTCTTTCCACCCACTCAACGCTCCTCTTTAACATCGATGCAGCAACGGAACACTGTTTAGCGATGACGGGGTCTTCGAACCCTTTCGCTACAATGTTGATTTCGCTCTGCGTGGTATGCGGTGGAGATGGGGAGGAAATCCCCCTCTGGGGCAAGGCTCGACTGCCACTATGCATCCTGACGGTGGCATGTTCCTCGACGACAGGGGTGTTGAGGAAAGCGGCGGACAGAGCGGCCAGCAACCTCTTCTGGAGGAGGATAAATACAGGGTCATCTGTGCGTAAGATGCGATCCACAGTGCTTCGTAACCTTTGTTCAAAATGCGGATCGAGCGTCGTCACACTGGAAGGTAGAGCACTGCTGTGGGCCATGACCACTTCGTCCGCGAAATTAATGATCTTCGTTTCCGAAGGTTCACCGTCAAATGCCCCGATCTCGGGTTCGAGGAGTGCCCATATACGTTCAATAAACGCCTGGTCGGCAGGGAATGTTAAGTCACCCATTCGAGATTGGGACGGTGTTGGGGGGATGAAGGCTAGGCGAGGGGTGGGTACAAGAGATTTGAGCGAGGCGGCGATAGTGAGCGCCTGGATATAGTTCTGCAGGTGGAAAAGAGTGGGTCCAGAGAACAAGAATTGGGGAGGGAGTACGTTTGGGGGTTCAGGAGCTTGTTTTGTACTGCGCCCACCATCATTGGGACCGTTGATTGTCCCTTGTGGAAATGACGACCTGAAAAGTTTGGATGTGACTGCGTGAGGTTTTCCCAGGGATTCAATGAGTTTGAGAATCCAGAACTGCTTCGGCTGGACTTGTGCTGCTGGGTCCGCAGGATGGAAGCCGTCCATCCAATGTGTCCATGCCTTTTGCATCGTCTCCTTGGATTCCCAGAACTGGAGAACTAGTTCCTGTTCTTGGGTTTGGGCCATCGTTGCCACTATATCTGCCAGCTCTTGTTCAGATGCTGTCGTCAAGACCGCGTTGGAGTAGTCGTTGCGCATGTCGATCGAAAGTTCGAGTATGGACCGGATCACGATGACGAGTAGCTCTGCGAGTTCTTCAGTAGATGTTGAGGGTGATCGATGAGTTATTCGATGTAAAATCCCATCGATGGTAGCATCTCGAACAGGAGCGCAACGTTGGCGCAATGTCACGAGAGTATCGCGCAAGTGGGTGATGGCGACAATAAGCGGAGAGGATGTGGGTGGAAGAGGAAGAGAGAAAGGGACGAGAGCCGGATGTTTGGATGGGAATAGTGGCGTTAAAGCCTCATGAAGGTCTCTGTACAGGCCCTTGAGACGGCCGATCTGTGAAGATGGTAGTGGGGAAGAAAGCGCCTCGATGACCTGAAAAGACGTGAAATCATGAGTACGCGAGCAGGTGTTCAAAGTGTGCGGGTAGGTACTTACCTGGTCCCAAAATGCTTGATGTATTCTCTTTCTGACGAACTTCTCAGACGGGGATTCCAGAGTACTGGTCACCATCAGGTTAAGTCCAGCCAAAACAGAGAGTAGCGACTTCCCCGGGGCTACTACCTTCTGTGGGTCTCGCGCAAGGAGATGAAATAGATACGCTGCATCGAGGACCATGATCAACGAGTTTGGGATGACGGTATCTTCGGATATGGACATCCGAAGTAAGGGTGCGCTAAGCGGCAGAGAGGGCTCAGTCGCAATAGAGAGACCTAGATCTGAGCCGCTCATTGCAATGTTGTCCTTCAGGGTGTGGAAGAAGGTGGGCGTTACTGGGATAACCATGGTTTGGAGGAGAGAAGTTGCTCGATCAGCAGCCAGACTCAGATAAGGTGAGCTCGTTACCGAAAGTACGTCACGTGAACCTTCTGGAACTTGCCCTTCGACAGCCACAACGGAACTTCAAGCTTCAAGCTTCAGACCCAGGCTTTGTGCGGCCATGAGCAAACCGCACCCGACGATCACCATCGACCTTGTATGTTTCACTAGGAATTAGATCTCTCGTGGTCTCTGAATGGTCGACTGAAAGCTCAGGTCTTAGATCGACATCTCACCAAGGATGTCCTCCGTGCCATCTTGCACTCGATCCTATTCCACCGGCTCTTCGGAACCGTCAAACCCAAGACATTCGAGATCCTTGACGTGACGATGGTACGTTGCGTCGGATCCCGTTCGTGGGGATCTCGCTAATTGGAGTCTGTGGCAGCCTGGAGTAGCCGACCCGGGTATGGAAAGTCTTGTCGATGAGAAGGTGGACGCCTTTTGGAAAGGGGTAGATGGCGGAGCAAACAAGAGCGGCCAGATTATTGTCACGTTTTCTGAGAAGAAGCCAAAGAAGACAACATGGTTTCAGGTGTACGCAGGAGAGGTGCGTCACCCCTCATACCCGTCCGTACCCAGCCCCAGTTGCTCATGATCGCCCTTTACAGGAGGAAGTCCCATGGGAACAATGGTGCTTTTGTTGCCTCAAGCAGCGCCCATAATCTAAAAATATTTTTACAGGATTATCAGCGCAGAAATACGACAGCCAACGTCCGATCAAGGTGCGCATACCTCCAATGGCCCGTGTTCAAAGATATTTGACAATAATGATTCCCCAGATCGACAGACTTTCGATGCCAATCTCACGTCAACACTTGCAAACTCGCTGCGGACAATGTTAACTCATACATCTTCAGAACGGGGCAGGATGGCTGTTCCCCTCATCACCGAGGCGCAAAGCATTTCACCGTTTCCTATTAAGATGGTCGTCAAGATTGGCGGCGTCGACATTGGTTAGCCTGGTTGCGTCCTCCTCGACCCCCATCACTTCATCTCCTTATCCATCCTTCTGTCTTTTCTCTTCCTGCCCCATTGTGCTGTCTAACTAGTGCATATGACGGAATTCCAACGTCGGCCGGCTGAATAAACATACTGAACCTCAACATTCCTCCGATCTGCCCCCCCTTCGAGACTGACTCCCTCCTGAAGATTATGTGGACTACAAATGTCCTACCTAGTGCCTGTAGGCACCATGCAAGGACATGTTATCTCGCAGTTCATGATAGGTTGCTGGTGAGGGATCAAGGAGACACAATCTATGGCATACCAGGCGCCGGAGACGAAAACTAGGCCGTGCCAAGATCGTCGTCGTCTACATTGCTGGGGCCATACCCATGTTCTTCAAACCATTTCTCTGCGACGACTTTCCGCATGGTTGGAGTAAAACTCTTCTAGGGCATTTTTAAACCCTAGACAGAAGATTAGTGCCTTCTATAGAGCAAGCAACGTAACCCGCTTTCTAACGACAGGCTCTCAGCAAGTTGCAAAGAACATGCAAAAAGTCTAAAAAAGTGCGAAAAAGTAAAAAGCAATCACGTTTGTTGATGACCCTTTGGCGTATTGAAGTGTATGGATTCAGCTCCTAACGGGGCACCGACTCGGATGCGGCCCAACTCTCAGGCAATGCGTTCCATTGCTCCTCAAACTATCGTATATTCTGTTCCGCAAGGTATGTCTAGACCTTTCTTTGCTGAGCTGGATATATGATGAAAGTTTGCAGGTACATCGACCTTGCCCGATGACCTGATTTACCGTGCAACGGGGATTGAACTGACAGCTGGCGCCTCGCGAACTTCCTGGGCAACGCTTAATCTAAGCTTCCAAGGCAGCATTCGCCATGATTTGAGCTTTCCAGGAGGTGCTCACTGCGGCACGCACAACGTTGCCACGCAATGTCCGTGACCCCAACATGAGGATCACCGCGTTACGGTAACGACTGACTTGAAGTTATGAATCTTGCCTCCCCCCGATCATCCCTTGCCCGGTAAGCTTGCAGTTTTAAGCTTAAAGCTTACGGTGAATTCCCCTCAAGTGGTTGGAAAAGTGAATGCCCGTGCCAAATCCCCCGCGTTAGTTTTCCTCCCTGTTCATCTGATCTATATATCTAAACAATTACTCTCCCATAGGAGAACTATCCGTGGGGCCCTA
>Ga0307512_10006073_pt1 | contig 12361 bp, 10 predicted proteins | sample 14_EM_MG_FD_200267 | JGI IMG/M metagenome (GOLD analysis project Ga0307512, IMG submission 200267) | Populus trichocarpa ectomycorrhiza microbial communities from riparian zone in the Pacific Northwest, United States - 14_EM | ecosystem: Host-associated > Plants > Roots > Unclassified | place... | reverse complement strand
GAGGAATGTTAGCCAGGTCGTGGGATTCGGGATGGAATCAGTGTTTCAGAATTTTCCTGTAATTGTTGATGAGGAAAGGGCACTTTGGGAGAGGGAAAGACGGACAGAGGGCTCGACCTCGGACAAGATGGTTGCCGCCGCACCGACCCCGCGGGAAAGAGACAAGGCTAATGCGCGCTGACCTTACGGCATTTGGAAATCCAGAAGGCACCTTACACGTCTACATGTGCGCCACTCTACGGTGATGTATTACATCCGGTTATCCCAGCGCGAGCCCACTACAAGTCAAAGACGCACCACCTACCGTCACCGCCAGCTAATCGTATCAAGGGTCAACCCATTCAGGTCAATCCCAACACCCTCTACCACCAACTTTCCGAGCTTCCCATCCCAGGTCCACGACTTCCAGGTTTCACCCCCAACCCACACCTCTGTGACACCAGAATCTGCCCCCTCCTCGCCGTAGATGTCGTTGACCAGAACAACAACCTTCTGTAGTTTCGGCGGAGACACGTACGTCCCCTCACCAATAAACCGAATTTTTCCACCATGTCTTCCACCCTCAGCGAAGATTTCGACCTCCCGATACGGGGTTGGAGGCAGGCTCTCGCCGTCATCAAGGTAAACCTTCCCTTGAGCAACACCATCAGTTCCTGGCGATAGGGAAACGAGCAAAGAGAGATTTGAACGGCGGGTAGATGCGATTGTGTACCCTGGTTCCTGGTGAAGGACAATCGCAGTGCCAGATCGAACATGAAGTCCAATCTTCCCCAGCGGAACCACGAGGGTCTGCGTTTGTGCGGGGTTTGACAATCGTTCGTATGTGAAGAAGTCACGCCATACAACGGATCCTGTACCAGGGAATTGACCTGTCGTTGCGCTGAGCATAAGGAGGGAAACGAGGAACCGGAAGCCTTCACACCTTGGACGGTTGTAACGTTCGGGTGTAAGACCGGGGTAACAAGGAGAGCGTCCCCAATCATAAATTGCTTATCAACAGCGAACAGCTCGGGCTCATTTGGGAACTCGTAAAACAGCGCCTTAATAGGGGGAGTCCCATATCTTGAGGCATCCGCAAACAACGTATACTTAATTGAGAGAAGATCCCATTTGGGGGCGTCAGACACCGCGGTATGTTCCGTCAGCAAAAAGCTTTCCAACAGACTCACCCAGTACGGTAACAGCGCGTATCGGACGGCGATGTTGTCCCTTGAAGCATCCGCAACGCTATCCCAGACATACGGTTCCTGTTGAATGGCCGAGAGGATGTTGTGGTTCCTGAAGAACGGGAGGTAGGCGGAGAGGGTCATCCAGCGATTGCACAACTCCTCATTCGTGTTTCCAACTACGGGTAGAGAAGTGACCGGTCAGAAGATATCATAGTGAAGCACAAAACAGAACCCCACTAAAGCCACAGGTATCCGCGCCAACGAAGGGGATTTGGAAGATCTGGAATTGCAAGACGCCTTGGATGCTATATCGTAGGTATTCCCATCTGCTAAAGTTGTCTCCAAGCTACCCCAGATTCAGGAGAAAATTTTACGGGAAGTTACGAGGATCATACCCAATGCCCTCCCCACGTTCCAGAACCAGCGAACGTCGAGCGACTGATGATGAAAGGCCGTTTCCCGTTCCGAATCTCGAGCAGCGCCTTAAATGTGGCTTGGGAATTCATGAGACCCCAGAGATTATGAACGTCTAACTCGCTGAATCCGGAAGCATGGGTGGCGTTTATCGCGAGTGTCAGGGAGGAGAGTGGACCGTTTCCTGGGGATACGCATCAAAAGCCGCCCAGGTGGAGAACTAGTCTACTACCGTTATGTAGAGAGTACGCAGGTCCAGTCTCATGGAAGTTGTTGCCAGAATCAGGGGTAACATCGTTACCAGTTCCATTGATACGGACGGACGGATCGTATGTATGTGTTCCATTAACCGTCATGTTTCCGCTGGGCCCGAACCTCGTGGCATTGTATCTTGGGACAGTCAATGATGTATCCCCCGAATGGGACCTGAAAACTCGCACCCTTCCGGGTAATCTATCACGGGGTTGTTTGGATGCCCGGGGAGATAAAACGGGACACTTGTGTTGCTCAAATCTGCGCCGGTACCACTGCGGTGAAATGATCATCATCATGGATCAAGGATGCCAGAATGAATTGTACGGACCAAGCACCATCACAGAAGGAACTGACTTCGTTCATATCCAACCAGATCCCTGAAAATTGAACACCAGCGGTGAACCAATCGGAGAGTAGTTTTGTCCACCAATGCTGTGTCTTCGAGGCGAACCAATCAGGGAAAACCTGACCAAAACGTTTGTACGAAATGAGTTGGGCGACGCATCGCGTCAGGGTTTGATGTAATACCGTGTATCCCGGCCAGACCTAGAAGGGCTCTATTCGTATCAGTGCGCGCACATCTGAGGTGAGTTGGTTACCTGGCCAATGTGTTCTGTTCCGTCAGGATTCTTGACGAAAACGTCCCTGAAGAACCCCTTAGCCGTGTGGCGTTGCCTACCATCCACTTGCTGGCTCACAGATTTTTCCCAGTTTCATAAGGTGGGTACTACGGCGACGGGTGTAAGAGGAGTATCCCAAATGTGTGCTGCGCACTCACTGTATCAGTCCTGTTTGTTAACACGGGAATCGCCGCGTCCACTATCGGCACGTAGTGTTGCTCGTTTACGGTCTACAACGTTATGCATATCAATAAAAACCCAGTCACTGGGCGCAGGAACACTTGCAAGTTCGGAAATAAAGTTTTTCACAACCTCAGCTGGGTACCTAACTGGATCTGTTGTGAAGTCGCGGTACGCATGGTAGAGGTCGATATCATTCCATATCACTTCGAAGACGTAAACAGATACGGCCAGGATAGTCGGAGAAGTATGCCGGGACTGACCTTCCAAAGGAATCTTCGACTCATTCATCTTTCGAACGACCTCTCGCAACTCCGATATACCCTCGTAACCCCACCTGCACTGTTGGTAACCAAACGCCCAGGCGTTTTGCCACGCCGGCTTCCCGATGACTTCGCTGTATTGCTCAATCACCTGAGATGGGGTCGGACCAGAGAAAAAGTAAAAGTCAAGAGTTCCACCCAGCATTCTGTATTGGATCAGCGAGGTGGGTGAGTCCGGAGGCGTTAACAAGTGAATATCAGATGCTGCAGCGCTGGGAACCTGCGTCAACAACTACGAATACAGACTGTGCGGTGTGATTACCTGTGTAAGTAGACACCATGAGATCTAGGTATCATTCCATGTTCGTCCAAACGGTGCTCGAGATAAACTGGGTGGGTCCCATACCTTTAAGAGCGCTTCAGATACGGGCGAGCCCACTGAGAAAAGACAAGAACAGGCGTACGTGTTTTCGTCGATAGGGTTAGCGCTGTCCCTATTCCACATTGTTTGGACGGATCCACGCCCGGAGGCTCCTCCGATGTCTCGCCTGAACCCGCTGCTGGCAACAACCTCACCTAAGCCATAGATGTTAGCGTCAAGTGGAAGCGCAGAAGTAAGCTGCCGAAAATTTTAGGATATTTTTGTTGTGGAAGCTAGTCGACGCAGACCTGCAGGTATCGGTCCTCAAATACCAGGGGGAAACCGTCCAAAGACGTGGAAGGTATGTCCGGGATCACAGCTGATATAGGTGTCTTCGGTAACGAAGATATACGCGTATCGAACAGCGGGGATGCGTGAGGGTCGGAACGACGAGTAATCCAGAATGAGAATGGAGATGCTTCGTAATTGAACACGAGATCGGACGAGTGAACATGGGTCTCAGAAGTCAGCGGGGGTAACCCCACTATGGTATTTGGGATCGTGAACTGGGATTTCTCAGTGTCGTAGATATTTACGTGGAGGCTACAATCGTTCAAGAAAACGGGAGGGTTAGCTGGCGCACACATAAGAGCTTTGTTACCCTACCGTGTGTTGGTTTCGTAAGTAATTTCGACTGTGAGACTCTTGCGATCAGCTCCGTATGCATGGCATTTTTCACCAGCGAGGACAAGGTCGGCGACGAGGCCATGCTCGGAAGTTTTAACAGAGGCTAGATCGTAACCTACAACATCCGTTCGCACCGATGGATAAGGGTGAGAGATACAGACACTACCTGGACACAACGACACGTTTCTCGTATAAATCGCATCCGAGTTGATCTTTGGGCCGAACCATGGTTGTAACGACAGATAGGGCGAGAAGGAACCGGTTCTGAGGTAAAGAGCAAGAGCAGCAAAGCCACCTGCGAGTGCAAATGGGAGTAGGCCACCCAACGGTCCTCGAAGCGGGTTTTTCTCGAGGGCAGGCATTGCGTGTAGCGATCACCTGGCGAAGTCGTGGGCTCGGGATATATATGACATCGTCTTGTAATGGTTTACGTCATACTACTTGTCCAACTCCCAGTCAGGTACTTAAGGCGGTCGACATCGCAGAGCGTACAATCCCATGCCTTGTGGGGGATACGAAGGGCATGCAAGAGAGTCGTCAGTACAGGGCGCGGGTACTCTGCCTGGAGGAATGATGGCTAGTACCTCGATGGTGTTCCATGGTAAGGACGCCGTCGATCACATCGAATGCAGACAACTGGCTTTCCCTCGGCGATCCGTCTGCTCTTTTCGGGGGCTCGTCGCTGTAAGATTATGTAGGCGACACGCTCGACGTAGAAGGCAAATTGTTTTCACGGCTGTTATTTCTAGCTGACTGATCTTACGATTCTCATTCCAACCCAGACGATGAAAGGTTCATGGGTGTTATCGCCTCCCTCCGCCGGCGGAGGGCCCTTGGTGCCCGCGGCTACGGCGGGTTCTCGATGTTTCAACCTTCCTTGAGAGCACAGGCCGCCAAGCATGGGTTTAGACACCGAGGAATCAGGCTCTGCTTGATCCCACCGAAACCTTGGATATTCTCTCGGTGTCCCTGTGATTCTTCTATCTCTGCAGATACCGACCATCCGGACCCCGCTTTAGGCCTTGACCATAATTGGTTGGTGGCTAGGGCCGACGCCCTCATTAATGTCTCACTTTAACTCTCGAATGCGGACCTGGATCACGAAGTCGAAAAGTTTTCAATAAACCCCATGGAGTATATGAGTTGGAAAAGCTTGCGTACGAAGCACAAATGGAGGTGCCTTTGCACCCGTCACGCCGTGGTACTTCTATTAGAAGGTCTTCCTGTGGAACCTGACGCTTCACAACCGTCAGCTAGGAAACTTCTACCTAACGCTGTAGCGCCTCCGTTCCAATGGGTGATCATTTACGTTGCTGGCGTTCCCAGGCCTTGATACAATTCATGCTCGGAGAACCCCGTCTCCCACCGTTCATCACAGGCTGTTTAACCGGTTAGGGGCCTGGCCGACCTGTCAAGGTTTTTTGCTTGTTGCAACAACGTCTCAGTTCCGCTGCGACGTAACGCCACGTTATTTTCACTGACAAAGTGGTTCGACCCCGCGAATGCCTCATAATGCAGCAGATCTTGGCGTTGGCATGATGCATCCATCCAGTGCGACGTTCGCCTCACCCCCGGAGCTACTTATTGTAAACGCATAAAAGATATCTCCGCGTCAATATTCCCAACGTGAGTCCCTGCCCAAGAATTACTGTCAAACTAATGTCAGGTCAAGCAGGGTTCTCCTGAATGGCATTCGGCGAGGTTAACGTACGAGTTTCCGTAAGGGGGCTATGTCTCCGTTATCTCGAGCCTCGCCGTGGTCCCGACATAAGGGTTAGTTTCCCAGTGTTCTAGCTCATTTTGGTTTTGCCCCGGCTCTCAGCCGTAGCGCGCCCTAACCTCGCTCGAAAATCCACCCTCGTTCGGTTCTGTCTCAAGCATGTCAATCGGTGAGTCAGTATTGCCACCAGAACATGCGGCATAATCAATACATTTTGGTCGTCTGCGCTACTTTAGCTGATGAATGTCACCCACGTGTAGCGCCTGGCACGCTGATTGGAGCCTCTTAGACAGCTTCCGAAAAGATCAGCTATCGGAGCTTAAAACGGGGCGCCGCCACGCTGGTAAGCGTGGACCGCGGAGCGTCGGAGTTTGTGATTCTAGTGTCCGTCGTTCGGTTCGGGAAAAGAATTAGCAGCCCGCAATATCATGGAGATCAACCGAGGAGAAAAATGTGCGGAACAATCACGGCCGCAGGAAGGGAGGGGAACACTAGCGTTCCTCAATCGTTTATCGATTGTCCCCATCCCTCATCGGTCGGTGCTTGGAAGCCCCCAGTCTGCAGATCATCCAACAAAAGGACATCTCGATCTTTACTATGGGGCGGTTTCCCGTGAGATACCAACGAAAAGGCTCCGCGTTCCAGACTCGCCCATTGATAGTGAAAAGGTGAATTGGGAGAGCGAGATGACACTTAACGGTGTTTTTTTTACATACAAACCTCGACGCAGTCTTGGCTTTGAATGGGATGGGGGTGGCCATGGTGGTCCACTTCAGCATGAGGGATAGATCGGTGATCATCTGACTGAATGGAGAGACCGAGTATATGGCCCTGGGGCGGTGAGCGATGTACTGTTATGTACAACTGATGATTTCTTCAAATCTACGCGGTTGTTCAAAATCCGTCGGATTGGCTTTCTTCAGATTCGATCGAGAGACATAGCGTATTCAAACCCAGCGGATTATATTCCCGTTTTTACGGACGTATAGGCGATGCACAATATAAAATTAAAGGTGGAATGGAAGATTATACTTTTATCGTTTGAGTTATGTAGTTGACATACGCCCACGACACCAACATGCTGTGGTCCCAACAGGCCGCAGGGGTCAACCCAATTTTGCGTTTGCGGACCCTGCGTTCGAATCTTTAGTATCCCAGGGTTGGGGTGTGTGGAGGTTTTCGAATCACATGTGCACGTCAGGCGCACTTCCACCACGGCAAGGGTTCCTGCCCATGCCCCAACAAGGGAATGATCACGATACCAACCAGCTGCTGACCGGGTGTTGATGGAGAACCTTGACGTGAGATCCTAAACGGACCTAGAAAAGATCAAACCTCTGCCGTGTCAAGATGTGGACAGACATCGCGTAAGACAAGGCAATGGGCTGAGGACTGTTTATCGACAGCCGGGAGTCGGCCAGGAGAGGCCAGGGGCCTGGACGCGTGCCATCAGCGAGGGATTCGAGGGTTGGTATGCGGTACCGGCCATACGAACCGCTATCATCAGTGACCGAAATCAAATTAGAACATCACCCGGGACTCTGTTCACAGGCGGAAACAAAGTTGTGGCCATCATGCAAGCAGATGTTTCCATGGAGGGATGCCGATGACAGGGCAGGAATTATGTAGGTGCCCCAAACTGAAACTCTAAAATCATGCGAAAAGCATCCAAGACGTAAGAAGAGACCGGGATATCAGAAGGGGGTGTCAAAGATTGCCTCCGTGAGCTGGGAAGTACTAGCTTTCCGAATTCGCGGCTTTTGATGATGTTGCCTCGCTGCCTTTTGAGATCAGCGTCTCCTAAGTGTAAAGCCGTGTCGCCATCGGCCCAGGACGTCTCCGCCACCGTCGCCGTCAGACGAAACGCGGGGTGGAAAACATGATCTGGAGATGAAACAAGGAGCAGCGTTGCTTCCCAGCTGCCCATCTCCGTTGGAGTTATCGGGTTTCGGAAATAAGGACGGCGCAGCGGGAAGAGGCACGAGAAGGGCGAACGTAAGTGGACCGGTGGCAGTAGGGTAGGGCCTGTAGGAGGAACCAGAAGTGATGGGGAATTATGGGCGCCCTAGCCCTGTTTAGTGGGAGCGAAACAAGCAACACCCATAACGGAAAGTTACGAAACGAAACCGTTTATTTGGACCGAGTAGGGCGCGCAGCACAGAATCGGCACTAGTTTCACATCCTCGGCTATCTCCTTCACCTCCAGAATCCTCGTGTCTCCATTGGTCGTTTTCTCGCCTCCCGCGTGTTTGTCTCTGTTGATTGCGGCTCTAACCGGTTCTTCGACCTGACCTCTTTTCTTTTTCTTCTTAATCCTTTAGCGTACAGTTTCATTCATTATGTCCGCGGTCTGACCACTACACGGCTGCATGAAGTAGTCAGCCCTGGAAAGAAATCCTTAGCGACAACTTGATCAAACCCCGTGGTTATCGCCAGATTTGTAGTACGGACCGATGCCATCAGGAGCACCCAACCGCCGTCGGTCTCTCGCGGTTCGGGGCTTGCCAGGGCCCCTAAGACGTAATACGTCCATGCCCCGAGACGCGAGGACCGTGATGTGGCTCCCTCCATGTCCACCACCTCAACAAGCAAAAGTAAGTCCGTTTGGGTCGTTTACTAGGATTCCTCTAAGACCGAGCGTCTGCCTCATATCAGAGCGATATCCCAGCGTGACTCCTCGCCCTACGTCCGACTTTCGAGACTATCCGTGATGGTATACCCGGCCAAGCAGTGGCAAACACCGATCTTCAAATTTATCCTGATCCCTCAGGCTCCAGAAGCCCTCGCCCTACCCCCACCGTTCAACCAGGCTGGTCTCGTGGGGGTTCTTCTGATAACGGCTTCTGATCTCCTCTCGCCCCTCGAGGCACTTGAGATCAGCCCACTATCTCTCCTCGGGACCCCGTAACGTTTTTCATCCGTTTAGTCCGGAAGGTGTTCACCGAGCTTTGACAAAGAGGCAAGCAACAATCATGAAACATCGTGTAGGTGGCCCGCGTTTCCGGACCTTGCGGGATGTTTCATTTCTTGAGAAGGAAACAGGCTCACTCGTTTTCGTCTTTACGAACGGCGCACAACCCCCGTTTCAGTCAATATTATCTGGTATGTCGATCCATGCATCTTTTCGTGCTCAACGGGCAGGATCGGTGTAGATGCGTCAGGTCCTGGGCAGTGCAGTTCTCTGGCCACTACCTCGTGGAGAAGCCACGAATTGGGACGATGATCAAGGCCTGGGATTATCCGCGCCCACGCAGGATGCTATTGCTCGTAGGGTTTCGAGCGGAACGTACAACTGACGTATGGCGAAAAGCACGAGGCGAGCAGGTCGGACATTCTTCCGAATGACTAGCCGGATGTCGTGTCCCTGGGTAAGTGCATAAAGCGAAAGGCATCAGCGTCATCGTGGCTCTGGCATCTCGAACCTTATCTATAGGACTCGGATATGAATGTGCTCGGGACGAGCGTATGTCATGTTTATGTCCATTGTTGTTCATTAAACAGACCCAGCTCAAAGTGGATGCGGGAGATCAACGCCGACTCGATCTGCGACAGTCAAATCGGAGAATTGGGATGATTTTTACGTGTCTACCCTAGTTCCTCCCGGGGCTTGTAGCGGCAGCGGGTTCGTTTGGCCTTAGGGCGCGAGCACCCGCTGTGGCTTAGGTCAATTTGGCAGGTCACGCCTTCATTTATTGCCGCCACTTGCCGAGAACGTGGCTCGCACTGTTTTGGCTGTTGGAGGCAGAATGACACGGGCCTGTACTTACGAAAGGCTGATTCAAGCTGGTCTGTTTACACTTATTGAAACATTTCTGAACTATTGAAAGAGATCGGTATGAATACAGGGAGAACAAGATTGGATCGACGAATTGAGAAAGGCGCTAGTTGTTCGGTGGTGAGCTCGGCAGGATTGGCGCACGAGGTTCACTGAGACGATCAAGAGACCGTGGACTACCTGAGAGAGAGGGGGTCTAAACGCGAGCGATTCTGGTGACGCTTTCGCGCTGACCGGATCGGAGAGGAAGATTCCGCAGGAACAAAGGGAAGATGGAGAGAGATAGGGTGGAGGCACCGTTGGGCCCTATCCTGATGTGTGGTGTGGATTGGCGCGCTGTTGTGTCGGAAGACACGTGTTGAGAGGACGCCTGGTACGGTTATGAGTTGCACGTTCCTTGGGGATGTGTGGGTTGGGGAGGACGTTAATCTGGGATAGATAAGAAACAGAAGCCTCTGCGAAACAACTAAGGCGGGTGGGTAATGAAGATCGCGTGCGAGAGGTGCTCGTCCTCGTGTTGTTTGTTGATTGATAGGATGATGAGATGTGAGAGACAATGGCACTATGGCCTTTCAGGGCGAAACAAAGCTGTGGGTCGCGCACAATTGTACGGTAACCTAAGGATACGCCGGGGGTTGATTTGGGAGAGAGAGGGGAAAGAGCGAAGGAAAGAAGAGTAAGGAAAAAAGTATAATCTGGAATAGACTACAATACGGTACGGCTAACGTTGCGAGGATGAGACATGGCAGCGGAAGCAAACGAAGCGAAACGGCCCCTTTGCGGGAGTTTGTTACCAGGGTCGTCGCCGATCGAAGCGAAAACAAAATAAAACAAAATAAAAATAAAATAAAAAATAGAAAAAGGAAAATGATCACCGCTCTCCGGAAGTGGAAATGATGACCGAGGAGAGAAAGTCACGCCAGTGATCTGGGGCGATGATTTGAATTAAAAAGACCCCGGGACACGGCGATTACGGACAAATAAAATAAAATAAAATTTTCAATTTCCTCCCTCTCCTCCACTTCCTCCTCTCATCCACAAGATACAAAGAGACGTGGTCCCGCCGCGCTTAACTTCCCACTTTCCCACAACCCGACTCCTCCTCCTCCCTCCTCCTCCCTCCGCTGCGCCCAGGCCCTTCCAACCAGTCCAAAACGTCTCTCTCTTCTCCTCTTTAATACCCCCGTCTTCACAAAAAAAAACTACTACAAAATCCAACGCACCAATGAGCCGGTACTCTCTCGGCACACCCGCTACCACAGATCTCACCATGGACAACCACTCCAACGATCTCTTGCGCATGCCACTCAAGGAACCTTCAGATAACACCAGCCCCAACTCAAGTTACTCTCCTTACGCTTTCCCATCTGAACTCAAATCATCTCACTCCAGTGGTCAGTTCCTGGTGTCTCTCTACTCTTCAGAACTCCCGCTCAACTCAACAACTCTTGTCCCAATAGACGACAAGGATGGCTCTGCCTTCGCTAATTCTCTGATCGCCCAGTCTCTTAACGCAGACGGGACGCCCAAACGTCCCATGAACGCCTTCATGATCTTTGCCCGAAAACGCAGACCAGAGGTATCTGCTGCCAACCAAATGATGCGCACCGGCGAGATCAGCAAGATTCTCAGCAAAGAGTGGAATGCGATGGATATTGTGAGCCAGTTCTCGCTTATGAATTCGTTCCTGATCGAGGTTTGTATATGTACTGATTGTATGCTTCCGCCCACCAGTCTCAAAAGCAGTTCTATCTGGATCAAGCCAAGCGTCTCAAAGATACTTTCAACTCAAAATACCCCGATTACGTCTATCGTCGTCGTCCAAACAATTCTCGCAAGAGAAGAAAGAACGACACCGGCGCACTGTCCATGACAGACCCAGAGGATCTCTCGGGTGGTGATCCATCCCCCGTTGAAGGTGACGGTTCAGATGGCCGACACCCCTCGTATTATTCATTTAACGGACAAAATTCAGAACTTTCACCTGCCGGCCTTGACGAAATGTTCCCACACAACAATTCGTCGACTCTTCACTCTCATGGTTCTTACTCCGGCTACTCGTATCCGCCGTCGCGTCATCAGCCCAGTAGCGATTACCCCTCACACCGTTCTTCACTTCAGGGGTCGCTCCCGTTCCCACATGGCTCCTCCAACTCTCATGTGTCCTCTCTTCGCTCTGCCCCACTCTATTCTCCACATGAGCAATCTTCACTCCCTCTTTCACAGAGCCACATGTCCGGGAACGGTTATCAGTCATCTCATTCATCCCATAGTGGATACTGGAACGATCGCGCATCGGGTAGTCCTCACAATGGTGGGTCTGGTTACTCGTCAACTTCGTCGACGGCTACCACCACCCCTGCCTCCTCTTCCCACTGGTCTTCGTCAATGCTTCCACCCATCCCCAGTCACTTCCCTTCCCACAATGGGACTAGGGAACGATCCTACACGACGACCGCCTTACCGACGGTCAAGTCGTCTTTCCCCACGCACGGATCATCTCCTGGAATGCTACAGTCGCAACTTCCTCTTCCGCCGTTGAACTCTGTTGGGAACGGAAACTCTTCGGGCGGTGGGAGTGGAGTACCCCACCGCCCTTGGTCCTCTGGGCCAAACTCACAGTCGGGAAATGGTGGTAACTATCTCCCGACGTTAACGAGCGCGTTTTACCCGCAGCCTTCGGGTAACGGTCCCTTGAATAGTCCGTCCTCGACCAATACCAGCAGCGGCTACTTCCCTAGCCCCCCCAGTACGACGTCGTCGGCATCCACAGGTACGGCTGGTGGAGGAGACAGATTGTTGACACCACCAGAGCTGACGTACGATCTACCTCGACCAGCTGTTGGCGAAATGGGTGTCGGAAGCAATTACGGCAGCTGGGAGAGAAAATAGACGGACGCTGCAAAAAATTTCATCA
>Ga0307512_10006071_pt1 | contig 12363 bp, 8 predicted proteins | sample 14_EM_MG_FD_200267 | JGI IMG/M metagenome (GOLD analysis project Ga0307512, IMG submission 200267) | Populus trichocarpa ectomycorrhiza microbial communities from riparian zone in the Pacific Northwest, United States - 14_EM | ecosystem: Host-associated > Plants > Roots > Unclassified | place... | reverse complement strand
CCGCGCTCGCGGTGCTGCTCGCCTTCTCGGCTGCCGTGATCGCCGTCTTCTGGCCGCTCGGCCTGCTCGCGCACAGCCTCGAGAACGCGCTGGACTGGCCGGTGCTGACCTGGGTGACCAGCCGCCGCAACCCGGATTTCGAGTCGGTCAACTCGTTCTACACCGCGCTGGGCGACCGGGGCCCGTTGAAGTGGGTCACCGTCGTCGGCGCGCTCGTCTTCGCCGCGCTCTGGCGTACCCGGTTCTGGATCCCCCTGCTTGCGATCCCGGCCGCCTTCGTTCTGGAGCAGTACACGCAGGCCATCGTCACCGCGATGGTGAACCGGGGCCACCCGCCGACCGGCCTGGGCTCGTACCCGTCGGGTGGCGTCGCCCGGATCGTGATGACGATCGGCTCGCTGGCCCTCTTCGCGACGCTCACCTGGCAGTTCGCCCGTGAGCGCCGGGTGCTGCTCGGCACGCTCGTGCTGGTGTTGGCGACCTACGAGGGCTACTCCCGGATCTACGTGCAGAAGCACTGGCTGACGGACGTCCTCTGTGGCCTGCTGTTCGGGCCTGCGCTCTTCCTCGGTTATGCGCTGGCGGTCGGAGTGCTCGCGAAGAGCACCGCCGGATTGTTCACGAAACGCGGCACCGCCGGGGTGCCAGCGCAGCGCGGTCCCGGAGTGCCAGCGCAGCGCGCTCCCGGAGGGCTCGCGGAAAGCCGTGAGCGGCGTGCCGTGGAATCCGCGCGATGACGACGTTGCTTGTCGCGTCCACCGGCGGCCACCTCGCCGAGCTGCACGACCTAGCGCCCCGGCTCGGCATCGGCAACCGCCGCTGGGTCACCTTCGACAGCCCGCAGAGCCGTTCGCTGCTGGCCGGCGAGGACGTCGTGTACGTGCCGCCGGCCACCAGCCGTGACCTCGTCGGCGTGGTCCGGGACCTGCTGGTCGCGCGCCGGATGTTCGGCCGCCGCCGGTACGACCGGGTGATCAGCACCGGGGCCGGCGTGGCCGTATCGTTCTTCCTGCCCGCGGCGGCGGCCGGGGTGGAGTGCACCTACATCGAGAGCGCGACCCGTACCCGCGGCCCGTCGCTGACCGGCCGGCTGGTGGCCCGGATGCCGCGCACTCGGCTGTACACGCAGTATCCGGGCTGGGCCGACGACAACTGGCGCTACGGCGGGTCCATTTTCGACGCGTTCGCCGCCGAGCCGGTGGCCGAGCCGCGGCCCGTGCGCAGGGTGGTCGTGACCCTGGGCACGCATCCCCGTTACCTGTTCCCGCGGCTGCTCACCCGGTTAGTCGAGATCCTGCCGCCGTCGATCGAGGTGCTCTGGCAGGTTGGCGCCACCGTGATCGACCGGATGCCTGCCGGCGCGCGCCGGCAGGTGCCGAGCGCCGAGATGCACCAGGCGATGCGCGAGGCCGACGTGGTGATCGCCCACGCCGGGGTCGGCTCGGCGCTGGCGGCGATGCAGGCCGGCCGGCGCGCGCTGTTCATCCCGCGCCGCCGAGCGCACGGCGAGCATGTCGACGACCACCAAGTCGAGATGGCTCGCGAACTACACGGCCGCAACCTGGTCCTGGCCCGGGAGGCCACCGAGATCACGCTCGCCGATCTCGACGCGGCCGCCGCCTGGCGGGTCCGAGCCAGCCCCGTGGTCACCCCGTTCCCCCCGAATTAGTCCTGAACCCCGATTAGGAGGGCAAGTGTCCCCATCACGTCGACTCCGGCCGCGGCGGGTCACCAGATTGCTGGTGTCCACCGCGGTGCTGAGCCTGACGGTCGCCCTGACCGCCGCCGCACCGGCGAACGCCGTGTTCGTGCCCCCGAACGTCACCTCCACGCTGGTCACCGCGAACCCCGCGGACATCACCCCGCACCTGCAGAACGGCAGCATGCGGGCGTTCGCGCAGATCGGCAACACCGTGTACGCGGGCGGCTCGTTCACCGGGGTCAAGAACGCCGGCGCGACCAGCTGGTCAACGGCGAGCTACCTGATCGCGTACGACGTGACGACCGGCGCGCTGAAGACCGGCTTCACCCCCGAGCTGGACAACGCCGTTGAGACGCTGGCGGTCAGCCCGGACGGGAAGCTGATCGTCGGCGGCAACTTCGTCACCGTCAACGGTGTCAGCCGCAAGAACCTGGTCGAGCTGGACCCGGGCACCGGTGACACGATCGCAAGCTGGGTCGGCAAGGCCGACGGTGGCGTGGTCCGCCGCGCGATCGTCAAGGGCAACTACCTTTACCTGGCCGGAGCCTTTCACTATGTCAACGGTGTCACGCACTCGCTGCTGGCCCGGCTGAACGCCACCACCGGCGCGCTCGACGCGTCCTTCAAGATCGACGCGAGCGTCGCCCGGGCCAGCAGCGAGCTGGTCTGGGCGCTCGCCGTCTCGCCGGACGGCAAGACCGTCGTGGCGTCCGGCAACTTCAAGAAGGTGAACGGGCTCGCCCGCGAGCAGGTCGTGATGATCGACGTGTCGGCCACACCCACCGTGGCCGACTGGAGCACCCAACGGTTCCTCGCCGACTGCAACCTCGCCGCGTTCCCGTTCTACGCCCGCGACGTCGACTTCTCCGACGACGGCAGCTACTTCGTCATCGGCGCCGACGGCGGGCTCAGCGGCGACGCGTTCTGCGACACGATCAGCCGCTGGGAGACCTCGGCGCGGGGCAGCAACCTCGACGCCACCTGGGTGGACCGCACCGGGCGCGACTCGATCACCTCGCTCGAGGCGGCCGACAACGTCGTCTACCTCGGCGGTCACTTCCGCTGGCTGAACAACGCCAACGGCCTCGACGCGGCCGGTGCGGGCGCGGTCGACCGGTACGGCTTCGGCGCGCTGGACCCGAACAACGGCCTGCCGATGGCGTGGAACCCGACCCGCTCGCCCGGCACCCAGTTGCCGGCCGGCGGCACCGACTGGGGCGCGATCGTCTGGGAGATGTGGAAGGGGCCGAGCGGGCTGTTCATCGGCCAGGACTCCGACGGGGTCGGCAACGAATACCACGGCCGGGAGGCGTACTTCCCGACTTCGGGCGGGCGCACGGTGGCCCCGGCCGATGCGCCGACGGCCGCCTCGGGCTACCTCTACCTGGGCGCGGGCAACGGCAAACTGACAAAGGTTTCGTACGCGGCGACCGGCATCGGCACGCCGACCGTCACCACCCAGACGAACCTGACCTCGGCGAAGTCCACGTTCGTGCTGTCGAACAAGCTCTACTGGGCGACCAGCGGTAACCTCTTGAACGTTTCAACGTTCTCGGCCGGCACGGTCAGCGCCCCATGGCTGAGCAGCGGCTTCAACGCCTGGTACGCGGCGGGGAGCATGACCGGCGCGTTCTACCTCGGCGGCCGGATGTACTACACGACCTCGAGCACGAACTCGTTGTTCTACCGCTACCTCGAGCCGGACGGCTCGATCATCGGGTGCACCCAGTTCACGCTGCCGACCAGCGGCATCGACTGGCGCACGGTCCGCGGCATGACCTATGTCGCCGGCAAGATCGTCTACGGCTCGACGGACGGGAAGCTGCGCACTGTCGCGTTCAACCCGGCTGCCGCAACGGCCGTCGTGGGTGCCAACACCGCCGTGGTCGCCGCCGGTACGACGGCCGCCACCTGGAACAACGCAACCCTGTTCTTCGCCACCTCCTGATCGGGAACAACGGCCGGCCGTCGCTGTCACCGCAGCGGCGGCCGGCCGAAGCAAGGGGAGTAACACCGATGGATGTCACTGATTCCCGTGCGGGCGGCCGCCAGCGCGTCGTCGGCTTCGCCGATGTCGTGCGGATCCCGCTGCGTCGCTGGCGCATTGTGCTAGCCGCGACCGAGATCGTCATGCTGGCGATCGTCGGTTATCTGGTCTTCTTCCCGGCCACCTACCGCGCCACCGCCGTCGTCGTACTGCGGCCCGTGGTGACCGACCCGTTCACACTGCCGGCCGGCGGCGCCGACCGGGCCATCAACATGACCGCCGAGAACGGCATCGCGCTGGGCAACGAGGTCATCGACTCGACCGCCAGCACCCTGGGGCGCAGCGCCGACGACGTGCGCGACGCGCTCACCGTCGAGGTGCCGACGGGCGGCCAGGTGCTGCGCTTCGACTTCGCCGACGACGCCGAGGACGCCTCCATCACCGGCGCGAACGCGGCCGCCCAAACCTATTTGCGGGTACGGCAGAACATCTACCAGCAGCAGCGGGCCGCCCTGCTGCTCTCCTACGACAGCACCATCAAGCAGGTCACCGACCAGCGCAAGGCCGCGCAGAAGGGCCTGCCGGAGAACGGCGTCGGCGCCAGCCAGACCTCACCGCGGACCCAGGCGATGCTCGACCAGGTGAACGCGCTGAACGACCAGATCGCCCAGCTGGCGAACGCCCGCGCGAAGGTGGCCTCCGCCGACCTCAACCCCGGCTCGGTCACGGCCGCGGCCCGGGCGCCGGTGCCGTCCAGCCGCGACGGCGCGCTGATCTACCTGATCGGCGCCCTGCTCGGCGGCATCCTGATCGGCATGATCGCCGCGCACGCGCGGGAGGCGCTGGACCGCCGGATCCGCTCGATCGAGCAGGCCGCCGACCTGATCGGGGTGGCCGCGCTGGGCGTGGTCCGCTCCGCGGTCAAGCCGGGCAAGCGGTCCCGGCGAGCCCGGATCGGCAACGAGGACGCGGTCGCCGCCGACGCCCGCTACCTTTCGCTGGCCGTGCTCAAATGGATCGACCGGCACCCCGACCAGCCCCTGGTCGTGCTCTCCGGCCGCGACGACGAGGACCGCTCGACGGTGACCGGCAACCTGGCCGTCGCGCTGGCCTCCGCCGGCAACGACGTCTGGCTGGCCGCGCCCGCCGAGACCACCGAGGAGCTGAAGGGGATCCTGTTCACGGCCCAGCGCCGGACGCCGCCCCGGCCCCGCGCGGTGCCGTTCGCCGAGCCCACCTCGAACGCCGACGCCAGGCTGAACGGCTCCGGGGTTGACCGGTTCGGCCTCGCGACCGGTTCGCGCGTTGCCGTCCCGGCCACCGGCACGACCCGGATCGGCGGGGGATTCGGCGCGGCCCGCGACTCCGAAAGCGACACCACAATGGTGATCCCGGCGCAACGGCCGGCCGCCGAGCCCATGTCACCGGTCACCGTCGACGAGTACGGCCTGGAGCGCCGCCCGCCCGCCGTCCTGATCGGCAGCGGAGTGGTCCGGCTGTGCTCCCTCGAAGAGCAGCCCCGCCGGGGCGTCGTCGTGGTCGACGCGCCGGCCTCCGACTCCGACGAGCGTGGCGTACGCGCGGCGCAGGCCGGTGGGGCCATCCTCGTGGTCGCCCGCGACCGCACCCGCAATGCCGAACTGACCCGGCTGGTGGACCGGCTGCGGTCGGCCGGCGCGAAAACGGTCGGCTTCGTCCTGACCGGAGGACGGAATGCCTGACGGTCACGTGCCGAACTCGCCGGGGCTTTCCGCCGCGGGTGAGCTCCAGCCGCCGGAGATCTACCCGCCGGTCAGCGTGATCGTCGCGACCCGGGACCGGCCCGGCCTGCTGGAGCGGGCGGTCGTCGGCATCCTCGGCCAGAACTACCCCGGCACGATCGAATGCCTCGTCGTCTACGACCACGTCGAGGTGCGCGAGCTCGATGTGCCGACCGGCCCGAACCGTACGCTCAAGGTGATCGAAAATGCCCGGCGGCCGGGGCTGCCCGGGGGCCGCAACAGCGGCGTGGACGCGGCCACCGGCGAACTGCTCGCGTTCTGCGACGACGACGACATCTGGCTGCCGGCCAAGCTCAGCCGCCAGGTCGCCCGGCTCGCCGACCCCGCGGTCGGCGCGGTCAGCTGCGGGTTGCGGCTGCGCGGCCCCGGCATCGACAAGGAACGGGTGCTCGACCGTGGCCAGGTCACCTTCGACGAGTTGCTCCGCGACCGGGTGATGGAGGTGCACTCCAGCACGATGCTGATCCGCCGGTCGACCTGGGCCGCGGCCGGCGAGGTCGACGAGGAGATCCCGGGCGGCTACAGCGAAGACTACGAGTGGCTGCTGCGGGTGGCCGCGCATGGCCCGATCGCCGTCTGCCCGCAGGCCCTGGTCATTGTGGATTGGCACGGCGGCTCGTTCTACTTCGGCCGTTGGGCGACCATCGTCGAAGCGCAGCGGTATCTGATCCGCAAACATCCCGAGCTGACCCGCAGCCGCGCCGGGCTGGCCCGGATCCGCGGCCAGATCGCCTTCGCGCTGGCCGCGGGCGGCCGCCGCACCGAGGCGATCCGCGAGCTGGCGGCGGTGCTGCGACTCAACCCCCGGGAGAAGCGGGTGCTGGTCACCGTGCCGGTCATCCTCGGGCTGATGACCGGCGAGCGGGTGCTGCGGATGGCCCAGAAGCGGGGGCGGGGTGTCTGAGACACCCGCGCTCGCCCGTACCCGCCCGCGCTGGCCCGCCCGGGCCCGAGCGAGCGCGCCGAGCCGGGCCCGGGCGGTCGCCGCGGTCGAGCCCGGAGTCCTCGACCGCGACGCCTTCGCGGCGGTACAGACCGGGCTGCCGGTCTGGCCGCTGACGGTCATGTTCGGCCTGATGCCGTGCTGGTGGGCGCTCGGCATCTGGTACATCGTCTGGCCGTTCTTCGGCATCGCGCTTTTCGGGCTGCTCACCACCCGCGGCAAGATCCGCGTCCCGACCGGCGGCGCGCTCTGGCTGATTTTCCTCGGCATCGTCCTGCTCAGCGCGATCCGGCTGGACCAAGTCACCCGGGTCTTCGTCTTCGGGCTGCGCTTCGGCTACCTGTGCACCGCGTTCCTGGTCTGCGTCTACGTCTACAACCTGGCCCGCGACCAGGTGCCGTGGTCGCGGATCGCCCACCCGCTGTGCCTTTACTGGCTGTCGGTGGTCGCGCTGGGCTGGCTCGGGGTGCTCGCGCCGAAACTGAGCCTGCCGAGCCCGTTCCTGCTGGCGCTGCCGGACGGGGTGGCGAGCGAGCGGTTCATCACCGACGTCGCCCGGCTCGACGCGACCGAGTTCAACCCGCTCAGCGCCAACCCGATCTACCGCCCGGCCGCGCCGTATCCGTACACGAACAACTGGGGCACGGCGTACTCGTTCCTGGTGCCCTTTGTCTTTGCCTGCCTTGCCTCGCTGCGGCGCGGGCCGATGCGGATCACGCTGCTGGTCTCGTTGCCGCTGTCGATCGTGCCGGCGTTCCTCACCCTCAACCGGGGCATGTTCATCGGGCTCGGCGCGGGCGTGCTCTACCTGCTCGGCCGGGAGATCCTGCGCGGGCGGGTGCGGCTGATGCTGCCGGTCGCGGTGATCGTCCTGATCGGCTGGCTGGCCACCCTGTTCATCCCGGTCGTCGACCTGATCACACATCGTACGTCTACAACGGACAGCACCGCGGACCGTTTCGACCTGTACCGGCAGACCTGGACAGCGGTGCTGCGTTCGCCGCTGCTCGGCTTCGGGCAGCCGAGCACGGTCGACACCACACACGCGGCCGAGCCGCTCGGCACCCAGGGCATGACCTGGCAGGTCCTCTACAGCCACGGCATACCCGCCTTGCTCTGCCTCTACCTGCTGTTCGCGGTGATCGCGCGGCGGATGGCGGTGGCCGTGACGCCGACCGGGTTGTGGCTGAGCTCGCTGCCGGTGATCGCGGTCGTGGTGACGCCGTTCTACGCGTTCATCGACCCGAACATGTCGGTGCTGTTCTTCGCGATCGGGCTGGGCCTGGCCGCCGTCGACGGCCCGGTCAACCGGCCCGTCCCGGCGGCGCGGCGATGACCACCACCGAGCTGCGACGCAGCACCCGCGGCGGCGCGATCGCGCTGCTGGGCGCGGCCGTCAACGGCGCGTTCGGGTTCGTGCTCACCACGGTCATTCTGCGTACGTTCAGCCCGGTCGATTCGGGCGCGCTGTTCAGCGTCATCGGCCTGGTCAGCATCGCCGGGGCGGTGTGCTGCGCCGGGGCCGACACGGCGCTGATCTGGGCCCTGCCGCGCCGGCCCGGCGAAACCGGCCGGTTGCTGCGGGTGGCGCTACTGCCGACCGCCGCGTTGTCACTGGTGGTCTGCCTGGTCGGGGTCGGCTATGCCGGGCCGATCGCGCGGGCGCTGCTCGACGACGAGTCCCCGGCCAGGCTGATCCGGCTGGCCTTCGTAGGCGTGCCCGTGGTCGTGGTGGCGACCGTGCTACTCGCGGCCGTGCGGGCGACCAGGCCGGTCGGGGCGTACGTCGCGGTTCAGCTTGTCTTCGTGCCCGTCGCCCGGCCGGCGCTGATGATCGGCGCGGTCGTTGCCGGCGGGGGCGTGTTGCTGGGCTTGGCGAGCTGGCTGCTGCCGCTCGCCGTCGCAGCCCTGCTAGCCCTAACCCTGATCAACCAACAAACACCAGCCAACCCAACCCCCCAAAACGGCACCGGACCAGGAAACAGCTCACCCTCTACAGTCGGGTTCTCCACACCGTCCGAAGGACCAGGTGCCGGTAGCAGTAGAGCGTTTTGGGCGTTTGCGTTGCCGCGGGCCGTCTCCGTGGCGATCGACGCCAGCAGCATGTGGGTCGGCGTGCTGCTGACCGGTGCGCTGGCGACGCAGGCCGAGGCGGGCGTGTTCGCGGCCGCCAGCCGGTACGCCCTCGCCGGTCTGCTGATCATGCAGGGTTTGCGGGTGGCCGTCGCGCCGCAGTTGTCCCGGCTGCTCGGCGCGGGTCGGCGGGCCGAGGCGGCTCGGGTGTACCGGCGGATGACGCTCTCCATCGTGCTGTTGTCCTGGCCTGCTTACCTGCTGCTGGCGGTGTTCGCGCCCGCGTTTCTGGCGGTGTTCGGCGCGCGGTTCGGCGGTGGTGCCGGGCCGCTGGCCGTGCTGGCGTTGGCCATGCTGGTCAACGTGGGTGTCGGGCTGGTTCAGACCGTGCTGCTGATGAGCGGCAGGAGCCGTGACCACTTGCGTGCGACGGTGGCGGGCTTGGCGCTCAATGTGGTCGCGGCCGTGCTGCTGATCCCGGGGCACGGGGCGTTCGGCGCGGCGGTCGCGTGGTCGCTCGGCATCGTCGCGGAGAACGTTCTCGCGGCGATCTTCGCCCGGCGGGCCCTCGGCGAGCCGCTCTTCTCGGCGGTTCTGTGGCGGGCGATGGCGGCGGTCGGCGTCGTGACGGGACTCGTCTCGCTGCTCGGCGTCCTGGCCGCCGGCCGGGGACCGGCGGGGCTGGCGATCGCGCTCGGCGTTCTGCTGGCGGGTTTGCTGGGGTCGCTTGTCGACCGGCGGGTTCGTGAGGCGCTGCGCCGCGGCGTCCCAGTGAAGGCGGCGTCGTGAAGCGGCGTCTGGGTGTGGGTGGCGTCGTGAAGCGGCGTCTGGGTGTGGGCGGTGTCGTGAAGCGGCGTCTGGGTGTGGGCGGTGTCGTGAAGCGGCGTCCGAGCGAAGGTGGCGTCGTGAGTGGCGTCCTGGTGAGGGCGGCATGGTGAAGGAACTGCTTAAGAACGTCGCGCCAGGTCCGGCCCGGGAACAGGTCCGTAACCTGCTGGTCCGTTATGGCGAGCGGACCAGCGAGCGGCGACCGCTGCCCGATTTCCTCATCATCGGTACCAAGCGCGGCGGCACCACCTCGCTGTGGCGATACCTCATCCAGCATCCGCTTGTGCCGCGCCTCTTTCCGGCCTGGAACACCAAGACCTCGCACTACTTTGAGGACAATTGGACCCGGGGCGAAGCCTGGTACCGCTCGCATTTCCCGACCCTGCGCCAGCGGGCCGCGCTCGAACGCAAGCACGGCGGACCCGCCAAAGTGGGCGAAGCCGCGCCGCTGTACATGTTTCACCCGCTCGCCGCCGAGCGGGTCGCCGCGCTGATGCCGCAGGCCCGGATGGTCGTGCTGCTGCGCGACCCGGTGGAGCGGGCGTACTCGCATTGGAAGGAACGGCGCACCGAGGGCACGGAACCGCTCGGCTTCGCGGCCGCGCTGGCCGCCGAGCCCGCCCGGACCGCGGGGGAGCGGGAACGGCTGATCGCGGAGCCCGGTTCGGTCAGCCCGGCGTTCGACTGGTACTCGTATCGGGCTCGCGGCCGCTACCTCGAGCATCTCGAACCGTGGCTGTCGCGCTTTGACCGGAGCCAGTTGCTGTTTTTGCCGAGCGAGACGTTTTACCGCGCGCCGGCCGAGTCGTACGCGCAGATCCTGTCCTTTATTGGTCTTGCGCCGTTTGATCTTGGTTCCTACGCGGTCCACAACGACCGCCCGAGCGAGGGCATGGACCGGGATGTCCGCGCCGAACTAACCGACTACTACCGCCCGCACAACGCGGCGCTGTCAGCCCGGCTGGGACTCTCCTTCGACTGGTAAGCGACCCGATCTCCGAGCCGTTCCCGCCCGCGCGTCGAGCACACGCAACCGGGCCGGACCCGGTCACCGGGCCGTGCCCGGCCGCGCGTCGAGCACACGCAACCGCGCCGGATAATGGGCGACCCCGTCACCGGGCCAGGCCCAGCCGCGCGTCGAGCACATGCAGCAGGCTTGGGTGCAGCTTCGGGTTCCACCCGGCCCCGTCCGCCGACAGCTCATAGGTGCGCAGCCACAGCTCGATCAGGTACGCCTCCGCCACGAACCGCTGCGCCGCCGCCGACAGACCCAACGCGGGGCCGTGCGCGGCCAGGGCGGCGTCGACCGCCGTCGCGCACTCCGCCGCCGGGCGCCCGTGGCTGGAAAGCGCGGTTTGGAACGCCTGGTGGGCCAGGTCGAAGCCGACGGGGACGCCGGATCCGCTGTTTTCCCAGTCCCAGACGATCAGGCCGCCGCGGTGCACGGCCATGTTCCACGGCACCCAATCGCCGTGCCACTCCCCGATTTCCAGAGCTAGCTTCCCGTCGCGTGTCTCGAGCGCGTCGATCGCCGGCCCGATCGCCGGGGCCGCGCGGTGGCGCCACCCGGCGAGGAACGCGCTGCCGGCGACGGGCTGGGGCGGCGCGGGCGGTCCACCGCGCCGGGCCACGGCCAGCATCGCGGCTATCCGGGGCCGGCCGGGCTCGGGCAGGCGGCGCACGTCGCCGGGCATCGGCTCGACGACGGCGACCTCGCGATCGTGCCACCGGGTGTGCAGCAGCAGCCGGGGCACGGCGGGCAGATCCGGCGCCTGTGGCGGAAGCTCAGCCAGCGCGGCGGCCTCGGCGCGGACCATCGCACGGGTGCCGTCGTTCCACCCGATCTTCGCGTAGCCGCGGGGCCGGCCGGCGTCGTCGAAGAGCTGCAGGGTGGGCTTGTGGTGCGGGTCGCTTGGGCGCACGCCGATGGCCGCGTGCAGCCGGGGCTCGCCGAGCAGCCCGGCCAACTGGTCCCAGAGCAGCTCGACACCCGCCGGGGCGTGCACCGACAGGGTTGGCGCCCGGGTGAGCCCGAGCGCGCCGACCCGGGCGAGCAGCCCGATCGCCGCGCGGGAGGCGCGCACCTTCGGCGGGCGTAGCGCGTTGTAGGCCAGCACCGAGGCCGCCGTGACCCGCCGGGAGGCGAGGGGAAGCAGGAAGCGGGCCCGTTCGAGGCTCGGCACGACCGCATAGCGCGCCGCGGCGGTGCCCGGCTCGGCGCCGATTGTCAGCCGCAGCCGCGGATCGTCGAAGACCGCGCGGGTAACCCAGCCGAGCCCGTCGGCCCGGTCCCGCGGATCGGCGGCGACGAGCGACTCCTGCGACATACATCGACGATAGTGCTAGGCGTTTGGCGCTCGGCAAGCCGCCGTCGCCGAAGCTGCTGCGCACGCTCGCTACCATCGCGGCGGTGAAGCGGGTATTCGGGATCTTGCTCGCGGTCGCCATCAGCGCGGCCGCCGCGGTGGGCGCGCTACGCCTGACGGTTCCGGCCGACAACCCCGCAGATGTACGCCGTCAGCTCGCCTTCCTGCGGCACGCGCTTGACCAGGGCGCCGGGTCCGACGCACAGGTGAACTTTCCGGAGGGCTACTACTTCCTGTACGTGCTTTACGGGCTCACTGAAGTGCAACTGGGCCTCGGCAAGTCGCCCACCGACCGCGCCGACGAGGTCCGCGAGGCGAGCTGGGCCCTGGCGCGGCTCGACGGCGACGAGGGCCGGGAACCCTTCGACCCGGGCCTCACACCGGCGTACGGCGTCTTCTACCGTGGCTGGACGAACTGGCTGCGCGGCGGCTTACTATCCCTGGCACCGGATCCGGCGCAAACCGCCCGATTCGAGACCGATTCCGCGGAAATCGCCGCCGCTTTCAACGGCTCCGACACGCCATTTCTGCCCGCGTACGCCGGGCAGGCCTGGCCCGTCGATTCGACCGTGGCGATCGCCTCGCTGCGCCTGCACGACGCCCTGCTCCCGGGCCGGTATTCGGCGACCGTCGCGCGCTGGCTGGCCGGCGCCCGGCAGCGGCTGGACCCGGCGACCGGCCTG
>Ga0307512_10006068_pt1 | contig 12367 bp, 14 predicted proteins | sample 14_EM_MG_FD_200267 | JGI IMG/M metagenome (GOLD analysis project Ga0307512, IMG submission 200267) | Populus trichocarpa ectomycorrhiza microbial communities from riparian zone in the Pacific Northwest, United States - 14_EM | ecosystem: Host-associated > Plants > Roots > Unclassified | place... | reverse complement strand
AAAGAGAGTGTTGATAGCGTTGGAGGATTTCTTTTTCTTCTCTCTTTACTCGTTCTCTTGTATAGCAAACAATAGTTCGACTTTGGAATCTATCTTGATCCTTGTTCCTCGATACGCACTTCGAGTTCAGTCCAGCAACATTCACATCACCTGCGTCCGACCCCGCCCGTTACATCGGGGCATACTGCCAATAGTCAGATTCTTCTGGCACGCAATTTGAAGGTGTTGAGGATGGTGTAATTTGATATGTTTAAGTTGCCAGCTGTCAGAGGTGAACTTCTTTCAGCATGAAAATTGGGGGCACCAGAAAGGGGTCTTCTCTGGCATTGTTGACGCCCCGGGAGGAGTGGAGTATACATTGTAGAAAGGGATGAAAGTTGACGCTGGGCCTGAGCAGCCTCGTGGGTAAGCTCACGATACTTTCAGCTAACTTATTGAGCCTCAACATCATCAGAAGGAGGTTCCTTACATGCCAGGAGTTGCAAACACGCTGCATGCCCGATGTCCCATAATACTATGCATAAACTAAAACCAATAAAAATAAAACCAGTAAAAAACCCATAAATAAAAAAAACCTTGAGAGATCCAAAAACCTTGGGACGTGTGTAATAATCAATGCCTGAGATAAATATATTAGAACAAAGGAAACAAACAAGACAAGAACCTGACCCTAACCCATATGCAACAACCATCGCCTCCTCTGCAACGCGAGGACTGGTTCACTCCTCACCTACCATGTTATCCGGGCGCACCTCAGAGAGAGGGACAGCTCAGAGAGGGACATCAGGGAGAGGAACATCAGGGAGAGCGACATCGGAGTGTCTGTCGCCACCTGCCAATTCGATCAGCAGCTGCTGATCCTCATTCACATCTGAGGTGTTTCCGGCTCCCTCAGCTTGTCCCAATGTTAGCACCGCCAGGCTAGGTTTTTGCGGCGTCACAAGCCCCAAATGCTCCAGCCCAATGAGGGGATGAGTCTCCAGAGTTCGTGGTTGTGGGCGAGGCTCCGGGGTTTGTGGCCGTGGGGCAGGCGCCGGAGATTGTGGATGTGGTGTATGCTCACGCATCTTCTGGCCTTGCTCAGGTAGCACGATTTGCTGATCGTCTACCACAGTATCTACATCGTCAGCCGATGTATTCACCATCTCTCCCTGGCCAATCGTCCGAGGTTCTTTGCCATCATCCTCATCCTCATCCTCCTCCTCCTCATCTTCCTCCTGTTCATCTTGCTCCACTTCATCGTCACCATCCCTTTCCATATCAACATCTCCATCTAAATCAACGCTGTCCGGTGGGTCCACATCATCCTCCATGCACATATTCACATCAGGATCAACTGCTGAGTTGAATTCGCTGCCTGACTCCATGGTAGAGTCGGTAATATCATCTGAGGAAATTCACACGGCGGGTGATGCTTCCGGCTCTGAATATACCCACTCTGGTTAGCCTGTCGCGTCCGAGTCTCCCTCATACAGTTCCTTCCATAACTGCATAGCAACCGCATGAGAGATATCAACTCCTCCTGGTGGTTTGTTTAACATTACCTTTCCCTGTACCGTTTCACTTCCACTTCCCTTCCTCCATTGCCTTCCCCTTCCCTTTCCCCTTCCCAGCCTTTGTTCCCTTCCCTTTCCCGGTTCCTTTCACACTGCCCTGCATGTCCTCCTCACCTGCGTTGTCGTCATTGTCATTGACATCACCAGGACGGGTCCTTCCACCACTCGGCGCTCCGGGATCTGCCCCGTTCCCTTCTTCATCATCCTCATTGATTATCTCATCCCAATTCAGTTGTCAAAACGCCAGCACGTTGCCTGGCTTGTACTCCCGGCAGCTTGGTGCCTCAATCTTGGCCCTGGGATGATCCATACCGTAAGAAGAGATATGCTTGCCGGTGCATTAAACCTTCCCCGAGCTGTTTGTCTGCAGATTGAAGCGATCGACTTGATCCCCAATGGCACCGGGGTTGTCCAACCTCCAATTGTGCATTTGATTGCAGGCTTTGTCAAACATTTGCCCCATATATGAGCGGAAGGCTGCCCACCACTCCTGGATAGGTGAACTCCTGCTCCTGTGGTGTGGCCAGATCAGCTGGAATTGTGAAAAGTGGCGAGTTGTGACTGGATCAAGAAAGATTATATGATACAAGAGGTCCCATGCCCTCTCATCCTTCACACCGCACACATTGTATAGCTGTATGAGTCCACAGATATGTTCCGAGATGATTCCCTTGATACTGTCCCGATCCAACGACAGGCGTTAATTTATAACTGATGTCGGCATTTTGGCCCTAGCGGTTGCCTTCCCCTTTCCTTTACGGCTGCCCTTTGATGCCATCGCTGCAAGTTGAAAATCAATCTACACCAGACGCATTAGCATTATGATACAGTTGAATGCAGCGGAAGGAAGCCCAGAGGGAAGGTACAATGTTGTATAGGTTATCAGGTGTGTTTTGGAATGAGAGGCGTTGTTTTGTGCAAGTCACGTGTTGTCAACAGAGTTCAGGATCGTGGCGGTGTGTTTATTAAGGGAGGAAAGCAGAATGGAGGTGAAGACGGGAAGATGGAATATATATACTCGAGTTCCTGCGATGTCTTGGTTTAACTTGTTTTGTTGGTTAACGAAAACAAAGCGGCCCAGCCTTCATCTTGCAGAGGCAACAGGCACCTCATGAATGAGAAGCTTCGATACGACATTGAGTACTCGCGGTGAGGGCTGTATATGATGCCGAGCGTTTCTTTGGCATCTGGTACGACTTTTACCACTCAGACCTCATGCATCTCGGAGCAAACTGAATAGTTCTCTGGTTGTCCCAACTGTGCAACCATCCAACATGGCTACCAATGCCTAGCAGTGGAAAAGCAAACGCAACTGATGTCATAGGATAGAGAATATGTCATGGTTCGATTTGAAATGTATTTAGCTCTGCCAAAGGGGGATTTCCACCAGGAAGCTGAAGATAGACACAATCTATGGTTCAATTTATTTTGCCAAGAACAAGTGCAATACTATGAAAATTGCGCCAAGATGACATCAACACCCTTCAAGTGGTGCAAATAGACCTTCAGATGTTGCTGTAACAGTGAATATCAATGCTGAGTTCAATCTGATGCCAGTTAACCCCACAATTGAATGCTTTCAAGGGATCTTGTCCCTGAGTATGGTCAGGGGATATAGGCGTGCACCTCCCTTTTTTGTCGAATCCCTCCGTGGTCGCTCAAATAGGAGTCTACCTCGCCTGCCGTTGCATATGCATGCAGAAGACATTATTCCTACCTTCTTAACATCGAACATCTATATTGGACTATGCCTTCCCAAAGGTCTCACCCTGACACTACTCCGGTCATATGAAATGTTTGAAGTGATGCTAATCGTCGGAATCAACAAAAGTGTGGGGCTTCGGGCAATTCCCAACTTCCACCTGCCAAGAGACATGTTTCCGTACCGGCTAGCGAGAGAGATTCCTCTCAAGGAGTGCGTTCCGTACCGTCAATAATCCATGGTCAGAACACCCTCCCCCATATCTTCGCTGAACAATTCACTTGTTGCAGATATCACTCAACGTGCAGCGTCCACCCCATCCGCTACACGGCGACGGTCAATAAATACTCCAGCCGCCACGCCGGGTATAAGCGGTCGTAGCACCCCAGCGCCCAGAGGAACCTTACAGACAGACTCAACGCGTCACGTTGAATCCAGTCCTCCATCCAGCATTGCTAGCACTCCCACTCCTCTCACCGGTTTTGAAAACCTGCCTACCCCCATCCCTAATCCAGAAGCCCACGTGTTCATTACATATCCATTGCAAACCCAAGTTACAGAAAGGAATCAGAGACAGAGGCAGTGCCAATTGCAACTGCAGGCGGTGTCTACACCTCGATCCATGGTCTCCAGCAGTCCCAGCATCCATCTATTTGGTCACTCAGACATGACGTATCTTGTGTTTGCAACAGGCAAACTCCTGGAGCTCTACATGTGGAACAGCTGGCCGTTTATGAGTACAAGCGACTTGGAGATGGTAAGTTATGCAACGCAATGAGTTGCGAAAGCATTAGCTGAAGGCCCACACTGGCAGATAATAGAGACGTACTGGAACACCGCAATGCAGCAAAACAACATTTGGTCCATAGCATTCGAGGCACCCACAAAGGAGATCTTGAAAGCAGTATGCTGAATCAACGGCCCATGTTGAATATTACACACTCAATCCGGTACCAGGTTCGAACACAAGTCGATAAGGATAAGTCCCATTTTATTCAATCATCCAGGGACAACATAACAGAGCGGTATAATCTCCACCGCTTTGAATCGGCCGCAGAGCGTTTGGAATTCATTGATTGCCTTCGGGCAGAGAATAAGTATCTTTCTCCTATGGCAGAGCGTGTGGAAGGTGGTGTATGAGGTCCAAATGCAACGCAGAGAGAATCGAAAGCTGCTAACGAATGGCTAGCGTCCACTTTACTTCCCAGCGGAAACGATCCCGCGGATTATTTACGTCAAATTTTGTGTTCGGGCGATTAACCGCACTAAGTATGCTGATACATTTTATAATTCCATGATTGATGACAAGGAAGGTCATGTACCCACGCCACTGATCATGTTTACATGCACCGCGTTGTGCCATACTCTCCTGGCGTGGCAAAAGAACAAAGGTGTTCATCTCAAAGATTCCAAGTGAAAGCTGAATGCGGACAGACATGATCGCTCGAACTACTTCAACTGCAAGAATGATGGTGGTAACATCGTATCCTGCTGCGCTGTAACGGGTCACGAGGTGTTAACCTCGCCTGGCATTGCAGTCACGTATGCATTCTTGAGGAATACCTGGAACGCACAACCGGAGCACTACCAGCAGAGGGTGTATAACATCCCTCTTGCTACAGTCAAGCATCAGATCCAACTGGCGGAAAACCCAATGCCTGCCATGGTGATCAGCGTGGAAGTAGTGTGTGTTGACAATGTTAATCTTCTTGGTTATTTGAACTGCGAAGTGGCGGTTGAGGAACCTGAGATCGAAACCCCTGACCCAAGCATCCTGATAGACAACAATTGCATGGATGACAAACTGCATTCCGGGATACCAGTGGGCAGTGGGGATTTCGAAGATGAACGTGACGAAGGCAATGCCATCCCCACCGCCAGCTGGCGACAACGGGCCGTGACTAAACTCGAGAGGGTTGACCTGGTAACCAGTGATGTCAACAGATATGAGGGCGAGGATGGCGATGATGGGGATGTGAATGAGGAGGAAGAAGCATCGCAAGACAATGATGGATCAACGCAGAATGTGGAGTACTGAGGGCATAGTACTAGACAGCGTGAAGATTGGACTATATATTTCAGACCTGTAAAATACAATAATGGTGAAGTAAAATACAATAATGGCGAAGCAAATGCAACTGCAAGCGAGGTATCCGAACCAACAACTTTATTGCAATATGTGACAAAATCACAAAGCTAAACATATATGGGGCAAGTGCGGCATCTGATATATAGCAACAGTGGAGAGGGAAAATGTGGCTATCGGCCGCAGAAAGGCATAAACATCGCCAGGCGTTGTTTGAACAGCTACAGCATAATGGCATCCCCGGCGATGAGTGTGACACACCTGTCGTTCTGATGGTGCGTATACCAGGTGCAAAGTAATGGAGGTAAGTATGCAACGCAACCCATCACCTGGGCGACGGGAAGTGTGTAATTCTCCGTCAGAGGGTACGAGGTTCCATCAGAGCCTTTAGAGCCGTCCGGAACACCTGGGTGTATCAGACGGAAACTTGAGTTGTTGCGGGTGTTACCCCATCATGAAACAGACTATCCACGGAGCGTCATCAATATTTGGTCTTGCATATTCGGCCAGCAAGGCTTTGCATCAATATTTGAGCTCATAACCGAACTATTGAGTTCCTTTATAGCCACAATACTACCTATAACTGGAAAAGGACAGATTCCAAAATATTCAATGTCTCAAATTGCAAAACATGCAAAAAGAGATTATTGGCTGTCGACTACCTAATTTTAATAATATACAATTCTCCAGCAAGAAAAAGAAGAAAATTATATAGAGCTATGGATGGACCCACTACGCAATCCGCTGACAACTCACACAATTCAGACGGGTTGGGAGATTTCCATCACACTATGCCTGAATTGATGGTTTAGGTGTATTGACAACCCTGACTGCCAATTTATCAACAAATCATTTCTGACCCAGACCTGATCGCAAAGTAATGTTCCGGACCCGTTTCTAATAGTATGCAGGGGCAACAGAGGTAGAATGAGTTACAGGGAGTATACATTCTGCAAACCCTGGAGTAGATAGACATCATCTCATTTCCATTTTATCATATCATACAATGAAAATACACTCTCTATCTTTTCCAACTTTTTGTCGTACTTGCTCTGTCTGAGATTTCATGGACCCTCAACACCTGGTAGTATCAGATCTTCTCACCTGATTCCAAAGCTCCTCCAACCAGAACGACTCTCTCTCTCAATGGTCGTGTCCCAGTGCTCATACAATTATGGTCGACTACAATCTGTGGCTAGATTGACCATATGTATTTATATAGACAGAAAACATAATGCATGCCATGTTATGGCGTTGCGAATCTTGTGACTGTAACAAAGACGAATCGGTTAAGACAAAATGCCTTGTGGTTATGTAAGAACCACTGCTTTGTGAATATGGCACCAGGTTTCCCACAGCGCTGAGCAGCGGTCTCAGCTGTAACGGGCGGGGTCGGGCGTAGGTGATATTGGTGACAATAATGTGATATCGAAAACAAGACAAAACAAGACAAGACAAGACAAGAGTCGAAGCTGGTTCAAAGTCGTAACTTGCTTTGCTATACAAGAGAACGAGTAAAGAGAGAAGAAAAGGAAATCCTCCAACACCATCAACACTCTCTTTATATACACTTCGTCTGCCACCCTCGAACCATTCCTCATGCTCCGATGTACCATCCAAATCTCATCCCATGATCTTACACACCACTGCGTTATTCCTTATCGTAACAACCACGCCACCTCTCATGACGTCGCAACACCTCAAACCACTTCTTTATCTTATTAAATTATACCACCACCATCTCGCCGCTTCCGCCCCGTCTTCCAACGTCTCCGCCTTTCCGTAGTACAATTCCTTCCACACCTTCCGTATCTTTCTTCTATTATTCCCAAGTATATCCGTACCTTCCTGCGCTGTGACAGTATCCCCCCCTTAGGTTCGAGGTCCTCCGAGAACATTCTCCAATGGTCCGGGTTTCCCTGGATACCGTTTATGGAACTCGTCCACAGCTTGTAATCCATCAACGAACTTCACTGGTTCCCAAGTAATGGAATCATAACCCGTCCATCGGATAAGATACTGTAATTGACTTCAATACACTCGGCTATCCTCAACGCTCGATACTTGATACTCTTCTTCGCCATCAACCTCAACAGGAGGTGGAGGGAGTACTCTCTGTCCCTCCAACGGATCCTCAACGACGGGGTCTAAAAGCGACACAGGTTGTACTCGATGGATCCGAATTGACGCTGGTAAATCCAGCTCATAAGCGTACGGGGATACTTGCCTCCGTACCCGAAAAGGTCCCAGGCGTTTCCAATCCAGCTTACGAGTAGGGCGAGTAGTTCGCACATGTCGTGCATCCAGCCATACCTTAGATCCGACCTGAATATTGGGTCCCGGAATACGTCCTCTATTTGCGCCTTCTTCTTGTACTGCTTGGCTCCGTTTCATCTCCACTCTCAGATGCTCATCAATTTGTTCCATCGCAGCCTGGACCTGATCCGCCTCCCATCGTCGTTGATCCCTCTCCTCAGTCGGTTCTCCGGCGAATGACATTCGTGGATCCACACCCTGGACTGCAAAAAAAGGGGTACACTTAGTTGATTCGGATAGTCCATTATTCGCAGCGAACTCAGCAAGGGGTAACCACTGCACCCAATCGTCCTGTTGATGGTTAACGAATATACGGAGGTATTGTTCCATTCCTGCATTCATTCGTTCAGTCTGACCGTCTGTCTGTGGATGAAATGCTGTAGACATCCGTCGATCAATTCCTAACCGGCTGCATATTTGTCCCCAGAAGGTTGAAGCAAACTGAGGTCCTCGGTCCGAAACAATAGACTTTGGCAACCCGTGAAGGCGGACGACTTCTCGAAGAAATAACTTAGCTAATCCTACAGCATCTATTGTTGTATGGCAGGGGACAAAATGACGCATTTTTGAAAGTCTGTCTACTACCACCCAAACTGCATCAAACCCTTCGCACTCTGGAAGCCCAAACCACAAAATCCATCGAAATGTCTTCCCATGGTTTCTCCGGTACAGGTAAGGGTCGAAGTACTCCAAACGTTGCATGCCTTGTGGTCCTAGATCGTTGACAGCTATGGCAGTTCCGTACGTACTGATCCACCTGTTTCCGCATTTCCTTCCAATAATATTGTCTATGCAAAAGATCGAAGCTCTTTGCTCGTCCTGGATGTCCAGCTAACGCAGTATCATGATGCTCCTGTATTAATCGCAATCGTAATTGGTCTCCTTCGGTGACATACCGCTTCCCTCTGTACCATATTTGTCCCTCCTTTTCCATGCACTCTGCTACTGTAATATCCCTCAAGCTACCTCCCTGTCTAATGGCCTCCAATATCTTCCTAGGTAGCGGATCGTCCATATATGCTTGAATAAAAAGATCATTTATCGAAGGAACATTTTGTTCGGGCATATTGTTGGCTGATATCCTCAGTTGTTCCAGAAGATTACGCGGTTTTAAAACAACCTGTTCCATATTTTTTAATCTTTCATCCCCCCCCTCAGGGAGGTCTCCCGGCCTCCTCGTTAACGCATCTGCTTTCCCATTCGATTTTCCTGGACGGTAGACAATCTTATACTCAAACCGAGTTAAAAACTCGGACCATCGTGCTTGCCTCCTATTTAAAAGCTTTTTTGTCATGAAATATTCAAGATTCTTATGATCAGTTATCAATTTTAAGGGGTACCGAGCACCCTCACACTCAGGTCTCCATTCTTCAAGTGCCTTAATAATCGCCATCAGCTCTTTATCATATATATCATAATTGCACTCTGCTGGTGAATGTTTCTTCGAGAAATAGGCTACTGGATGTAATATCCCTCCGTCATCCTGCTGGGACAACACTCCTGCGGATACATAATCGGACGCATCCGTTTCAATAATCACTTCCCTCACATGATCGAAATGTCGAAGTGCTGGTGCTGTAGTAAACGCCTCTACCATTGTCTCGAATGCGAGCTGTTGTTCTGACCCCCATACAAACGGCTCATCTTTCTTTGTAAGCCTGGTTAGCGGTTCTGCTTTCTCAGAATACTTAGGAATAAACCGTCGATAATAATTGCAGAACCCCAGGAATTGTTGTACTTCAAAAAGATTATTTAATCGTCCGTTTTCCGTCTTCTTTTCCTTACTCCTATTCCGTACGGTCTCAACCTTGTCCTCGTCCATTGAAATCCCTTTTGTTGATATAATCAATCCCAAATACCTTACTGTCTCCTTATGGAATTCACATTTCTCTGGCTTAAGGTACAGCCCTGCCTCCAGCAACCGTTGCATAATCCATTTAACATGGCCGACATGCTCTTCCTCGGAATCACTATAGATTAAAACATCGTCCAAGTATGCTGAGGCGAAATCATCCAGGGCTTCTCTAATGGCATTATTGATATAGCCTTGAAAATCTGCTGGTGCATTTGTTGTACCAAACTGCATCACCGTAGGTTCATACAGTCCATATCTCGTCCGGAACGCTAACTTATGCTCATCCCCTTCCTTAACCCGAAGTAAATTGTATGCTCCTCTAACGTCTAACTTTGTATATATCCGGGCTCTTCCTAAAAGATTCAACGTTTCTTTTATCAACGGAACGGGGTACCTATTCTTTATTGTCTTACTATTGATATCCCGATAATCGATACAGAATCGTAGCCCTCCTCCAGGTTCCTTTGCAAATAGCACTGGGGCTGCAAAAGGCGAAGATGATTGTCGAATAAACCCCTTTGACATATTCTCCTCCAGCCATTCTTTCAGGACGACCAACTCAGTCCTGGACATTGAGTACAATGGTCCCCACGTTGGCGTTTCTCCATCCTTCAAGCGAACTTCATGATCAATTACAGATCGATGTGGTGGTAACCGATCTGCCAGCGCCTTGTTGAACAGCGGAAGAAATTCATGATACTGTTCAGGGATAATTTCTTCAAGGGGGCGTTCTTTCGGATCTTTTGCCTCGATAGCTTTATTAATGTCATGTAGGGAAGCTTTAAACAACGTAAGTTTTTCTCTCTTGACAGTCCTGAAAAACGAAGCTCCATTAAGCATAGCAATATCCCCTCGAAACGGTCTTAAGGGTCGAATTTTTGGTTCAAATATATCTTTTACTTGATATACTGGTTCTGGCGGTTCTTCTGTAACTCCTTGTACCGTTACTGATGTATCATGGCAGTGCGTAATGCAATATTGTGAACCAAACGTAACCGTATTAGATGCAAAACGCACAGCTACATCGTGTAGCCGTAGCCAGGGGATCCCGAGGACAATTGGATAATGACCTAGTTTCGTAATGAACATGGGTAACTGTTCCTTATGTTCCTGTATCCTCATTCCAACTTTGGCAATATGCGTGATATCTCCGGATTCAATAGGTCTTCCGTCGATGACCTCCACTCGTTTCTTTTCCTTCAGCTCTTGAAGTGGTATCTGATGATGGCGAGCAAAATCTTGATCCATAAATGCAATGCCAGTAGCTCCGCAATCAATCAGCGCATGCGTGGGTATCTCTTGGTTATTCACAGTCAATGAACAGGTTATAACTAAATGTTTGCCTTCCATTGATCCTTCCAATACCTCCACCTTGCTAACTGATAATCGCGAAATTCCAAAACATTTCAAAGCATTTAAAACAAAACTTTTTCCGTCAACCAAAGCGCCATCCTGCTTGGGTTGACCTAATCTTTTCCCGATTCCTCAGAACCATCCTTGGATCCTACTTCCTTAACTTCCGCTCCAGCCGCCTTAAACGTCTGAGCCTTCTTTCTCGCTGCACATTCTGCTGCCCTGTGGTTAAACCCACCACAGTATAAACACCTCCCATCCGCAAACCTCTTCGCTCTTTCCTCTGCCGAAATCCTTCTCTTGCCTGCGCTGAGATCCATTGGCGCTGGTCCGGTATACCCGGCGACCGTTCCAGCAGGGGCCATTTCTGGGGCTTTCGGAGCCGGAGGTTGCCTGGAGGAAGCAAAACCTATCCCACTTCCTTTATTTTGTGCCGCTTTTTCTGCACACCGTTGTCGTATCTGGTTATCCCGTTTCTGGCAAACCGTCACAAACGCGGGAAGTTCTTCAGGCATATCGCTATAGGTAAAGGAGTCTTTCATTTCTTCAGACAGCCCTATCCTCAAAGCGTTTCGAAGGGCCGAGGGATTCCAATCCAGATCGGCAGCAATAACTTGAAACTCAGCATAATACTGAGAGAACTCACGGTTCTTTTGTTTGATCTCCCTCATCTTCCGTTCGGCGGTGGCTATTCGGTCTGGGTCCCCAAAAGCTGCTTCCAGGAGTTGTATGAGAGCTGGTAGGTTTTCCAACCCTATCGTTCCGTCTTCCCGGACGTGTGGCAAGATCTGTCCTAAGGCGATCCCCCTCAGGCGGTTGAATGCATACCGCATCTTCGATTGTTCGTCGGGAAAGCTGGCGGGCTTGTGTCGTATGACCATCCGGAGTTGAGCAATCCAGCCTCTCAACTGAGTTCGATCTGACCCTGAAAAGTCCGGGGAGTCGGGAAATTTCTGGCCTCTGTCTTCCGGAGCCTGGGGAGCCGCCGGGGCCGCTCTGGCTGCTAACATCAACGCATTCGCTAACTGCGTCCTCAAACCGCGGACTTCCTCTCCAGATTGTCGTGCGTCCCGGGTCATATCGTCCAGTTCCTGTTGCAAATCCTCGTTGGTTCCTGGAGCCGGTGGTCTCCTTAAGGCTTCGTCCCGTTCGTTCCTCAGAGTCTGTATTTGTTGTTCCAGCTCGGTATGGTCGCACTGCGGGGGCAGGAACTGTCTCGCTTGTAGGTCTGTGATCTGCCGCTGTAGATCGATTATCTGTTGTGGGTGCTCGCAGACCCTCTGTACCTCTCGAATTGGTTGGGAGTATTGTGCCACCCGCATCAATACTTCCTGCGTCTGTGCAAACGCCTCCGTCAGCTGTTCGTACCCGACGTTGTCTTTGTCTATGTCGATGAGTGCCATGATGGTGCCCTGATCCTCGATGGATACCAGGGCTGCTCGGGGTTCCGTTGAGTTTGACATTGCAACGAATTAAGCACATCTACCAGTGCCAATTAT
>Ga0307512_10006067_pt1 | contig 12371 bp, 7 predicted proteins | sample 14_EM_MG_FD_200267 | JGI IMG/M metagenome (GOLD analysis project Ga0307512, IMG submission 200267) | Populus trichocarpa ectomycorrhiza microbial communities from riparian zone in the Pacific Northwest, United States - 14_EM | ecosystem: Host-associated > Plants > Roots > Unclassified | place... | reverse complement strand
AATTGATATTGGGATATCTGATGGCCTGTGTGAGTGTATCCCCTTCTGGCCGAATCTGTATTTTGTGGCCATGTATTCTAACTTCTGCATCAATAGTCATCCTCATATACGGCCATTCCAGCAGCTCTGCCGCAGACTGGAGATACAATACGGAACTGGATAAATGTCTGATTCAAAAAGGTCCAAGCCTTTGTGGTATCACAATTCGAGAGTTGTGATTATCCTGTGCACTTCAGTTTCGATTTATGGACTGCACCCAATCACCATGCATTTTCTGGCCTTGTTGGACACTGGATTGACTGTTACGGGTATACACGTACTGACTTGCTTGGGATGGAGAGGTTCCAAGGCCCACATACTGGACTCAATCAAGCAGAAATGATCTGGCTAATTCTAGAGCAGTACCACTTGAAGTGCCGTGTAGGATACTTCACAACAGACAATGCCTCCAATAATGACACTGCTCAGCGAGAGCTTGGTCATATGTTCGATGCCCATAGCATTCCATTTGATCCAACCAATGCCAGGGTTCGGTGCTTCAGTCATGTCATCAACTTGGTTGTGAATGCGTTTTTATGGGGCAGCGACCACCATGTTCTGGAAGGCAGTGCAGCAGCATTGGAGGCCTCAGGAACATCCAACCTCGAAACACTCAACTTGTGGCACAAACGAGGAGCCCTGGGAAGACTCCCCAACATATGTGTCTGGATCCTGCGATCTCCAGGACGCAGAGACAGATTTCAAGAGCGTGTTCAACACCTTCTCCCACATATCACTCAATGGACACCACATGTTGGTAATGTGACACGCTGGCATGGGGATGTGGATGCCATCGAGCGGGCTTTTGAGATTAAGGAGGGATTAGACGACTGTGTTTTTACTGCTGTGAGGGAAGAGCAACAACGAAGGAAGGGAAAAGCACGTGGTTCAGAAATTGCCAGTGGCCATGCGGAATCTGAGGATGATCCAAATTTAGGGTCGATCACCCAGGATGAGTTAACCTTGGATGACTGGGAAGATCTCGAGATAATCCACTCCATTTTACAACCATTCAAGGCCTGGTCTCTTCGTTTGCAAAGCAAAAACACCAACACGAACCGAGCGAATGCATTTATTGCTGAGGTTATTCCTGCCATGGATGAACTACTTGCATACCTTGAGGATGCGAAGATTCAGTATTCTGACCCAGAAGTCTATAATCCTCATATCATCACATCCATTCAACTCGCTTGGTCTCTGTTGGACAAGTACTATTCCTTGACTGATCTCCAGCCTGGATTGTACGCTGCAGTGGCCTTGCATCCTGATATGAAACTCAAGTACTTTGAAGACGAATGGAAATCGAGGCCAGAGTGGATTGAAACTGCAACCTCCATAGCCACGAATCTGTGGCAGAGGGATTACCGCGATCATATCATTGATCCAATTGAGCCGTCAGTAAACCCCCCCACCAGCACACCCTCAACAGTCCTTGATAGGACCTTACCACGCTGGAAGCAAAAGAAGCTGGCCCGACTCAGCATGGATGATGGCCGCCATGATCAGTTTCAGCGGTTCCAGTCAAACAGTGATGAGGAGGAGGATATACCTGATTTGATTCAATTCTGGAGAGAGCATCTGGATACACCTCGCTGGGCTCAGCTCGCATGCATGGCACTCTGTATGCATTCGATTCCTGCCATGTCTGCCGAAGTGAAAACAGTGTTCAGCAGCTCCAGGATTCTCATCTCCGACAGGAGAAACAGGTTTGGAGATTCTGTTATCGCAGCGGTGGAGTGTTTGAAATCATGTGAACGTGCAGGTCTGGGTCAAGTTGATGAAGTCCACGAGGTGGATGAACTGCTCAAGGCCTTGGAGAAGCGGCAAGTGCATATTTGAGCAAAAGAAGTGGCTGTATTTGGGTTAGAGAAATAGTCGGGGAGGACATTGATGGTTAACAATATTTGTAACAAGTTTCTTTGATTTTCTAAAGATTTTGCACGACAAAGCTTTGTATTATCAAGTAGCACCCACGGCCGCCAGATATCTGCAGTCCGGTCAGATCAAATGTGTCAGATTGGCTGCCGGCCTGGGTCAAAAATATCGTGGCCGGCCTTGGCCCAGACCGGCACAGATCATGCTCAGATCTGACCGGACTGACCGCTTCAGAACACTGCGCGTGTGCGCGTTGCGCAGCCTATAGTCAATTTGCACTTTCACCGATATGACAACTAGCTCTGGGTTGTTGATAATGTTATTCACAGTGCATTTTGAAACGGTCCAGAAGATATTGTTTGAGCTGATTATACTTAAATCTTGGGTAACAGTCGAGTGGTGTAACTCAGCAATTGACAGGCGAGCAGGAATTTATAGATACTAATTGCTAAATGTTGGATGTTAGCCAGTTTGTGAAGTCGGCCATTAATACAGAATTCGTATTGCGGTTGACAGCAATGGACTTTCAATTGCGCTGGACTGATTAGCGGTTCGCATAATGTCAAAATTGTATGAAACTTTGCGTAGATTCCTGATGTGCCACAACGAGTACTAAGCGATATTTGATGAAGATTGTCTCTATTTATGACTCCTCCATAATGATGCCTTATGCATGTAAGTCAAGTATTTCCGGTAACTGTGTCGAATCAAATTACACCGCAGTGTACGAAATCAGCAGAAATGGACAGTGTTGGAACTTGTGAGTGTTGATATTGAAGTTAGAAGAATGCAAAGTGGATTTGTTTAGCACAGCAGATGGATATCAATCTCTCTATGTAGCTTATATGTTGGAAAGACATGTTCAAGTCATGCTATTAATGTAGTTTTGGAGTTCTGCGGCTTTGACAGCAGTTAATAAGGAACTGTCCAGAACATTGTTTCAGTTTCATGTTTCTCATGGGTGCTGACTGCTGACATAGATTGCATTATAATCAATGGATGGAAAGAATGATCCAATTGGTGTTGATGTATTTAGTTAGCATACTGTTGGAGGATGTCGCTTGGCAGTGGTATTGGTACAATGTCAATTGCAGCCTTTATACTTCAGAACTCACCAGCTGGCAGTTGGAAAATGCTTATTTGCACCCTTGGTATGTTTGCCAATCTAGTGAGCTTTAGTACGATTAAATGTGCGTTGCAATTCATGTGATTAGTGTCATCCGTTCCCGCCACTAGCAGATCAAAATATCACAACACAATTGTATCGCCATATCGGGGATGTTACATAAAGAAACATCGGTGTTGTGCATAATTATCAACCACACCAACTTTGTCTCATCCAGTGGAACAACACACAGTCAGGTGGCAGCTAGTCAGAATCATATGTCAAGCAGACAGAATGCAGAATGCTACTATGGGGAATCTATGATTCTATCTCCACAGGAGTGGAATAACCTCATGGTACTCCCTAGTCATTGAACAGTGGAGACCACCACTTGCAAAGCAATGAGGGATTATAGGCATTGGCTGACAATATGAGGCCTGAAGCATAAAGAGTAATTGGTTTGTGCTGATATGCAATGTAATGCAATGTCCATTTGTTAATCAATGTTAGTGGAACATCAGTTGAATTCTGATTATATCTCATGATGCCATTGCATATACAATAATTACAGATGAGATATTAATATAATTGCAATAAGCACTACTATTAGGCTAAGTGCCAGCAAATGTTCTAACTACTGAATAAATGAAACACAAGATGTCCAAGTTGAATATATAATCTGTCATTTTGTAACTTGAAAATCATGTAGAGGGTGGCCCCAGACAGGAATGTAATGATTCAAAATAACTCATATACAATCACAATATTTGTCACGGGGGCTCTTAATCCCAATAATCAATACAACATTTATTGAATTAAGTACAGCCGCCTATCTAAGAAAGCTCTTTCTCTCCTCATCTTTTCCTAAGACTCAACCTCTTGCACCTGTACTTCAAGAGCGTCCTCTCGAAACCATGACCAAAGTCCATCGCCTTGATAGATGTAGATTACACTTTTCCATCATACAACCACTCTGCGGAAATCTCCTCCTATCATAATGCTGTGGTATTCGGATATGTCAGTACCAGGAAATCGATACCCTCACGTTCACAAAATTGTAAAACCACTCATCAGGTGTGGGTAAAATAGTGCTCATTCGAACCGTAGACAAAATTGCTGAAATGTTCGACGACTGATTTTAGTGCGTACTCATAACTTGTCAACCTGTGTCGAGGGATATACAGCGTAATCACGAAGGTGAATAAGAGAAGTAATTGTTAAAGTTTGTAATGGATAGAATTGTTAATAACATTTCATGATCGTTTTCGGTGTCTCTGTGTTGATTGTGGATTGCTTGTCCCATTTCCTTTCGCGACAGATTCACCTCTCTTTATACCTCATCCTGGGTCCTGTGCTCCCACACGCGAACCAATACCTTCCAATGCCAAGCTTCCATACTGACTGCGATCTCATGCAATGTGGTTTCAAAGCAATAAGCTCCGGATTAATATCAGGCCATCCATCGCATCATCCTGACTTACATTCCGTGCATCTTGCTGATCATATTCAGTTGGTAGTTGAAACATTTGCCAATCAATGTGATAATGCTGATCGCGTTTTCATCCCTCACGCATGTGAGTGGTTAATTGTGTCATTGGTATAATCGGCGACCAACAGATACGATGTGACCATCATAGAGTATTGACTCGTAAGCTGCTATCCGATACCAGTCGACATTGCGATCCAGATCACTCAAGCCAATAAGTAATGTTCGTTCTAGGCCAGTGTCAATGTCATCTTGCCCTCAGTTATGTCATGGTAAGGTCGAGACTGTTCTCCTGACCGGAACATGCCTCACTGTATCCCTAGCCGTTACGGTTGGGGGTGAAGAGTCCTCTTAATTGCATATTCACTATCAACTGCCATGCATGTCATTCATGCATGTCCCGCAGAGTATCCAGATGTGAGCCAAGCACCCATGCTTCGTACGACAAATATGAACTCCCGCTAGAGAGCATATTACTGACCACTAACTATCATTAGGATAGGTGTTATGCATATTCCCTGATATGTATGCATCCGTGTGAACGAAGTATCATTATCTCTGTTAAGGGAGAACCCCTAACAATGTCGTTTGCGGAACTATTGGCTAAGGCAATCAGGCAATTCTGGAACTGGGAATTCTTCTCTGCAATTAGCTATCAGGGAGTGATTTAGCCAATGTCAGATGATAGTTCTAGGACATTCTCATCCTGCAGACCTGGCTATACAGAGAGTGCATTGATCCAGCAATGGAACAAACAAACTTTTGGTGTGAACAGTTGGAACCTCCCAGTGAAAGAAAAACCTGTAATATTGTGGTGTTTTTATGACACCTTATCTTGATATGTAATCTTAGAAAGACTTTTTAAAGAGTTTCGGTTCCCCCACCCATTTGTGATTTCAAACTTCAAGAACTAACTGGATCTCTAGGTTTGGATTTATGGAATGTGCTTAGATTATGTCAAAAACATGGGTACCTATTTACAGTAAAGTGTCTTTGGTAGATTATGGCACAATTGCTGATTCAACCAGCACTCGCCTAAGTCCTAGAGTTGAATCAATTTGTTGATAAGGGAATTCCAAAAGGACTTCCAATCATGATTTTGCCATTAGCAACAAGGGATAAACTAAAATTAGACATTGCAAGCAGTGAAGAAGGTGAGACATCTGTTGATTATTTGTTCATTAATACTGAACACTGTTAGGGGTTTTCCCTTGGCAGCGATAATGGTACCTGATAATTAAGTCGTATGAGTACCAGTCACGCAGTTACTCACAATCCAGTCACATGGTTTGCATAACACCAACTCAAGACATCTCAAGTGAGGCAATCGTGCAGTTGTGAGCGGAATTAACAATTAGTCACGTGTTGATTGGATAAGCACTAGAGCTTAGCGGACTCAATTTTGAAGATGCAGCTATGTTACCATGAATGGGAAGGTACGTTATCTTCAGCAGTGCTCACAGTTTTCAACCACATTCATCACTATCATACTAGCGGGACATGTGTGATTCGGCAGTAGATAGTTCAGACTGATGGGCACAGCAGTCTACAGTCAATATGCAACTACGCGGGACTTTTGACCCAGCACCGCGGGATATAGGCACACACTGGGTACCGCTCAGGGAAAGTGAACGGTCTCAGCCTAAGCATGACATGACTGAGAGAATTATGACATTTGCTGAAGATCAGATGCCTGAAGAAACCCTGCTCATTGGTTTCAGTTAGTATACATTGCAATATCAGACTCAGTTTATGATGCAAGCTGACATGTCAAGTTCTATGTTGCCATAGTATTGGTTGGTCACCAATGAAATCTATGGGACCAGCAGAATAGCCTGCATGGTGAGGAAATGTATTGCGATCAGCACTAGCAGTGATGTTTGATAAGATGTTTCAACTTCCATACCATATCAGTGTGAGGTGTCAAAGTTGAAGTTATGATCTGTGGCAATAATTAATTACTATCATATAAGTCGATGGCTCTGAAAACTTCGGGAATATCAACAATAGAAATTTTGATCACTCAGAGCCTTGGGCAGTGTCTGGAAGTTGTCGGACCAGAATCCCAGGGTGGTCAAATCCCACTGTGTGTTAAACCGATGCTTTGGCCTTCAGCAGTAGGTGGTGTTGGCAACAGGTGTGGGTAACTCGCCAGCGGTCCGGGTTTGGACCGCAAAAATGATCCAGTTCAATTCCAGAACCATACAGAAACCCTACCCACTACGTATTGGCAGGCAAAACCAGGACCCATACCGTCAAAGCGCAGGTTTTGCCGGGTTTGGCTATACCCGTGGGTTCGAATCTCCGCATCTGTGTTTTCGATTTGTCTATTTCTGGTTGCATTTAGATATCTTACTTCAAATTGCGAAATATTAACTATGGGACGTCATTGTCCTTTTCGGACGAATCGGCAGCCTTTATGACTCAACACAAGTGAGCCACGCTCTGTGTCCCATCCCGCTGTATCAGCAACACGTGACCCGGGGCCGGATAACGCCCATTCAATATAGTCTGCTCGCCATGAGCCTTAGATCTCTAGCGATAATTCTACCTATACATTGACATCTACTATCACTGGTAACCACGTTAGCAACCGTATCCCTAATTACCATACCTATGCCAATGAGGCCGAACCAAGGCGTCCATGCCATTACACTATTGTCGCTTTCTCAGTAAACGGATACTTTTCGCTCACGGGATTTCACAAGTTTACCCCTTTACTGACACGCCACATCATAAAGTCAAAAATTGACATTGCTGCCTTCAAAACGCGATAATGATGGCCATGATTACTGCGAGCACAGAGCTTTGATCATTTTACCATTTAATTGAGCCTCTTCATGGCACCCGAGCCGAGTTCAGAGTAACATTGGTGCACGAGCCGCCTCACCAGTGCCGAAGACGATAATTATCAGGCGTACAGTTCCAGACTATTCGACCCTGCCAACCACAAAAATCGAAAGATAAATATATTTGAGTTTGAACACCTTTCCGACGAGTCAATGGAGCGCGATCATCAGTCGGAGATCCTACAATCAATGGCGCGATCTTACCCCTGTGTCGGCAATGCCGTGAAGCAAGCCAAAGTTGAGAGACAATTTCCGAGTCACCACAGTTACGACTACATTCCTTCCAATTGAGCGAAGTGCATCAACCTCAATTGGCATGTACACCTACTACTCTAGCAACCTCGAAGAAGCCCACGTGTGGAGGTATTGGACGGCCACCAACACCGATGGAGGAGGATCAGCCTACGACAGAACTTCACTCTTACTGCCGCGAACTTCTGCACAAGCAAGGTGCACCTACAGAGATTTAACCCATGATCGAAGCACTTCCTTGCCTGGAACGAAACTACAGCGGAGAATCATTGCACCGCGGAAGTGCACTTACAGTCAAGACCTACATATCAATGTTTTTCAACTGCAATTACAGTACTGGTCACTGTTGATGAAATACAACCGCACCGGATCGCGATGAAATCGATAGTGACTTTGCAGCCTTCCCCAGCATCTCAAGACAATATCTATGTGGAATGACAAAACCCGGCATACCTATCCCGATGATGCATTAACACTTTGAGACTGATGCACCAGTCGAGCGAAGCATGCCTACGGAGATAGACAATACTATAAACGGAACCCACCTACAGCGGAGGATTAGTCAACAAATTATGCACTCCTACTGCCAGGAACACCTGCCCAAGCGTGGGCACCTATGGAGAAACTTACCTCCCGATTGAAGCACATTTACGATGAGAAGCTTTCTGTCAATTGAAGCGAACTTATAATGGCAATGGAAGCAATCCCTCCCCTGGAATGAAATTAGCGCGGAAAATCATTGCACTGCGGAAGTGCACATATGGTCAAGACCTATACAATTCTGCCGACCTCCTATGATGACTATGATGACTTCTCAGAGCACAATTGTTATGGACAATCGAAGTCCACCTGCCCACTTTATCTCACACAGTTCATGAACTGTATGTTCGAGACGTGCACGGAGAGAGGCAACACTTTCGAGCTCTTACTGATCCCAGTGCAACCAGCATCTTCATGGTGCGAGACTGCTTCGGTGACCTGGACAGCCATCATAACCGGTACACATGGCCATTTTCGCACTTGGAAACCGGGCAATTGTGTCGGCGTAAGATAGTCAAAAAACGACAATCTTGTCTTTGTTTATTTGTTTTAATGATGCTGTATTCACTCTACTTGGAGCATGACAGCTCCTTAATACCCTCTGACAATCTCATGTCAGTATATTGAACATTAGGTGCCGGTTGACGAACGGGATGTCCTCGTTGTGCCTATTACGGCTTATAATCTTGTACATGGCCTTCCTTGGTTCCAATCTAGGAAACCTGAAATTGACTGACATAAAGGCCAGTGGTTAGGTTTGCGGACACCGGTTGGGAATTCCGGAAATGAGAAAATTATCCCTTTGCTACCCCAGGGAGATGGAAGTGCAGAAGACGGTGTTTGTGAACTATCCCCAGCTGTGTATATTCAGTTCTTGGGGGCCACCGCATTCTACGACCTACTTGTTAGTAATGTGGTCGTCGCAGCCCTCGCCATACACATTGAAGAGGGCACCGGTCTCCTAGTGGCATCAACAATGTTGAAAGGCGTCACCTTATGAAAACTAGGTGAGACGAGCCCCGGTCGATGCTGAATGGGCGAGCCGGGAGCAGCGGTGGTAGTTGGGGCAGAAGGGGGTCCTCAGGGAAACCCTCAATGACCGCTACTGGCTCGGCGAGACATGAAGGGAGTACTTGGAGAACAGGGCTTGGCCCAACTGTTGGGAACCGTTCTGAACCGGGCTCCTGGATTTTCCCTTCCACCGCTTCCATCCTGTCTTTAATCCAATTTGCTAACCCGGATGGAGCAGATTCAGAGCCGTACGAATCAGTGTGGGTCTGCAGTTTGGAGATCATCCCACAGACGATTCACAGCGGTGAAGCGTGGAAGAGCCGAATACTAACGTGAAATTGGAAGCCCACGCAAGAGATTAGGTCCCAGATACGAGGGATAACTGTCCTGTGGAAGGCTGCTTTATCGAGGAAAAGACCTACTTTTGAGAGGATGGGAATTGAACTTTCGTGCGCCGATATGCCTATCCCGGAGATTCTCCGAGATGGATGGCAATCAGTCCTTTTTGACTATTGCGATATACACAAGGTTCTGTGAAATTCCACCCCTTTCAAGATCTTAACGTTCGAAGATATACTACAAGACTAGCAATTCAAAGCCGATATGAAGCTATACATACCGGCAGCCTTGCTGTACCGAGCAAATTCCCGACTATTATTCAAAAGATCAAATCAAGCAGCCTGATGACAGAGATTACAACTGTAAGGCCGCGTATGCCTGCGCTCGGCGGTGTAAGGATATGTATGGTAATCAATTAGATACGGTTGCATGCGAGTGCGAGTGAGCACGAGTGTAGAAGTAAGTAGTAAGATCATCGGTACAGATCTAAGTGTCATGGCAGTCGTCCATATATGGTTGAAGTTACCCGGCCCTGGACATGTAACGTGCCCGTTGCCGTATGACGCCGTTACATCATCCCCCTGTTTTAGGGCAGAACTCCCGGGCTGCCAAAGCAAACAAAGGTGCAGCAATCATCTGCATACATGCCAGTATAAACATAAGTCTCGCGACCGATCAGTGCCATTAAGGTCACTTTTCGGCGGATCCGGCGCACGGGGAAACTCCACCTCCACTTGACTGAGCTCCGGAGGTGGTAAAACCCGTGCCAAAGCCATTTGCACCGGGCCGGCATCCAATTAGATACAAGAAAACCAAACCAAAAAGCATCCTCCTGACTCTGCCTCCTTCGCTCCTCCCTCACTGCCGTGGCTTGTTAGGCTCATCTCGGTGAAACTCATCCACAAGTTCTTGGGCATTCCCTAGATTTTTTGCAGGCTCCCAGCTGGTGCGTAGATAATTGTAGCCGGCCCATTGTACAAGATAGTGTAACTTCCGGTAGCGCCGTTTGGAGTCAAGAATCCGTTCGATTTCCCATTCCTCCTGCGCTGAATCGTCGACTACCACAGGGTATGATTCTGAGACTGGCTGGCCGCCGACTGGAGGTGTGTACCGATCGAGCAGCGACACCTGGAAAGCGTTGTTGTTCCGCATTGTATTCGGTAGGTCTAATTTGTAAGCGTTGTTGCTGATGGCCTTACATACCGCGTACGGTCCAGTGGGTTTGTAATCGAGCTTCCTGGATGGCCGGTTGGTTCGGAAGTGCCGAGTAGAAAGCCACACTTTTTCTCCTACCTTAGAAGTCACATCTTTTCCTCCGGCGTACTTCGATTGCCGTGCTTGAGCCTCCTCTAAGTTCTCGCGGAGAAGTCGGTGGGTCTTTTCCAATCCCTCCACCCATGTATCCGCCAGTATCTGCGATCTGAAAATGGGCTCCTTCGGTGGCTTGAACTGCATCATTGGGCCATAGTGATAGTTCGCCCAGAATGGCGTCATTCGCGTCGAGTGGTGAAATGAGTTATTGTATGCGAATTCGGCCAGAGGTACGAGCTCGACCCAATTATCCTGTTCGTAGTTGCAAAAGGCCCGAAGGTACTGCTCCATGGTTTGGTTCTGCCGCTCTGTCTGGCCGTCGGTCTGTGGGTGGAAGGCGGTCGACAGTCGGTGGTTGATGCTCAAGTGAGTGCAGACTCGGTCCCAAAATCGACTTGTAAACTCTTTCCCGCGATCAGTCACAATATTGTCTGGGATGCCATGTTTGCATATATCTTGCTCGAAGAACATCCGTGCCAGCTCCGGAGAGTCGATGTCATTCCGGCAGGGCAGATAGATCACCATCTTAGTCAATCGGTCAACTACTACTAGGATCCCAGTATACCCTGATGTTGTCGACTCCGGTAGGTCGGTGACGAAGTCCATTGTCACTCCTTCCCATGGTTGAGATGGCGGTTGTAGTGGCATATTGAGTCCATGACGGGCGTGCCGCGGTGCCTTGATCCGGTGGCATAGCTCACAGCCAGCAACGTATTTTCGCACCATAGTATCCATTGCCGGCCAATAGAAGTCTCTAGAAACCAGCTCAGCAGTTTCAAGAGCTCCGAAATGACCAGATTCCGGGTTATTGTGGAAGAGACTTATCACTTTGCTCTGGAGAGCTTCCGGTACGTATATCCTTCCTTCATAGGTCAGAGCCCCAGCTACCCTTCTCCATTGTTCCTCAGTCTTGGCGTCCAAGTTTCCTATTGATGACGTGTCATTTATCCTTGACTTCATACCTATCACCAAGGAATCTGTCTCCTGAGCTCCCTTGATTGCTGGTAGGAGGTCATCGTACGGTTCAACGGTGATGTTGATTGCCAGGGTGGCTAGTAACTGTGCAGTTGGTCTTTCGTAGCCAATCTCATAATCAGGTCTTCTTGACGGTCCATCGGCTGGGATCTTCTTGCCTTCCAAGTCCTCGATTACAAAGTCGTATGATGATAGGATCTCCGCCTATCTAGCCTGCCTTTGGGACAGCACTTTTGAGGTTTGGAAGTACTCGAGGTTCTTGTGATCGCACTAAATCAAGACCTTGTGATTGGCGCCCTCGAGGTAATGCCGCCATTGTTTCATCGTTTCCACAATTGCCAATAGTTCCCGATCGTACGTATCATAGTTCTGTTCGGCAGGAGAGCACTTTCGGGAATAGAAGTTGACCGGTCTGGGAGTTCGAAAGACGTCGTACTGATTGAGAATGCCGGCGATTGCGAAGCCGCTTGCATCAGTCTGCAGAATGATCGGCTTCGTGGGGTCGAAATGCTGGTGGATCGGTGCTTCGGTGAAGGCTTTTTTGAGCTTCCGAAATGCCAGTTCGGCATCTCGCGTCCATTCCCACTGT
>Ga0307512_10006065_pt1 | contig 12372 bp, 11 predicted proteins | sample 14_EM_MG_FD_200267 | JGI IMG/M metagenome (GOLD analysis project Ga0307512, IMG submission 200267) | Populus trichocarpa ectomycorrhiza microbial communities from riparian zone in the Pacific Northwest, United States - 14_EM | ecosystem: Host-associated > Plants > Roots > Unclassified | place... | reverse complement strand
CATTTCAACAAACACCCCTGGTGGCGGGCAATCCCGAAGGCGTACTCTAGTGGCGAAGGATGATTAGAGATTCGCGGAGACAGATCAAGAAGGTGCATTGCCGTGCCAGCAGTGAGGATTTACGAATGCGCTCGAGGAGCTGGGAAGACAACTCCCTGAGTTTGCAGCTCAGCTGGCAAATGCAATGCAACCTGGTTATTTCAACAAACACCCCCAATGGCAGGCAATCCTGAAGGTGCGCTCTAGTGGCGAAGGATGATTAGAGGTTCACGGATACAGATCAAGAACATGCTACTCCGGGACAGCAGTGAGGATTTGCGAATGTACTCGTGGAGCTGGGAGGACGACTCTCTGAGTTGGCAGCTCAGCTGGCAAATGGAATGCTGTAAACCGAGTAATTTCAACAAACAAACCCGATGGCGGCAATTCCGAAGGTGCGATCTAGTGGCGAAGGTTGATTAGAGGTTCGCAGACACAGATCAAGAAAGTGCCTTTCCAGGACAGTGGTCAGGATTTACAAATGTACTCGAGGAGCTGGAAGGACAACTCTCTGAGTTGGTGGCTTGGCTAGCAAAGGCAACACTGTAAACCGAGTCATTTTAACAAACACCCCTGAAGGCGGGAATTCCGCAGGCGCGATCTAGTGGTGAAGGATGATTAAAGGTACGCAGACATGGATCAAGAATGTGTCTCTGCGGGACAGTGGTGAGGATTTGCGAATGTGCTTAAGGAGCTGGGAGGACAACACTCTGAGTTGGCAGCTCTGCTGGCAAAGGTAACGCTGTAAACCAAGTCATTTCAACAAACACCCCCAACGGCGGCAATTCCGAAGGCGTGATCTAGTGGCGAAGGATGATTAGAGGTTCGCGGACACAGATCAAGAACGTACCTCTCCGGGAGAGCGGTGAGGATTTGCAAATGCATTCAAGGAGCTGGGAGTATGACTCTCTGAGTTGGTGGCTCAGCTAGCAGAGGCAATGCTGTAAACCGAGTCATTTCAACAAACACTCTCGACAGTGGGTGATCCCAAACGCATGCTCTAGTGGTGAAGGATGATTAGAGATTCGCGGAGACAGATCAAGAATGTGTGTTGCCGTGACAGCAGTGAGAATTTGAGAATGCACTTGAGGAGTTGGAAGGATGACTCTGTGAGTTGGCGGCTCAGCTGGCAAAGGTAATGCAACCTGGTCATTTCAACAAAATCCCCCGACGGTAGGCAATCCAGAAGGTGCAATCTAGTGGTGAAGGATGATTAGAGGTTCGTGGACAGGGATCGAGAACGTGCCTCTCCAGGACAGTGGTGAGGATTTGTGAATAAGTTCGAAAAGCTGTGATGACAACTCTCGGAGTTGGCAGCTCAGCTAGCAAAGGCAACACTGTAAACCAAGTCATTTCAACAAACATCCCTGACAGCAGAAATTCCAAAGGCATGATCTAGTGGCGAAGGATGATTAGACGTTCACTGTCAAAAACCTCACCCCAACTTCCGTTCTCTGTCTTTTGGGATCGACAGGCAACGTAGCTCCTCGTCGTGCCTACTCGGTAGGTCTTTACTGTAGCATGGTGTTGTTCTTTCGGTGCTGGCGAGTCGTCATGCTCCCAGTCTTGCTCATGCCTGGTGGCATTGTCATTGTTGTCTTCCTCATGCCCATCGTGGTATCGGCGCTTGTCATCATCCTCATGTCCGTCGTGGCATCGTTGCTTGTTGGCTTCTTCATGCCCGGTGTGGTGTACACGGCGTTCTTCCGTTCTGCTCACTGTGGCTGTCGGTGTGCACGGCGGTGATCCGTTCTGTCTGGCGTGGCCTTCAGTATGCACATTGGTCTTCCATTCCACTCGGTGTGGCATACGCGGCAGTGTTCTGCTCTGCCTGGTGTGGCCTTCGGTATGAGCAGTGGTCTTCTGTTCCGCTTGGCACGGCATACACAGTGGTGTTCTGTCCTGTCTGGCGTGGCCTTAGGTATGCACGGTGGTCCTCTGTTCCGCTCAGCGTGGCATGCGTGGTGGGGTTCCGTTCTGTCTGGTGTGGCTGTCAGTATGCATGGCGGTCTTCCGTTCTTCCCGGCGCGGCAGACATGGCGGGGTTCTGTTCTGTCTGGCATGGCCGTCGGTATGCGTGGCAGTCTTCCGTTTCGCTCGGTGCAGCATACGCGGTGGGGTTCCATTCTGCCCGGCGCGGCATTACACATTGGTGTTCTGTCCTGTCTGGCGTGGCCTTCAGTATGCGCAGTGGGCCTCTGTTCTGCCCCTTGCAGTATGCATGGCATTTACCCGGCATACGCAGTGGTGTTCTATCCTGTCTGGTGTGGCCTTTGGTATACGTGGCAGTCCTCTGTTCCCCTCGGCGCAGCATGTGCAGTGGGGTTCTGTTCTGCCTGGTACAGCCACCGGTATGCGTGGCGCTCTCCCATTCTTCCAGGCGTGGCAGACGTGGCTTGGTTCTGTTCTGTCTGGCATGGCCGTTGGTATGCATGGCGGTCTTTCATTCCGCTCGGTGCAGCATACGCGGCAGGATTCCGTTCTGTCTGGCGCGGCATACGCGGTGGTGTTCTGTCCTGTCTGGTGTGATCTTTGGTATGCACGGCGGTCCTCTGTTCCATTCGGCACGGCATGCACAGCAGGGTTCCATTCTACCTGGTACGGCCGTCGGTATATGTGGTGGTCTTGTGTTCTTCCCGGCACGGCAGACGCAGCGGGGTTCCGTTCTGTCTGGGATGGCCATTGGTATGCCTGGTAGTCTTCCGTTGCGCTTGGTGCAGCAAATGCAGCAGGGTTCTGTTCGGCCTGGTGCGGCATACGCGGTGGTGTTCTGTCCTGTCTGGCGTGGCCTTTGGTATGCATGGCGGTCCTCTGTTCTGCCCCACGCAGCATGCATGGCGTTCTTCCGTTCTGCTCAGCGTGGCATGCATGGCGTTCTTCCATTCTGTCTGGCATGGCCATCGGTATGCATGGCGGTCTTTCGTTCCGCTCAGCGTAGCATACATGGCAGGGTTCCATTCTGCCTGGTCCGGCATACGCGGTAGTGTTCCGTTCTGTCTGGCACGGCCCGGTGTGCGCGGCCATGTTTCGGGTTCGTCAAAGGTGGTCCCAGGTTATTCGTCGAGCTGCTGGATGACCCAGTGGTCATCGGCGCGAGTGACCTGAGATCCCAGCGCTGCTATCGTCATGCCGCTCAGAGATGTGTGAAGGTAGGTCAAGGTAGATAGATAATATATTGCATGGAGAAGAATCTCCAGACTGGCTACCATGCCCTCCTTTATACTTTTCCTTCCCTCTGTGGAATCACAGCTTGCCTGCAAGACTGACCCAGTTCCTCCTCATCATGACTCCATCGCTGTGCCCAAGGGAAACAGATGATTGCACTTGGCTGCCATGTGGCCAACACTCTATCCATGGCAACAGGAGAAAAGACACACAAGCAGTAAGGAACAGAGAAAGGACGCGCAAGCATAACCAAAGGGAAACAACATGCGTAACAATGACAGGAGAAAGGACACGCAAGCAACATAATGGCGACAACAGGGGAAAGGACGTGCAAGCAACATAACAGAGACAACAGGGGAAAGAACGTGCAAGCATACCCAAACGGAAACAAGGAGAAGGATCTAGACCTGCTGGCGGTCAGCTTTGAGGGATATCACTACCAGAGCAATATGATCGAGTCAGGCACCTAGGTGCGGAGGATGACCGTGGCTGTGGCAGCGGAGATGAGGAGGAGCCATAGGCTGGCAAGGGTGATGGCAGCGCCTGCTACGGCTCCCAGGAGCCTGTTATGCCAGATTCGTGACATTCGCAGACACGGATCGAGAACATGCCTCTCTGGGACAGCAGTGAGGATTTGCAAATGCGCTTCAGGAGCTGAGAGGATGACTCATGGAGTTGGCTGCTCTGCTGGCAAAGGAAATGCAAGCTAGTCATTTCAACAAACACCCCCAACAGCAGGCAATCCAGAAGGCGCAATCTAGTGGCGAAGGATGATTAGAGATTCATAGACACGAATCGAGAATGTACCTCTCCAGGACAGCGGTGAGGATTTGTGAATGCGCTCGAGGAGCTGGGAGGATGACTCTCTGAGTTGGCAGCTCAGCGGGCAAAGTCAACACTGTAAACCGAGTAACTTCAACAAACACCCCTGACGGCAGCAATTCCAAAGGTATGATCTAGTGGTGAATGATGATTAGAGGTTCGTGGACACGGATCAAGAATGTCCCTCTCCAGGACAGCAGTGAAGATTTGCGAATGCACTTGTGGAGCTGGGAGGACAACTCTCTGAGTTGGCAGCTCAGCTGGCAAAGGCAACGCAACCTGGTCATTTCAACAAATACCCCACCGGACTTGCATATGGACTCGAGGAACGCGGTGCCAGACTCGAAGGACTCGAGGAATGAGGCGCCGGACTCGGACTCGAGGAACACAGCGCCGGACTCGGACTCGAGGAATGTGGCACCGGACTCGCACACGGACTCAAGTAACGCGGCACCGGACTCGCATACTGACTCGAGGAATGCGGCGCTGGACTCGGACTCGGACTCGTCAACGCCAAGATCACCGAACTATTCTCTGAAGCCTATAATTGGGATCCGTTTCCCATGAAGGTACTGGCTATGCTAGAGAAGAAGGTCCGATATTGTAAGGATATTACTCTAGCGGAGTGCTTCCGGAGCCAAACAGGCAGATTACTGTATCGAGGAAAGTTTTATGTCCCTGCCTACAGCCCTCTGAGATTATACCTGATCCAAACGCATCACGAAGTACCAGTAGCGGGCCACCCTGGACGATCGAAAACACTCGAATTGCTCTGAAGGAACTACCACTGGCCGAAAATGCGGCAAGATGTGGAAAGGTTGTAAGGAACTGTCACACTTGCCGGCGATCGAAAACCAGTCGACACGCACCCTTTGGAGTCCTCCACCCATTGGCGATTCCCCAGCAGCCATGGCAGGACATTTCGATGGACTTTGTCACAGGCCTAACGCGATCAAAGGATCACGATGCTATCTGGGTGGTAGTGGATCGGCTCACGAAACAGCGGCATCTTGTCCCATGCAGTACTACCGTCGATGCCCATGATCTGGCTGACCTGTTCCTCCAACACATCTTCCGATTACATGGACTTCCACGAACAATAACTTCGGACCGAGGGCCTCAATTTGCCTCTGAGTTCTGGCATCGTCTCTGTGCATGACTGGGAATCGAACCGCAGCTGTCTACTGCTTTCCATCGACAGACCGATGGTCAGACCGAACGAATGAACGCCGTAATGGAACAATACTTGTGGTCATACGTGAACTACCTGCAAGATGATTGGGCTGACTGGTTGCCGATTGCGGAATTCGCATCGAACAACCATACCTCGGAAACGATGGCTGTATCTCCGTTCTTTGCGAACCTCGGCTACGACCCTCGCTGGCAATTTGACCTTTCAGCCTCCCTACCCAACCAAGCAGAAGATCAACAAGCACGTTCTGCGGCAAAAGCATTGTCCGAAATTCATGACCACCTGAGGACGGAAATACATCGTGCCCAACTCCGCTACCAGGAAACCGCAGACACCCATCTCCTCGCCGCTCCGGACTATCAGGTGGGGGATCTTGTGTGGCTCGACACTCGAAATTGGAAGACTCGACGACCATCAGCAAAGTTGGATCATTGACGGCACGGCCCCTTCAAGATCGCATGCAAGATTTCCTCTCACACCTTCCGGTTGGAACTTCACAGCTCGATGCAGGTACATCCCGTTTTTCATGTGTCCCTACTTGAGCCAGCAGCACAGGATCCGCTTCCGGGACAACAACAACCACCGCCTCCTCCGGTGGAAATCGACGGCGAGTAAGAATGGTTTGTGGATTCCATTCTTGATTCTCGAATGTATCGAAGACGACTACAGTACCTTGTTAAATGGACTGGATTTGCTCACCCGAATTGGGAGCCAGTGGGAAACGTCAACGAGCTAGAAGCAGTTACTCGATTCCACGAACAACACCCCCACAAGCCAGGCCCTCTCGAATAAGGCTTCGTGGGAGCTCAGCGATAGAAGGGGGATACTGTTACGGCGCAGGTCCCGGCGCTCGATTTGGGTTTGGTTGTTTGATTTCATTGTTGATGCCGGCACCTCGCTCCAGATGTCTCGATCTTGGAAAGAGTGTCATCACCTCGCTCCAGATGTCTCAATCTTGGAAAGAGTGTCGTCACCTCGCTCCAGATATCTCGATCTTGGAAAGGGTGTCGGTTACGGGCCCCGGTTGCATAAGAGAAGGTTGTATGAGTTGCGTGGTTATGAGCACATATGTGAGTATGAGTACATATGTGAGTTGCACGGGTATGAGTAGGAGGACGTATGGGAGTTGCAAGAACTGTGTATATAAGGAGGGCTGTCTCCCGTGTTTTGTCTTCTTCTTCTCTTCATGCAACCTCTTGTATTCAATTCGGAATATCAACCTCGTCTCCATTTCCTCCGTTTCCTACGTTTCCACCGTATCTCTGTATCGGCGACGCTCGTCTAGCGCCGCCCGTCCCTGTCCGACAAGTCCGTCGGACGTTGTCCGTTCTTGTTCGATAGATCCGTCTGATGCTGTCCATCTCTCTGTCCGACACGTCCGTCTGACACTGTCCGTCTCTCTGTCCAACATGTCCGTCCGACGCTGTCCGTCTCCCTGTGCGACACGTCCGTCTGACGTTGTCCGTTCTTGTCCGACACGTCCGTCTGACGTTGTCCGTTCTTGTCCGACACGTCCATCTGATGCTGTCCGTCTCTGTCTCCCGTTCCCGTTCCCGTTCCCATTCCCGTTCCCGTTCCATTCCCGTTCCTGTTCCCGTTTCCCCCACCCCACTGCCACTCCTGCTCTCGCTTGCATCACCAGAACTCACTCAAGTACCTTGGAGAACCTCCGCCATTACACCAAGTTCGCCCACCGCTAGAGGATTCACAGCGAGTAATCTAAGGGGTTCGGTTCGGTATCTACGGTGCCCGCTGGCTGTGGGTTGAGCGCTGGATCGTACATGGCTCCGCGGCAACGGGTTGCTCGACGGATCGCTCGGTGGACGGCGCAGTCTGTGTGGCAGCTCGCACGTGTCTCGCTTCGGCGGATGGTTTGACGCAAGCCCGGTGGCCTGCCAGGCGGCTTGTGTATATCGCTTCGGCAGATAGTGCGGATCGAGATGGGCCCGGCCTACTGCCCGACAGCTCACTCGCAGCGCTTCGGCGGATGGTTCGAGACAGGCCCGGTGGCTTGCCCAATGACTCGCTCGTGGCTTCGGTGACTACCAAGCAGCTCACGCGATGACTGCCATACGGGTAAGATAAGGTAAGGAATACGCTCACACACCAGACTCTCCTGGGTGCGGGCCGGAGTTCAAAGCTACTCGTCCTGGTCGGTCCGACGATAAGACGAGTCTGAGGGTCCTGTTGGCACTGCATAATTCCCTCAGTTCTAGACCGAGTTCTTTCATGTGGCCCGGGTGGTGTCTGGAGTATCGGTTGTTATGACAAACGAGCTCCCTGGGGAGTCTTGACCGAGCTCTCTGGAGAGTCTCATCCTAACACCTGCCCTCTCATGCCCCCGGTTTGCCATGGCCCCCTCCTCCGGAGTAATCCATACTCCCAGTGTCTCGGCCGTATCCTTTACCCCGTTCCTCATCTCCCACCTAGACTCTCGAGCCCCTTATGTATCCTTCCGTCTCTGTCCCCGATCGACCGTCGTCACGCTTGCAGCGCTTAGGCGTATCTGCGCTTCAGTGGATGGTGCAACACATGCCCGGTGGCATGCCAGATGGCTTGCGTATATCATTTCGGTTTGAGACGGGCCTGGCGGCTTGCCCGGCGGCTCGCTCGTATCGTATCTGTCCGGTTCGGTGGATTGTCTGACGCTTCGGTGACTGCCAAACGGCTCATGCGATGACTGCCTCACGGGTAAGATAAGGTAAGGAATACACTCACACACCAGACCCTACTGGGTGCGGGCCGGAGCCCGAAGCTACTCGTCCTGGTCGGTCTGACAATAAGGCGAGTCTGAGGGTCCTGTTGGCACCGCATAATTCCCCCAGTTCTAGACTGAGTTCTTTCATGCGGCCCGGGTGGTGTCTGGAGTATCGGTCGTTATGACAAACAAGCTCGCTGGGGAGTCTCGACCGAGCTCTCTGGAGAGTCTCGTTCTAACACCTGCCCTCTCACGCCCCCGGTTTGCAGTGGCCCCCTCCTCCGGAGTAATCCATACGCCCAGTGTCTCGGCCATATCCTTTACACCGTTCCTTATCTCCCGCCCAGACTCTTGAGCTCCTCATGTTTCCTTCCGTCTCCTTCCCCGATCGACCGACATCTTGCTCGTTATTGCTCATGGCGCGCGGCGAAGGCTTCGGTGTAAGGCGTATCGTTCAGATCGTTTGCGGCTCCGTGGCACTCCTAGGATCGCTCGCTTGATCACTCGTAGGATCGCTCGTAGGGGGATGGTCGTTGACTCGATGTCGTGGTGACCAGTAGGTGGTCCGTTGATGATTCCACTGATGATTCCGCTGATGATTCTGATGAAGACCGATGGTTCTGTTTTTCATTCGATGACAACCGCTCGTCGGCGGGTGGTCGTATAAGTATCCAGCTGGGCAAAGTCATGTGCTGCAGGGAACTACCCAGCACTGCAACGTGAAAACTCTATGCCTTGGCACTAGATTTCATCAGCGTAAAGAGGATAACTGTTGATTGGGTCAGATAGTAGTGCTTTTCCCCTATCTTCCCGAGAGTGGCCAGAGCAGGTGCCTCTCCTTAAGTCCTCTCATCGTGATTGGGTGATGTGATTGGGTTGCGTGCGGGGTTGATTTTGTTACTCGACCGGAGCTGGCAGCAATGAGCCCTCAACCGTTCCAGCTAATCCTTCTTGGCTGCAACGGGCACCAAGGTATAGCTCCACCCCATATCGCTCCCAACAGACTCTTGAACTGTTCCTCAGGTGCGGTCCTGTAGTGGCGTTTGCACTTTCCCGAACACGAGCCAGTACTCGGTCTGGGGCTACCCAGCGCTACAGGATCGGCTTGAAGTCAAGCCTCCACTTCAGTATTCGGTCAACTCGACGTCCCTCGCCTTGGTGCGGCGTATGCCCTGCATCATAATCGTTGTAAGCATCTCAGATAAGTGGTGGATACGCTCACGCTGTCGTGCGCTGGCAAAGCCCAGAGTTCATCGCGATAATCAGGTGTCAATGACGAGGATGCAAGTGGTAGCATCATCCCTTGTGTCTCCTGACCACGGGGTACAACGGTATCGCCTCAGGCCTTCGAGCCGTCTGCGACGATACAGCGATTCCCGACTCGTGGTGCTGTTCCTCTGGGTTGTGCCTCTGGAAACAGCCCCGCTTCTATTCCGCGATCTAGACTCGCAGCTCCTTGTGTTCCCGTTTTCCTTCTGATTGCTTGTCCTGCTTATGAAGACCACCAAGGTTGTCTTCCTCCGCAGCAGCGCTTACACTTTCCCAGTCTGCGCCGGCACTTGGCCCAGGGACCTCCTGGTGCCGCAGAGTCAGTTGACCCAAGCCGAGCTCTGACAGTGTCGGTTGCCTGGTCTCGGGATGCTGTCCTAAGACCGTGTGATGAGTTTCCGATACCTTCCTGCCAGGTCCGTATCCGAATTCTGACCCTGTAGTATTTAGGGTGTAACAGCTTCAGAGAGTCTAGACGGCAGATAGGCTAGGGTTAAAGTTTTACGGCCATACCGCTCGTAAGGGATTTAACTCCGGTCAGGCTGCAAACGCAACTATGCAGAGCAAGGAGACCTGGACCCTTGAGGCCAGATAACCTGTCGAACTCTGATAGGTTGGTAACCACCTCATTGAGGGGAATATGCGACGCGGGGATCAGTCGGCTTATCGTTTGACCGACCAGGACCAATGAAGTTGTAAGAACCTAATGCATGGGGTTCAGGGGTCTTGACGAAGCGGACGGAACTCCCGGATAGGATAAAAAGTTAGTTCTCTAGAGGAACCACATGACGCCACCAGAAACTATATAGCCAGACAAAATCTGCCCTGTCAGAAAAAGAGAAGAGAGGACAGTACCGAACGCATGCTCAGAAAAACCCCACGAACAAGATCTAAGATTATTCCGTTGTGAATTATCAAAGTAGCCTGATTACCTTTGATTCCCCAAGCACTCCGGTCACGAGACGACCCCAGTGTTACACTATAATCTTCAATCCAAAAATCACCCTATCTCCATTGCGGATCCGAATGAGATTGAATCCATTTTTTAAGTCCAGCTTGGTGAACCATTCTGCCCCCTGCACCCTATCTTGTAGTTCCTGCATAAGTGGTAGTGGATAACGGTTTGGGATGGTGATACAATTCAGCGCTCGATAGTCGATGCATAGCCGTAGACCTCTTCTGCTGGGTTTTGGTACGAACAGGATGGGCGATCCGGCCGACGAGGTGGATCGTTGAATTTTCCCTGTTCTGAGCATTTCTTTTAGCCATTCCCTTAACGTTTCCAACTCCTGCTCGGACAGGGGGTAGATGGGTCTCGAAGGGGCCTTTTCTCCTTCCTTGATCTCGATCTTGCAGACGTATTCCTTGTAGCTGAGTAAGGCATCCACTGCTTTTTGGCTCATAATGGCCACCTGTCTTATGAATTCTTGGGGGATTCTAGCCCAAGAATCCGTTGTTTCTGAGCTCACCGTTGATACGTGTCCCAGTATGCCTACCATGGGATCTGTCACAATGGTTTCGTCCCAGGTTAGCAGGAAATCGCCGTTCCCATATCACATGCATTTTTCGCGACATTGTATACTGTCGAACCTGAGTTCGGCTGAGTCCCAAGGTCCCTGCGGTGGGTGCTGTGCTATCCATCGGAAGGAGAGGAATACATCGATTCTGGGCTCCATAGGAGAGACTTCAAAGGCTTCCCGAGTGTAGTGCTTCCAGTGTTGCAAGAGCATCGGCCTTGTATAATATTGGCCGGCTTTGTCAATGGTTGTACCAGTGTAACTTTTGATAACCATTTTTTGTCTGTGCTTTATCAGCAGAATTCAGTGCTTCCACACCCATTCCTGGCTAATTAGAGGGATAGAGCATCCGGTGTCTAACAGTGTTCGGATAGTGTAAGCTTTCTTTCCTATATGTAGATGCATGGTGACGATTGGTTGGTTGCCACCTCGTGGCTGCTTGGTTTTTGCTTTCTTTTGGGTAGGCTCTTCTTCCATTTGGCTCCTTCTTTTTTGGCCAGTTCCACATATCCTGATGGTCTTTGGGTTCGGCCTGGACCCATGACCCTTCAAAAATCCAAATCCTCATCCTCATCCCAGAGGGTCATCTGGTCGATTTCCATGGTTTCGACTGCCCCTACCTTTTGTAGTTTGGTGGCGGGCTCTGTCCTTTCTTTGCTCTGGTCTTCATTTTGTGGCCGTTTTACGGAAGCAACCGCGCTAACGTTCCAAGCTGCCAGTGGCAAGGTAGTTCCCTTTTTGGTGGTTAGGGCGTAGCATTTCGCGTCTCGATATTCGGTTCAGCTGCAACAATGGCAGCCTCAAGTGCTGAGATGTTCTCTTTTCTCGGAGGGAGGTACCCCGCTGAACGCTTCAGCTTCTGAGGGCCACTGGCCAGGTCCTCCGTATTCGTTGCTCCTCTCTGGCGGGGGCTTTGGTCCTGTGTTGTCGCTGCGGTCGGCCGTTTTTTCGCTTGCCCGGTTTTCCCTTCTTTTTTCATCCCTTTTCTTATCCTCCATTTTTGGAGGCCTTGCTCCTTCCCTCACCTTTTCCAGTGCCTTCATTCGTTCCACTTGCAGTCCAGACTGATAGGTGGCCTGCAGGAACTCTTCATCGTCTATAAATTCCCCAAGATAGTGGGCGAATCGCATTCGCAAGATTTCGGAGGTCATGGTGAGGTCGATTTTTTCCCTGAAAGCTTCCCCTGTTGCTTGGGCGAAGATATTGAGGGCTCGGAACTCCATTAAGTAGGCTCGGATAGACCCCTGGTATCTGAGTTCTCCCAATTTTAGCTGGGCATTGGCCACTTCTCGTTTGTTGCAGTATTCCATCCTAATGGCTGCGGAATAGTTGACCCAGGTGTTGTTATCCCGCTGTTCCCGGTACCGGTGTAGATGCCAGACTAGGGCCATGTCTGTTAAGAGCGTTCCGACCCACGGGATTTTCTGGCTGTCCACAGTTTCCGGGTAGAAACCTAGGTACATGGTGACGGATTCCCACCATTGGTTGAAGGCCGTGGTGCTTTTGCTGTCAAACTTTTTGGGGTTTTCCATTTTTAACCTTGACGTATGGATTCGTTCCGTCCTAGGTTCCGGGTACTGTTGAGCTCTGGCTACCCCCTCCACTACTAGTTGCACTAGTTTCTACAGCATGAACGTTGGTCACTGGTTTCTTGGAGGGGACCGTGGAGG
>Ga0307512_10006064_pt1 | contig 12373 bp, 10 predicted proteins | sample 14_EM_MG_FD_200267 | JGI IMG/M metagenome (GOLD analysis project Ga0307512, IMG submission 200267) | Populus trichocarpa ectomycorrhiza microbial communities from riparian zone in the Pacific Northwest, United States - 14_EM | ecosystem: Host-associated > Plants > Roots > Unclassified | place... | reverse complement strand
TTGAAAACCAAGTTAGGCTTAAGGCCCAACTCTAGAGATATGGTCGCTCTTATATACAAGTGAGAGGTCCCTACTCCTAATTGGGAGAACAATAGAATGATGGGACTTCCCATATGCGCAGTAATGATGTCAGAGCTAAAAATAGAGAGCAATAGGGAGAGAACAATAGAGTTCCCTATTGGGGTGGACAATGGGTTGATGGTACTTTCCTAAAAGATAGAATGGCTAAGAATAGCCTGAGGTCTGCAGTTGATGATGTAGGACAATAGAGAATGAACAGCCAATGGGCTTGAAGGGTGATGTGGCAGTCCAGGAGGATACGTGGTACTCCTTGGGACAGCGTGACTTGATGGCAGGTGACGGATAAGGGGTTGAATGGCAAGGAATGTCTTGGGAATGAAATAAGTGGGCCAGAAAATGAAAAACGGGGCCCAGGATCATAACATTCAAGTTCTGTTGGGGCGTGGGTTTGGGTGTTGTATGGGATGATGTCTCTGTCAAGAAGTTTGGGCTCTTCATAGGGAATGCAGATGGGGCTTTGCTGTACATGGTCAGTTACTTTGTGACCAATCCCATGGCCTAGAAATTGCATGAACATGTTGCGATTGACAAACCTGAGAACCTGCCATGTCAGAGCTTGTTTAAATCACTGACAAATCACATATCATGTACATTGATACATAGTAAAATTCTGTAAATGGTGCATCGCTGTGTGAGTTGTCTGAGTCCTGTGCTTCTTGTTTCCTTTCATTTGGTGAGAATGTGGCTATTAGATGAACAGATCAGAGGATGTCATTGGGGTTGAGGAATCTGTAAGAAGTGGGATCTTTGCTATCTGTGTCACAGACTGCCCCTCTCTTTACCTAATCACCTCTTTCCTATTTCGTACTTAACTCTGGGCCGTTCTCCCTCTCGCTTACCTAACTTACCTATGGATGATTCTCGCGTTTTCTAGAGGCTTCCATAAGGTTCCATGACCTTCTTTCCACTTCCATTGTCTTCCATAGTCTTCCCATACCTTCCAGTAGCTTCTATCTCCTCATGTATATATACTGTACCTCTTAGCATAGAACGAGTTCCCTAAGCTCGTTCTATTCGTGCAATACAGGCTGTTGTACCTTCTTGAATGCATGCAGCTTCCTCCCTGAAAGAACCTCTTTGCGATAGTCGACTTTGTTGCTATTTGCCTCTTCTTCTCTAAACGTCTTCGAGATCACGTGTTGTATCTTGCTCGATTCCAAGTCGCGTCGACTTGTGTAATCTTCACTCACTCCCAGATAAGTTACGTGACGTATCACGTGACCTCTCCAACTTTCCAGACTAATCATGTGATGCCTCATGTGATCGACCCCGACACCCGACACCCAACACCCGCCTTTCCCCTTTGGAACACTGACATGACTACCGTATTAGGACATCTTCTTAATTGAGACGTCAGGTCGACTTCCTATTTGGGAAACACCCCTGTCCAGAAACTCCAGAACCAAGACGACTGAAAGACACGGTGACCTGACCATAACATTAGAACGAGCTTCTCTTCCAACATGACTTCGACTCCCAGAGACGTGAAAGGGAAAGGCCAATCTAAGGATTGGCATATTCGCTACTTACCCAAAACCGATGACATTTCCCCAGAAGCTTTAAGCAATCTCAAATGCCCATTCGACACAATCCCCAAACCAAAAGACAGTGTACCTGCTGAATTTACAGAAAATGTGTGACACTTGCTCAGCAGTCAAGAGACTGGAGCACCCTATATAGGCTACTACGCTAGACTTAACAATGCACTTGTATCTGTCAGCAACGTCTATGGTGTATGGTTTGAAGTACATGTCTGAGGAAACAAATTCGAATGCTTTCGACTGGCTCGAGCAGAACTCAGACTGAAAAACCACCCACTTCCTGGCATAAACTTCATTTCGCTTGAACAAAGTGGAGAACCCTCTCAACCACCATCTTGTGCTGAAGGACCGTCTCAACCTCAAATGACAGCATTTGAAGAAGCCATAAAAGCTGCAACAGAGGTAGTTCAAAGAGAGCAGAAAGAAAGACCTCCGACGCCATTTGACAACCCTTCCAGCGACAAAGAAGAAGAAGACTACAGGCCAAAGTACAAAGACGTCTTTGGATCCTTTGGAATGCAATCGTCTCAAACAGCTTGCAACAAACCTCCTTGCCGACCACACGGCACTGGAGATGACCCTTTCTCCCTTGAAAATCTTCCCCAAGACGATAAGGAAGATAAAGCATGCCAACTTGAAGGCATTCACCCTGACAAATTCAATGGAGACCGCTCTCAAACCATGAGATTCTTGGCCACTTTCAATCGATTCATGCTTATGAATTACAGAGCTGATATCGCAAAAGACCTGATTATGCATAGCATCTATTTCCTCTCACTTTTGGAAGGACCAAAATGCGAAGGATGGGTTGACGCAGCAGACAGATGGCTTTGCCACATTGTAGAAGATCCCAGCGTGATTCCACGCTGATCTACTGCCTGGAAGGAACTTGAGAAACGCTTTAAAGAAGCATTCTCCGATTATGCTGAACGTGAAAGAGCCCAAGACGAATTAAAGAAACTCAAAATGAAGAACGACAATCTTGACAAGTACCTTGCCGCCTTTGAAACCCAAGCACTGCGTGCTGACATAGACATGAACGACCACATGAATCTTCAAACCTTTGCCCTCGGTCTTCCATGATCACTCGCTGACGCTTGTATTAAAATGGAAAACCCTAAAACCTATGAACAATGGAGGGCTACAGTCCAACGCCAACAAAAGATCTACTTGAAAACCAAGTCGCTTCATTCCGAGTATGGGACTTTTAACAATCGAACCCAAGGACAAGGACAAAGACAAACTTCTGGATGGGTCTGGCGTCGCCCTGGAGGCAACAACCCCAGATCCAACAATCAAAACTGGCGCAGACCAGGAAATCGCGCACCTCCTCAACCACGTCTTCCTCCTTGAGATGATAATGCCATGGATACTTCCGCCGTTATCTGCAAAGCTACAAACGACAAAGAACGCGAGGAATACTGAAAGACGGGTCGATGCTTCGAATGTGGAAAGCAAGGCAACCTTGTCCGCGATTGTCCCAATAAAAAGATACGTGCTCGCACAACTCGTACCGTTCAAATCGAAGATGATGATAAACCAGTTACTCCTGAACTTTCCTCCCCATCTACGTCTCTTGCTGCGCAAGTAGCACGCTTGTCAGAAGAAGATCGCTGCGCTTTTATGGATGAAATGCGTTCCCTTGGAGAAGATATGGATTTTCAGGCCGCCTGAGTATTACGGCTCTTGCTCAGGCAGTTCTCAATAATTCTGGTTCTATGTACATAGCTCGAAAACATGCAATACAAGTCCCCTTTCAGCTACGAACCAGAAGGAAACAAGTTGATCGAAAAGCACTCTTAGACAGTGGTGCAACAGAATGTTTCATCCATCCTTGCGCAGTAAAACAGCTTAAACTTGTTACATGAACACTACCCAAAGCGCGAAAAGTTCAAAACGTAGACGGAACTAACAACAAAGCAGGACAAATTCTAGAAGTGGTAGACCTAACGGTCAATAATAATGGAGAACAAGCACTCCATGCCTTCTACGTCGCAGACATTGGCCAAGATGACTTTATTCTAGGTTATCCCTTTCTCGAAGCCTCAAACCCAGATGTAGATTGGCAAAATGGTTGCATAGATGGTTTCACTACTATCTTGACAGCTAAAGCCAATAACTGGCGACCCATCCTTAAAGGAACTAGACAAATTGAATCCACACCTATCTGGGTAAAGTCTATACCTGGATGGGAAGAAGGCAATGAAATTTGGCTTCAAACAAGAATCGCTAAAACTACTGTCACCTCACAATTAGCTCAAGACACCGCCAACAAGAAAAAGTGCACTTGGCAAGAAATCGTCCCAGAACGATACCATCGGCATGGAAAAGTCTTTTCAGAAGAAGCCTCTGAACATTTTCCAGACCGTTGACCTTGGGACCATGCAATTGAACTTACAGAAGATGCTCCTACATCGATCAATTGCAGAGTCTACCCACTGTCCCCCAAAGAAAAAGAAGAACAACAAGAATTTCTCTCTCAAAATCTACGTCTACAAAGAATTCGCCGCTCCAAATCACCTTATGCAAGCAGATTCTTTCTTATCCGAAAGAAAGATGGCAAGTTTCGCCCAGTTCAAGATTATCGAAATTTGAACAAATGGACGATTCCCAACAAATACCCACTGCCATTAATTTTGGAACTCATTTACGACCTTGCAGAGAAACATCTCTTTTCAAAATTCGACATTCGATGGGGATACAACAACATTCGCATTAAGGAAGGCGATGAATATAAAGCCGCTTTCAAGACTAGCGAAGGACTTTTCGAACTGACAGTCATGTTCTTTGGGCTAACTAATTCCCCTGCTACCTTTCAAACTATGATGGACGATATTTTCCAAGATGAAATTGCTCAAGGATGGCTTCGCATTTACATGGACGATATGATCATTGCCACTGAAGATGACGAGACACTCCACGAACTCCGTGTCAATCACATTCTGGACAAACTTGAGAAATTCGACCTATTCCTCAAACCAGAAAAGTGTAAATTCCACCAACGGGAAGTCGAATATCTTGGAGTACTCATCGGAAACAGAACTGTCAAAATGGATCCCATCAAAGTTCAAGGTATTGCTGATTGGCTGACACCCCTGACCGTCAAGGATATACGAAGTTTCTTAGGATTTTGCAATTTCTACAGAGCATTCATTAAGAACTTCTCTGATATTGCCCATCCTTTAAACGACCTCACATGCAAAAATGAACAATTTATCTGGACGGATGAACACAATGACGCCTTCCTAGAACTCAAAAGAGCATGCAGCAACTACCCTGTACTTTGCACCCCAGATTGGACCAAACAATTTGTTATGGAAACTGACGCATCTGGCTATGCCCTTGGAGTAGTTATTGCTCAAGAATTTGAGGATGGCATTCACCCCATTGCCTTTCACTCCAGAAGCCTCCTTCCAGTGGAAAAGAACTACGATGCACATGACAAAGAACTCGCCGGTGTAATCTTCAGATTCAAATGTGGCCGCTCACTATTTCTTGGAGCCACACATGCCATCTGCGTTTGTACTGATCACAAAAATCTACAGTACTTCCGCGATCCGTGTAAAATCACAGGATGACAGGCCAGATGGATAGAATTCCTACAAGACTTCGACTATACTCTCGAACACATTCCTGGATCAACAAACACCGTTGCTGATTTGTTGTCATGCAGAAAAGACCTTAACAAGGGGGTAAATACCGACGAACCATGTGTTCTCCTCCCCAACCACCTCTTCACGCCAACAAAAACTACACATGCCAACAAAATTTTCCTTGAAGACGACCCAGATTTGAGACAAGACATTCTTCAAATCCTTCATGATTCCCCTGCAGCCGGACATCCTGGCATATCGAACACTTGGGAACTTGTCCGTGAACAATATGAAGGACCTAAACTCAGAGAATTTGTGGAACAATATGTCAAAGGATGTGCTTGCTGCCAAGAATCCAAGACTAACGTACATCGATCAAAAGCACCCCTACAACGTTTTGATACACCTGTTGAGGAAGGCCCATTCCAATATGTATCGATGGACCTGATTACAGACCTCCCCAAGTCACAAGGCTTCGATTCCATTCTCACAATTGTCGATCAAGGTTGTTCTAAAGCAGCTAAATTCATCCCATGCACAAAAACGATCGATGGAACAGGCGTAGCACTTGAGTATCTGAAACACCTCGTACCCTGGTTCAGACTTCCCAAAAGGATCATCTCAGACCATGATCCCTGATTCACCTCTGCGTTTGCAAAAGAAATGTGCAAGGCACTTGGAATTCAACAAAACCTTTCTACAGCCTTCCACCCTCGCACTGACGGACAAATGGAACGTATGAACGCTTGGATCGAACAATACTTACAGCCTTGGACATCTGGGAAACCTTCCGCTTGGAGTCAATTATTATCTGTCGCTGAATTTGCTCACAATTCTTGGAAACACAATGTCGCTCGCCGATCACCTCATGAACTTCTGATTGGAATCAAACCACAAGTGATTCTGAAACATCTAGAATCTTCTACCCCTGCTGCGGAGACATGTTTACGCCTTCTGAATGAAGCTAGACAGTCGGCTCAAAAACTTCTCCAACACGTACAAAACCGCAAGGACAACAAGAAACTAACGGAGATTAAAGAAGGTGACCAAGTTTGGCTTGAAGGCCGCAACCTCACTATCGCCGGCAATCGCAAACTTTCCCCAAAACAATATGGACCCTTCAAAGTTTCACAAAAAATCAGCCCTGTAGCTATGCGACTTGCACTTCCCCCATCAATGAAGATCTACAATGTGTTTCACATGGATCTCCTCCTTCTATATAAGGAGACGGAGCAATATGGCACACCGTTTACATGACCACCTCCAATCATCGATAGCGAAGAAGAATACAAAATCGAGAACATTCTAGATGCACAGCATTATGGCAGAAGGCGAAAACTTCAATACCTCGTGCATTGGAAGGGTTATCCACACTCCAATGACTCCTGGATTGATCACAAGGACCTACACGCCCCAGACGCATTGGCAGACTTTATGTTGACAAACTCCGCTACGGCTGGACGACCTACAGTATAAAGAGACCATCGAAATCCTTTGAACGATTCTTATCCCTACTTCACTCGGGCCTCTTACACTTACTACTACCGCCCCAGCCTCCAATGCACCTTCTAAATTCTCGAAAACAATCCAACATCTCAATTACCATATCTTGCTCGTCCTCCCCGATCTTCATTCCTTCCTGCTCTTCCTCCCCCATTGACAGCGCAGGCAATACCCCCTACCTTGTTACCTCTCCTCCTCCCAATAGTCCTACCAGTGATGAACTAGCTCTCCCCCATGAGCAAATGATTCAACACATTGCTTGCCTCCTCAACATTGAGGAAGAAGAAGTTCGCCGCCAATTCCCCACAGTCCGCTCCCTCCTTCCCATTGACCGATCCCCTCCTATTCCTATCTCTGTTCTCACACCCGACACGTTTATGATAGCTTACCAGGGCACGATGTTCAACAACGTCGACAATTACAAAGGCATTCACACCTCTCTACCCACTGCATACCCTGGGACAGAACTCACAAACTACGTCGACCCAACTTACCCTGACAGTTCTCCCATTCCTAGTCCCGAACCACTTCCCGTTCCTCCCCCTCATTTCCACAACAGCGTGTTGGTCACACTCCCAGTCACCTCTGCAACCAACTCCACCTATACTTCGCCCGTCGTCCCCGCCTTCATTGAGGACGTTCCATCTTGTTCCCCTTCCCCTATCTCGCCAATGGCTGTAGTCCTATACCAGCAGGCTGAAGCCAACATACTAACAACCAAGGCAATGGACGCTGACACAGAGGGATGAACCCCAAGTCCCACCGGTCCTCAGCCAGGTGTATTCCCTGGCCCGGGATGGCAAAACAACTTTGACGCCATCGGTACGCGTTACTTCTTTGTCATTCCAGACGGCGATGAGGTCGTCATGGCCCCCTTCATTTCTTACGATCTACACACCACCTTCCCTGAGCTCCTCGCCACCAATGGACGCGGTTGCACCGTCCACTCTCACCCTCTTCATGCCTGTCCTGTTGGACAACACCACATGGCCATTTCCCCCAAAGATGAGCTCCTACTAACCCAAGGAGCACAGTTTACTGATCTAGTGGATTGGGCCTTGAAGACTGAGGACGATGCCACACTGCAAGGGGAAGTCCAGTACTTCTGCGCCCACCAATCCAAAGCCCGTCAAATCGCCCAACACATCGGGGTCTTGAAAGAGTCCCTTCAGACTGAATGCCTAGCCATGTACTGAAGTTCAGACCGACTTGCTACTGCCAACGCCATAGCCCGCATCCACCGTCGCATTGATCGCGACATGCACCAAGCCCCCTACTTCAAGGGCAAGAGAGGTTGTTGGGCTCAAGTTGCCATTTGTGACTGTGCCGTACATGCCTGGGGCAAAGACAACAGCAAAATGTGCAATTGGTGCAGAAGAACAGGTTACAATATCGAGGACTGCCACTGCCTCGGGTATTGCCGCCACTGCTCACGCTGTGGCCATGACAGAACTGACTGCCTCTGCCCTTACGACTTCTGCAATGAGTTCGAAGATTGCAAGGTCTACCCCTCTCACCCCAACTTCGAGTGTGGCTACTGCGCCGCCATTGACAATGACATTGACATCTAAAGGACGTTAACAAGGGGGTAATGTCACGGACTGCCCCTCTCTTTACCTAATCATCTCTTTCCTATTTCGTACTTAACTCCAGGCCGTTCTCCCTCTCGCTTACCTAACTTACCTATGGATGATTCTCGCATTTTCTAGAGGCTTCCATAAGGTTCCATGACCTTCTTTCCACTTCCATCGTCTTCCATAGTCTTCCTGTACCTTCCAGTAGCTTCTATCTCCTCATGTATATATACTGTACCTCTTAGCATAGAACAAGTTCCCTAAGCTCGTTCTATTTGTGCAATACAGGCTGTTGTACCTTCTTGAACGCATGCGGCTTCCTCCCTGAAAGAACCTCTTTGCAATAGTCAACTTTGTCGCTATTCGCCTCTTCTTCTCTAAATGTCTTTGAGATCACATGTTGTATCTTGCTCGATTCCAAGTCGTGTCGACTTGTGTAATCTTCACTCGCTCCCAGATAAGTCACGTCACATATCACATGACCTCTCCAACTTTCCAGACTAATCACGTGACACCTCACATGATCGACCCCAACACCCGACACCTGACACCTGCCTTTCCCCTTTGGAACACCGACACAACTACCATATTAGGACGTCTTCTTAATTGAGACATCGGGTCGACTTCCTATTTGGGAAACACCCCTGTCCAGAAACTCCAGAACCAAGACGACTGAAAGACACAGTGACCTGACCGTGACAATCTGTAAGTCCAATGCGATGGAGTCAATGAGTCTTGAAGCCACCTTCATAGTCTAGATCATGTCTGAACCAGTAGACTCATAGAAATTCCATGCGCTTGGTCTCCATATGTCCTGAGCGTCTCACATTGACATGAAAGATCCCAAGCACCTTTGCATACCAGTATGGGTGACACTTCGTTTCTTCTTCTTCGTCTTCATGTCCTAGGGTCATGATATATGGATGGGTGCGCACATTTATTGAGTCCTGAGCATAGCGCAAGTCATAGGTTGTATAGTTGATATAAAGGACATTGTGCTTGTATATACAGTCACTGACAAATGTGATAGTGTCCCACTCTTCATTGGAAAACGTGTGCTTGTCTCCATTGTATGGAATATTGTTATGGTGCGCCAACAAGTGGTCCTTAAGCCTTGGAATAAAATCCTGGTCACTGTCAGCTATGCCATGTGATAGTGAGACAAATGTACTTGTATGGAGGGGTCGTCTTTGTGCTTGTATACCCATGCCAAGATATCGTGATGAGAGCGTTGCAACTCTCTGATATGGTGGTGATCTTTAGCTGGTATGAAGGGAAGGGCTTCATTTTGTGATTCCTGTGATTGAGGCCTGGACTTGGACTTGGATTTGGACTTGGATTTTGGACTTAGACTTGGATTTGGACTTGGACTTGGACCTGGACTTGGATGTTGACTTGGACTGGGACTTGGATATCGACTTGGACTGGGACTTGGATGTTGACTTGGACTTGGACTTGGGCTTCAGCTTAGGTGGTTCCTTAGATGTGATGGAATGCATAACATCTTCTCGCCTCTGGTGCTTTGCGATCTGGACTGTGGCGTTGTTCTTGTTCATCCTTGGATAGAACTTCTTGACTTGTCTGTGTTGCAGCTCACCCTATGATGTCCAATAATCAGTGGTAATGTGTTGAATATGCTAGAATTTGTACTATCTGTATGCTGTAGTTGTCCATTGGTCCAAATCTTCAGATCGCCTCAGCGTAATTGGCCAATGTGTAATATTTGTATGTTGCCAGATTAAATTTCTTTGACCTTCAGACAGATTTTGCTTTCTTTTTGACTGTGCAGCTGTTTCCCTTTGACACAAGCGCTGCTGTGCATCGTCTGCATGCTCCAGCCTCCCTTCAGAGTTCCTTGGTATGAAAGGCTTTGCACGTCTCCCAGAGGAACCGTCGCATTGCACTTGTGAGGGTCTTCATTGCAGCCTCAAGCAGGTCGAGCATCTTGTCAGTGTGAATTTGGAGTTTCGCTAATGCATGCCACGTTGCAAGCTCAAACAGGAGATCCAGCACGATGTTGTTGTGATCTTTGGGCAGAAGATCCTCAAAGACAGGGATAATACACTGCAGTTGTGGTGGAAATTGAGCAATTGGGACTGAGGAATGTGGTGGTAAATGTGGCTACCTGCAGGATATCTTCAAAATCTTGCCCTGCTAGCTTCTTCATCTCTGAGACATTATCCACGAAACGTCTTATTGTACCTCTACCAAATGTAGGAATGTTACAAAACCTGATATATGCTGAGTCTATGTGTAAGATTAATAGAGAATGGCCTACCTCCTGTTAAAGGTCTGAATGCGACCTTCTTTTTTGGCATGTAAAATCCTAATGAGATGGGTTAGTACTGCCTTCCAGACACCAAGCTTGAATTCATGCAGAAGGTCAACCATGAGCATTGGATAGAAGTTAAATCCATGCTCAGATAGTTGTGTAGAGAATGCATTCTGGACACCATAACAGTCAATCAACAGCACATTTACAACCTTGTGTCACATATATGATTTGGCAATAGAGAACTTCCGTTGAGTAAGCCACGGACCCATTTTCCAGTGACCCTAACACCCCTGACAAAGATTGACTTACATGCGTTCGCAATGGAATTCTGAACCTGATCACTATCATTGCAAGTATTTCCCCAGTGCCTGTCATCTGCTCTGGTACCTATGTCTGGGATTTGTGGCTTCTTGATTAGGCAGCAAGGGCATGGGCAATTGGACAAGTACTTCATATATGCGAGGAGTATCCTGTATAAGTCCCATCAATGTAATTCTTCATATGGTAGAACTGGACTTACTTTTTGGGGTAGTCCGCTGCATATGTAAAGATCTGTGGAAAGATCTGATGCTTCACTCCATCACCACAAGTGATTAGCATTCCATGTCTGTATGCATCCACAAAGGCATCATCAAGCATTAGATACCATATCTTTTGCATAAGTTCAATCTTGAGGAAATGCAGAAGTTCAGGCATTGCTGAAGTTTTATGAGTCTTTTGGTAAAAGTCTTGGATAGAGTCGGGGAGCTAGGGGGGGTTAAACAGTCCTGCCAGTGTGCATATAGATCAGGACCAAGACTCACTGATGGGATATAGGCAAGGTGATGCGCAGCACAGGCATTTGGTCGCCCACATGCATACTTCGAAAGGTTGCCAAAGTACAGATATATCAGCCAGACAGATGCAGTTCCAAAGTTTGTGAGGTGTGTTGAGTCTGACCAGAACAACATGGCTAGAATTGTGATCTCAGTGTCAGGGTTGTCATCAGGATGTCGTCCCTTGGCTCTAATCTTTGCGTCCTCTTCAAGCATAGATTTGGAATTATATATGTCAGTGTAAGCTCACAGATACACCAATGGTGTCTGATGGATGAGCTTGAACGGAACCCAGTGGTATGCCTCTGACTTAGAACTTTGACAGGCTGCCTTGATAACCTCCAGAAGAGGGCAATAGAGTATTCCAGAGACAAGGAACTGAGGACTTGCCGACTCTGATGCATATTTGTGGTTCATGTTTGGGACATGAATCATTACCAATCCTTTCTTCCAGTCATCATCAGCAGTGAAGGGAACATCAGTGGATCCATATTCATCAAGTTGTTTCATTTCCCAAGCTGTGCTGAAGTTTCGGAGATCTTTTGGGTTGAAGTCATCCGATGAGATCACATCACAAGCAAGGCAATCAAGGTCTGCTGCTGATAGTGTCCCAGATGTTCCCTGAAACCACTTGATATATTGATAGACAGTGACATTGGGAAAGGGATAGAAAAAATCAACTATGGTAGAACGTAGGCTTGGAGTCTCAGCCACTGTAGCTCCTGAGTGACGTTGCTCTGGCATATCATCATCTGCCAAGTCCGCCAGTGTCAGACTGACCTCTAGTGTTGCTGATGGCTAAGCCGGACATTGTCGAAAAATTGGCGATAGTAAATCGAATAAAATAGCTAAAATTATGAAAATAAAGATGTGAATGGATTAGGTCAGAAGCCGGGGGGTCACTTAAAACGACTTAGAGATCTGACCAGCCGTTCAGGTACAATTCAATCGGCTTCGTTTCGGCTCAAAAAGATCAAGCCGAAACGAAGCC
>Ga0307512_10006063_pt1 | contig 12374 bp, 13 predicted proteins | sample 14_EM_MG_FD_200267 | JGI IMG/M metagenome (GOLD analysis project Ga0307512, IMG submission 200267) | Populus trichocarpa ectomycorrhiza microbial communities from riparian zone in the Pacific Northwest, United States - 14_EM | ecosystem: Host-associated > Plants > Roots > Unclassified | place... | reverse complement strand
CTCCCGAGAACGAGAAGCAGGCCCTGTGGGTCCTCAGCGGCCTCGTTGTGGACGTTTTGCGACACGCTCCGGATTGTTTGGACTATTTGAAGTTGCTCAGGAACCAGAGCGCGTTCAACTTTTGCGCGATACCCCAAGTCATGGCGATCGCCACGCTCAATGAGGTGTTCATGAACCCACAGACGTTCCAGAGGAATGTCAAGATCAGGAAAGCTGAGGCTGCTCGGGTGTGTACTTACGTTCTTCTCCGGTGTGACAGACCGCTTATGCGTCTCCCAGTTGATTATGAATACGTCGAACCCACGGGATGCCGCGTACATCTTCCGGGATTACGTTCGACGGATCCACGTCAAGTGTGATCCTAAAGACCCAAGCTTCCTCAAGGTCGCTATCTCATGCGGTCACGTAAGTGCTCCACACCTTCATTGATCGTCCAACAGACCCACCTGACTTCCTTCCAGATTGAAATGTGGTGCGAACTCAACTACCCATCCTTTGTCTCCCCTCCATCACAACCGGGCCAAGGTCCAGTGATCGACCCCAACGACCGTCGATCGACCGTGATCACTCTGGACGAGAAACGCGACAAGGAGCTCCTCGAGCTTCAAAGGCTCGCAAAGGCCACGGGTGGCAAGGTAAAAGATGTCGTAAGGGGAATAAAGACGACGCCGAAGGAATCGCATTGGGATTTGATTATTTTCATGTTGTTCGCCATGGCCGTGGTGTTGGGATTGGGATTGGGAATTTCGTGGTTCGTGATCAACAAGCTGGCTCCTGACTCATGAGGCGGACAATTCCCCCCCACACATACACATACACCTTCCGATGCATTGCGACTGCTTTATCTGACAAGTTTCTTTTTCTCGTGCTTGGATTTTACAGCGTGTTTTTAGATGGAAAACTTTACCCAGTATTAAAGTTCTGCACATACCATATTTATGCCGTCCACCGAGTTACTCTTCCCTTTCCCCTCTTGTGAGGACTTTAGTACCCCCCAGATGTTTAATAGTTGCAAATACCATACCCCCAAACCGAACCGGACGCAGGAACTCGCGCATGTACTCCGTCGTAGTCCTCATAGAGATGAGTGGAGGGATCGATAACATTGTGTACTTGTTTCACATTGGCGGGAATGCATATGCAAGAAAGCAATTCGAGAAACCCGACATAACGAAAAGATAGAGAGAGAGAAGGAGAAAGGTTGACATGGTGTGTACGGTAGATAGATACGAAAAGGGAAAGAGAACAAAATTTGATGAAGGGGCATTTTCACCTCCCGAGACGGAACCCACGATGGGCCTACTAAGAGAACGTGGGATGGTAGGAAATTGAAATCAGAAAAGGAACCGGCGGGGAACGGTCGGTCAGGTGGGCGGATGAATGGACAACGCACGGGCCCACATCGAAAACCCTCACTCGCACAGAGGAAGCGATTTTTGGGGTGAGTGAGGGAACAGATACACACACAATCTACCGCTTCCGTTTGGCCGCACCGCTCGTCCCACCCGTACCCTTCCTCTTTTGGCCTCGGTAACTCGGTTCGTCATCCGAATCGTCGTCCTTGACATTATAGTCGTCCTCTTCGTCGTCGTCCCTGTACACTGGCGACGGTTTCTTCGGTTTCGGTCCCTTGGGTTGTGGTGGGGCGGGAATATCCTCCGGTCCTATAGGCGCACCCGGGTCGAGCAGACAACGGGGGCAGAACCATTCACCGTCCGGAATGGCATCGAGGGGTGGGATCAAACACCCCAGATGGTACGGAGAGTCGCACTAAACGGGATGGTGGGTGAGCCGTCACACCACGGGGCCCATGGGAAAAAATGGAGCAAGAACCTTATCGCATTCCAAAGGGGAATCATCCTCTCCGTTATCTTGGCAACAAACGATACAATCTTGTGGGGTGTCGAGATCGACCGGGTGTCTCGGCAGATCGGAGTACTTGTCGTTCGGCCGGGCGAGGAAGAAAGTCGTGTTCTGACCCGCCGCGATGCTGGTTACACCCGGTAGGTTGAGATTTCCATCATCGCGGCAAAAATCGGTTACGATTACAACATGGGGAATCATGGACACGCAACACCGATACGAGTGGACGCCAATCATGCATCATGCAGAACACCGAAACAACGGCCAAAGAAGGTTTTCATGACGTTAGTTAAGCATCAAAGCAACAGAAGGACGGGGACATCCCATTCTAAGCTTAGAACGGGAGAATGTATTGAAAAAAAAGAGGCGTGAACTCACCCATAGACTTCGATGCCAATCAACGGTTGATGGCGAGTCGGTTTCGTGGCGCTTCGAGGTTCTTCGGGGCCTAATCCGAGTTCACCTGGTAATCATGTCCCGACGGTCGTTGAGTGTCCAATGTATTGAGATTAGAATGATCGATTACCATTCGCGGCGTTTTGACCCCAGGCGACGGTCATGACGCTATCGTCCTCATCAGGTGCAAGTGCCCAATGGGTTACGCCTCCACAAGTTACATGTGTTATTTTGCATCCCCTAGTATGATGTCAGTGTCACCGCGAGTGTTGTCAAGCGAGAGACTGACATGATATCCTGGATGACTCGGAATTGGGAGTACGGGGACCCAGAAGAACCTTGGATCGGCGGTCAGTGTTCCAGGCAAGGTAATCATGAACCGGGGATCTACCATCTCCTGTATTTTTCCACTATGACGAGAGCGTTAGGTTCGGTCAATTACGGCACAGTCAGAGGTGACTTACTTTTCCGGTCATCCAGTACATGCCTTGTTTGTCGACCACGACTGAATTTGACGGTCCAGCGACAACCATCTGACCCATGCTAGAAGCGCCGGGTCCAGTAAACTGCGAAACGATCAAGCGTGAACACGGTGCCATCACACAGCTCTTGCGTAGAGGGGCGTACATGGGGAACAGGTGTGGGGGAAAGAGTGTCCTTCTGGTGTCCAAGTCCCAATCGGCAGTAACCGTTGTATCCCCATACGTAAACGACGCCCTCAGAATCGAGGGCAATCGAGTGTTGTGGGCCGCAAGCTATTTGTGTAACGTGCTTTCCGTCGAGCGCTTTAACGGCGACTGCGTACCGATATATGCATCGAGGGGAGTCCCTTGTGACGCGATACAATGAAGGACTCACTGGGATCGTTGTGCACGTCGTAAGCGGTCTTGTTTCCAGTAATGATGTGTTCGCCCGTTCTTCCGTTGCCCAACTGACCGTGCTCTCCGCTGCCGAAGGAAAACACTGCGATGGTCGTCAGGGCTTGGGGAAGTGTGTATAAGTACTGTCCACTCACGCCTTCCCTGTTCCGTTAGAACGATGCTGAAAGTAATCCCAGCTGCAGCCTTGACTACCCTTCCACCACCAAAAGTGCCCTTCACCTGTTGCCAGGTTAGGACTTCCGGGCAGGGCGGATGTCCGCATTGTCCGAGATTGTTGGCTCCTGTTGACCACACTTGACCTTCGCTGCCGATCAGTAGGCTATGATTCCGGCCACAGGCGGCGTGAACGAAGCGCGTTTTCGGCGACGCGCCAGGTAAAGTCGACGCGGGGAGTTTTATAGGCGCGTTCTCGGAGATATACTCACGACCGGCGGCACCTAACGATGCACGCTCATTGCGACCGAACATCCAAGCCGCACCGGAAACGTCGAGCATGATGGAATGGCAGCCATGGGAAGAAGCGTGGATGGATGTAACCTTGACGTTGGACAAGGAGCGAAGGATATGAGGTTCGGCTAGATCTGGGCTATTGTGAAGTGGAAGGGTGTTCAATGTCTGGAAAATGGTGCAATTATAGGAGTTCCGTATGAGGACGCACTGGTTGTCATCTTGGTTCTTGCCCCCACCACGCTCTTTACGACCCAACTTCGGCCTGAAAATCACGGACAAACGGATAGATCAGTGAATACTGGGTGACCGGCAGACAATCTGGCGTTGTAGAGGTGGGATCTCACCAGTCTGTTCCGCCGCAAATAAGGACTGTGCGTGAGGGGAAGGAGTGAGACCGGATGTGGGTTTAGGGATGGATGGGACTGACCTCTTCCCCAAGATTGTTCCTTGGGTGGGTTTTGGGTCGCCAGTTTTCCATCTAGGATGGGCGAAGGGCCTTGGTGTTTCGAGGCCATCGTCAAGGTTTGGTGGCGCTGACAACAAGAGGGGTTCCAGCGGCTGGCTCTGATGGCGCGCATCTTCTTGTCTGCTTCCGTTTTGGCCGGCACAAGGCACACCACCACCGTCATCGCCTACCTCCGTCCCTGGTGGCTATGGCTTTGCTGTCTTCAATCGACATGTGCATGTGGTCGGAACGTGGGGTGGGATTGTCCCTGGGGTCATCGGCGAAAACTGCCCTTTGTGTTTCATCTTCCACTCATTATGCTAAATAGCACACTGTTCGTCCTGGAGGCGGTCGTTCTGAGAGCCCGCCTTTTTTTCGAAATTTTGCGTGATTTTTTGTCTCGTGCACACCTACACCTCGAAATGAGCGAACGGAGACCACTCTCTTCTGACGATCACCGCGTTTGGCCGCCCATTCACGCCCAACCTATATGGGTCTACCCCACAAGCCCGAGGCAACTATTAACTTGGAGCATTTTTCTCGAGGTCTGAAATATACCGGGGGGGATAACCGCCTTCAAATATGCTTACGACCCCCTTCTTTGTGTTCAGTCCCACTCTCTATTCCGTCATGAATCCGTTGCCCCATACGGTCATTCTTTATCTTATGAACTTTGCTGATCCTATCACTCACAAGCCCCGTTGACTAGCTCGCGTGCACTCGCTTACCAACCTGAGAACTTGGTTCCACTTTTGGACCATTACATCGCCCGACTGACCAATCGCCGTCCGCCTTTTTACGTAGGTCGCTCTTGTGCACTCGATGGTGTTCCCTTGATATAAAGTGAACGGGGCCAAGAACCCTTCAATACAACCCTCCGAGTTCTCTCGACGCCCGTTCCTTCCCCTCTCCCCTCTTCCACTAACCCACCATGTGTTTCCCATCCAAGTGGCTGAAGAAAAACTTCTCAGAAGGGGACAAAACCGAGCCTTCCGGTTCCAAGTCTACTACGACGACCGAGAAGCCCACCAGTAAACCTGCGGATAAACCTGCTGCCAAACCCACTACCAATGATATCGAAGTCCCCGCTACGAAGGGCCCAAAGACCTTCAAAACCGCGATCGTAATCTATACAATGTATGGCCATATCGCCAGCCGTGAGTCTCTACGATCTCTTTGCGATCTCTCCGTCAACAGACACAGCCAAACCGGACCGATTATGTCGCTGGTTATGGCGGTTTTCGTGCGACAAAGCGAAAGTCTGAGCGACAATCAGCCTCTGTTTGACCGCAGCCAATGCAATCAACCTACTCACGATCATTTGTTGTTTTCGCCCCATTAGTTGCCGAATCTGTCAAGGCCGGTTATGAATCTGCGGGCGGAAGTGCGACAATTTACCAGTGAGTTGGCGTCAACGTCTGTCCTTCGTTCGGGTCGATACTCATATTACATTCCAGGGTGCCTGAAACCCTCTCAGAGGATGTCCTGAAGTTGATGCACGCCCCTGCCAAACCCGACTACCCAATAATCACCCCAGAAGTCCTCGCTACCTACGACGCCTTCCTCTTCGGTATTCCTACTCGGTTTGCCAACTTTCCCGCTCAATGGAAGGCATTTTGGGACTCGACCGGTGGTCTATGGGCATCTGGTGGTCTTTCCGGTAAATATGCTGGTGTCTTCGTTTCGACAAGTGGACCCGGAGGTGGACAAGAGATGACCGTTTTCAACTCATTGAGTGTCCTCGCTCACCACGGTATCATCTACGTTCCATTGGGATACAAGCACGCCTTCGCTCAGTTGACAAACCTCGAGGAAGTTCACGGTGGTATGTGGTATGAGCTATTTTTGGCGTTTCTGATTCTGATGGATGGGCGGTTGTTTTTAGGAAGCCCATGGGGTGCGGGTGCCTTCGCAGGTTCCGATGGTTCAAGACAGCCGTCGGCTCTGGAACACGAAATCGCGCGGATACAGGGCAAGAGCTTTGGGGACTATCTCGCTAGGATCACTCTTTGAAGGGGGAATTTTTTCTCGAGAGAGGTAGACTACATGGTTATATACTAGCAGTACTGTTTCAGTAACACATTGGCATCTTCCCTCTAGGACGGCTGGTTTTCAGACGTGGTTACTGATGGTGACCACAAGAAAGTTTCAAGTTCAACACAGGGCGGTTTCGATTGGTGTGTGGGGGTGAACTGGTTTAAATTTCGTGTCGATTCACGGACGATTCTCGGCAGGGTCTATATTGTGACTACCTATAATAAGAGATGGTCTATAGACGACGGGAACTGGCTTGGCTATTCCATCAGATTAATCCACAGTCACAATGATCTCCCGCTTGTTTACGTCCCCAGTATATTATATTCGTCCGACTCGATGCCGTACCTCCAACTGCTTGTGCGGCCCCTGTAGATCACCTTTATCATGGGTTCTGGTTTTACTGTATTCTTAATCCTTGAATGCGCTTCGGTCTGCAGAAGTCATCTCTTCATGGATCCCAAATCTGTCTTGGGACTCCGGCATCCCGCGGCATCGGGGAAGAACTCTGGATCTTGTAGCAATCTCCATAATACTACGTGGAAATTACCCAGGTGTTTCGGTGAATGGCTATTGGGGGCATTCCTTGTGAACTTGTAGTGGTGCCCACGTCGACCCCGTTCTGTGGAACCCGTGATCAACTAGGCTGGAATCCAGCCTCGAGTTCAGAGCTCAGGGGGATTAGTGATCAACCGCTCTCAGAAAACCTTAAGCGAGCCAGCACGGTCGGGTAGGAGAGTTTCGTTCTGGACACCCTCGTTCTGACGACGTTGGGTGGCACACCGCAGCATGTTTTTCGAGCTCTGCGGGCATCGCGGAACCAAAATCGATAAACTACCTTGGGTTTCCTTTACCATCGTGACGGAAGAATGCTTCTGGAGGCGTTGACGGTACGAGCTCGGTGGATGGTCAGATATGGAAGCCCTGGGCCTGATCAACGGCGAAACTTGAGGTTTGGTAACCACCAGGAGTGTTGCCTACAGGCTTTCCGAGGTCGGGCGCCGGAGACTGTAGGTTCTATTCGTCTAATCCAGCTCACGTCAGGCTCCCCATAGCCGAGCTGTACGGACGTTGTTACCGCATCGAGAAAAGAACCATGCCAAGATTCAGGCAGCTTCTAGAAATTTGTATGAGTTCGTTGGGTTTCGTATGCAAAGGAGTGTAAGCGCTGAGGAATGATCACTCGGACGATCATCGACATCCCTTGATCAGAGGCCACACTCACTGATGTCCGGAATCTTGGCTCAGATTATAGGGGGCACCAGGCCCAGATATACAAGGGGTGGTATATCACAACAGGTACGACTTCCGGTTCTCAAAATATTCCCACCGTTCTCATAAAAGTCCATACCCGTGTAGAATCACCCGGATTATCCTTCAACACTATTGGCATGGAGACCGGTTCGATATTCGTGTCCAACGAGGCGGCACGATTGGAATTTGATGGACACATCCTGTCATTAGAGGTTCGTTAATATGTACAAGCACAGATGTATGTTTTTAGTTTACCGGAAACTCATGTTATCTTCAGGGATGATGGACCAACGACACGCCTGCGTATCGCTGTGTTTTGCGATAACAGGGTCCCCGTCCTTTGTATCGAATTCCTCGATGGATAGGAACTTGCCGTTTCTGACGTTTTGGAAAGTCCAAAGGCCGTCTTGGCCCCGAGAAAGCATCCACTACGATACGGAGAGGATGTGAGCTGGAAGGTGAAGTGACGGTAAGATACTGAGCATCATGCCTTCTGGGTGTCATTCTCATTCAGGCGGCTAACACTGACGATCCCTCCCTCACTGACGGGGTCATCGAGGACTAACCTCGTCTTCGTGTTGACGATGATGTAGGTGAGGCCGCCGCATGGGCCCATTACTCCGCGTGTGTGCGTGAGGAGATTGGGAGGGAAATGTAAATATTCGTGCGCGCTCATGTCAGCCTTTATATAGGCTCACCAAGCCGGAGTTTGGAATCTAATCCCAGAGAGGGAACGAGTCTCTCGTGAACGCGGCCACGGAATGGATTTCGTCGATTTTTCATGTCATGATCAGATCGGATTGGGGATCGCTCTCCTCTCTTTCATCATTCGAATTCAAACCCCAGATTGAATTCGACCCACTGCCAAATGGTTATTCTCGGAGGATTGAATTCCGCGACCACCTCACCGGTTGGTGGATAGTGTTCGTCGTCAGGATCCCAACTGGCGTACCCCATCTCCCACGTTATCACAACCCGACCTCCTCAGCCGAATCCTCCTCGATCTCGGGGCCAGTGTCGGTTAACTGAGCTCCCCTACACGAGGAGATCCGCTCATGGGGGGCAACTGGTAAGGCCTTAGTAGTACCGACGGTATCGATCGCAACCCACTCATCTCCGGGCAAGAGATTCCAAGAAAGGAAGATGAGACCGCGAGGCCCCTATCAATTCAACGTCGGGACAGGCGATTCCGGGGTGTAACATTCCCACGGGGTTCCGTTGCGGGGAGAATAATTAAATCCGGAGAACATATGTCCAGGTCCTGCTCGAGGTCAGGGCATAATCCACGGCAAAATAAACTTGCACTCGCGAATGATCGAGACCGAAGCTTCGATCCGCGTCTCAATAGATCCACTGCGCTCCCATATGGAGCCTTTACCTCCAGCATCTCTTTGTATATCTACCAGGGTTTGTACGACCCTTCTCTCTCTCCTCTGCTCCCAACACAATGGATCAGGTTCCTCCTCTCGATAGCACGTACGGTTCTCTCCTCGCATCTCGTTTTCTTCATCTCGGCTATACCCTATTTCCCCAGGTTCGGTGCTGCTTTCATCGGTGTAGTTCTTGCTGCGGTGTAGGTTGAACCACCCCTTCGGCCTCCCCCTACTCTGATTCCCTCACTACCCTACAGGCTATACGGAGGTAAACCATTAGGCTCTGGGAGCACTCCATTTCCTTTTTGGACTCAACCTCCGGCCACATAGTGTCTTGCTCTCAGGCCTTCTATTATTTCCAACATTACAGCAAGAACGACGGTCTCGGGACTAAGGCCATCGTATGTCCCGATAGACTTCTGTCTGTTTGTCAAGTTCTTACTTCAGACAGGTCGTTGCTACCCTGATATCCGACACAGTTCATCAGGCGCTCATCTCCCACACAGGTATGGTCCTTCTTAGTCTCTTATTTCCCGCCTCAAACCTTGTGTCCCAGTTTACACCTATACTATCACGTATTATTTCCAGCCGCAGAAGTTAGGCACCATCGTTTGGTATGTTCCGGTTTCATCTCCTTACCCCTTTTCACTCACTGATAGTTTACATCACAGGAGCATCGTGGTAAATCCCTGCTCCCCTGTCATGTTTCATCTTGCTCACCACGCATACCCAGATCGAGGTAATATTTAATGTAAGTCTTTCTGGTGGGATGCATCTTGAGCTTTCCTAAGCACAAATTTTTCAAGGGAATCACTGCTCTGCTTGTGCAAACGTACGTGCGCCATTTTTTTCGTGTCCTTTGATCTGAAATACCCCTAGTTTTTATGCAGTTCGCATATGGAAATGTCAGTATAGCACGTCTTGTTACTCTGACGCCATGGTGACGCTCTCTCTAGTCAGTGGGGGGAATTTGGTCGTCCTTGTACTTCTCGTGAGTATCTCCTTCGTTCTCCGTGTCGTCATCCTTTCCTTACCGTCCCAAAGTCCATGTTTATAGTGGGGGAGTTTGGTACGTAAGCTCATCAGACGCTAGAGGAACCACAGCTCATATTCCTCTCTCAAATCGCAGCTTCCATTATCGGTGCGTTATCTGTCTCCCAGAGTAAACAGTGCTGTTGATTGCTATCCGTAACAGTATACGCCGCTAGAGCGTAGGTTTTCGATCCCTTTATTCACCATAAACTCACACGGACTCATAGCATCCACATGACTACGTTCGCGGAAGCCGCAAAACTCAGGGTATGCCTTCCATCCTACCCGTTGATCTTGTCAACTTAGGAGCCTACGAGCAGCCACTTTCGATGACTGTAAACGCACTTGCAGGTACCGCTATCTCTGATGGATCGGTGCCACCCCTTCGATTGACACCCCATAGTCGCAGGTGATGTTCTGATCACAGTCGTGTTTTGTACGTTGTTGCACAAAGCCCGAAACAATCTCCACCGGTAATATACTCTCGCGCTCTGCTTCTGCATTGGCTAACCGCCCCCATCAAGCTCGAAGACGATGATCAATCTACTCGTAAGGAGTTCCCCGGTTTAATAGTTCAAGGCTAAATTTCTTTCCAAAGATCGTCTTCTCTGTCCAGACGGGGATGCTGACCAGCCTCTGTGCCATCGGCTCCCTTATTTCTGTGGGTCATCATTTACTCAGATACGCACGAGGGTTTCTGATCCGGAACAATACAGATCGCTGTCTCACCTAACACATTCATATACATATGTTTCTATTTCCTGTTGGGACGACGTACGTATGAATGAGTCATGCGATGATGGACTCGTACTTATTTTGTTTCAGTGTATTGCAACTCGTTGCTGGCGTCGCTCAACGTCCGCAAAGCAATTCGTGGGAGGGGGCTTGGAAACCATGACATATCTCTCCGTCCCTTCGACAACTCGAATTCATCGACTGCGGATAACCACAAGGCAGATGGGTTAGTGTGTCTTCTACTGTCGCTTGTACGATCTTTGGCTTAGCAAGTCGACATCAAGGGTGAAATTTGGGGTGTCAAAACCCATGGATATATCACAGGGGTCGAAGCCCACGGTGGCAACGGTATCCCATCACTCGTTCACTCCAGGTCCCATACCAGCGGCCCCGGAATGGTTGGAATTGAGTCCAAGCTCGAGTCGGGATGACCGCGTCGTCTGAGACGAGCGCATTGTAAATCTCCACAGGGTCTGCGGAATGGTTTTCTCCATTGATGTTTGAACCACATCTCGCGTCCTGTTTGATATAACTAAAACGTGTTTGATACCTCCGTTACTCCCCATGTGATTCACTTTTTGTCTCCCGAGTGCTTGGCCTGGAATCTTTACGTCGCTCGTGCCGGGTTGTAAATCCTTGCTTTTCTTGCTTTTATACACGCCGGTTCGTGCGAGTGGGGACCGTTTGTTTCCCTATCTTGGCCTCGTTCCCGACTCATGTCTTACTTACAGCCGTCACCTTTATATTGTTGTATGTACTTCTTTCATTGAACGTGGACGAGAGACGTCGAGGATTTTTCTGCCGCAATCAAGTGTTACATATCATCGATCACCACCGACGCTTGGGAATTTGGTGATAGCGTGAGCCGCCGGCAATCTGGGTTTGAGGCGGCTGAGCCCCCCAACCCTCGATTTATGCGATCGCCTGTATAATCTCGGGACGGTCCGGCCGTCCTGGGTTTTTACATCGATCAGCGCAGCATCCGTTACCCCGAACGTCCACTTGAAGAGAGGAAGAGGTCGGCGAAGGTACACGATCAGATGCGATACGGGGTTTCTTGTTCGAAATGGCCGATAGGCGTTGATATTGGTTATCGAAATCTGTTCCGTCCTGGCTTGCTGTTTGGCGACTCGAACCGAGGAACTCGTGGGACCACCTGCCTCTCGTTCTGCCGTTTGCGTTGTTCGTCCCTTGCCTTTTTGCCGCTTGCCCGCTTCTTCTGTCGGCCGTCCCTCAGTCTCTTGAAGCAACGTGGCATTTAACATATTGTGTTGGAAGTTGGAAGTTTCCTCGACCGTGCGGTTAACCCGATTGTGTCGTGGGTCATGTAGAACGCGGGTGCCCTCAACTTGGTCGGCTCCACGTATCTCTCCCTTGTACTACGGTGCGTGTGAAGCTGCGCTAGGTGAGCTCCAGCGATATAACCAACTGTAGGTCCATGCGGAGTGACCGACGTGAAAGCATGACGGCGATCGTTTCACGCAGCGTGAGCTGGGACTAGGTGGCGAGCCGCAATGGACAAAATCTATACTCAGGCTCCCGCATTTTCTCCTAGTCCCCCCAACCTACCGCTCAAGGAACTTCTGTCCGTTTTCTTTCATCTGGTTTCGTTTTCCGCCCCTGGTTCTGGAAATCGGTATGCCTCACGTCCAGCGAGGCAGGGGTGGTCAACGTTGGAGGAAACCTGGTTACAATATGTCAGAAGTGCGGATTGATCAACAGGTATTTGATTCCGCTTGGAATGACCTTCCAACTGGATGACTGGGTCGTATGCCGACTCGGAAGATCTTGGTCAAGATCGTTATAGGTGACCGAGATGTTTCCTGCCGGCTGTCCATGCCAGATCCCCGGATCTCATGAATCGAATGGAACCCGACGGTGGAGCGCTAAAAATACTTCACCCTAGATGGC
>Ga0307512_10006062_pt1 | contig 12376 bp, 14 predicted proteins | sample 14_EM_MG_FD_200267 | JGI IMG/M metagenome (GOLD analysis project Ga0307512, IMG submission 200267) | Populus trichocarpa ectomycorrhiza microbial communities from riparian zone in the Pacific Northwest, United States - 14_EM | ecosystem: Host-associated > Plants > Roots > Unclassified | place... | reverse complement strand
GTTCGGCATTCACCGGTGAGGCCTCACGCCTCACGTTCGGACCGTGAGCGCTGAGAATTTTAACACCCCGCTCTTCACTTAGTGTTTCTTCCCGTTCTTTGTATGGAGAACGCTAGCACCACCCCGAAGTTGACTTTGGAATCAATTGCACGTCGCCTTCGCGTTTAAACAGGATAACAAGTAGAATCTGGATCATGACGTGCTACCACTAAACTGCCTCGTATGCTGCTGGGGTGGACGAAACCTACTGTCCAGGGAAACAGGCGGCGAATCTGCAGAGTATTGCCGAGGATGATAGGAATTGTATATTGCTGGACGGCTGAAGAAAGCAAGGTGTCCTATAAGACGATTAATGGGATCAGCCATAATGCATAACGAGTCGGAATTGTTCCGTTCACTTATCTTCATTAACCGGGATCTTTTGACCCACTTCCCTCTTGGGGAGCTTCACTACGTAGAGTCATGTGGGGAGAACTATTCCTTGGTTTCCCACCGGTGATGTCGACGCAATCGCAGGATGGACTTTCAAACGGTTACTTACCCCCCTGAGATCACGGTGAACCACGTTGTGGGAGTGAAGGTAATCAAGGCCATCAGCGATACCGGATAACCGGGAAGACCGGAAGCGTAATCAGATGCAAGAGGAGAGAGATACCAACAGAGTTGATTCGTATTCTGATGATTGTAAGTATACTCCAATACCGGCAAGGCGTTCGAGCCGAAATGAGCTGGAGGAGTTCGAGGGCGGTGCCCGGGATGGCAACGACGTTCAGGAGCGTGAAACGTTTCCACCTGGCAACCCCACGGTAGGATATCTGTTGGTTTCGCCGAGGGTGCGGGTAGGGAAAGATAACCAAGCTGATAATGACCCTCATAACTCCTTGCGATTCCTCTTTGGCGTAAATTCGTGGTATCCTGATGCGAACGCTTGTGTCATGGATATGATATGACCTCATGACCCATGGTATCTCCTTGACTTCGCTTGGACTGCGCAGCACCGCCAATCCACCCTCCAATGTGCGCCTGGCGGGATGGGTAGTGTCAATGAGAGCGGAGTCGGTACTGGAGGTCCGGTAACACACGAGTGAATGAAGGGGCGACAAGGGATGCTGACCAGATAGCCGCCAGTCGGAGAAACCATGAATCGAGGTGGAAACGGACATGGAGGATCGGGGGATGTCTGGTGATTAGAGAGAGGCGAGTGGGGGATGCGTGACAAATGGACGTTTCGAGAATCTGCCACAGACGGAGCAACCTGAAAGGTCAAATCGAGAGGGACGGAGGTAGAGACACGGCGTTGCGCCAGTGGTCAATGAATAAAGCATCTTGGACGAGAGCTGGGAGTAAGCAAAGCGTCCAGCTGATCAGCTGATCAGACACCCCTCGAATGCTACGACCACGAATACGACACTCTTCACCAAATGGGTCTGTTTACACGAGGCGTATCATGAAAAAATTGCCGCTCATCTTTATTAGGGTTCGGAATCATCCTCACAGCCTTCGCGCTACACGGGTCTCTCGCAGCTACCTCTTTCGACCATGAAGGCCGATTCCCAACGACCGAAGCAGCGGGAGGCTGATTTGAACGCGGCAATCCAAGCCATGAGTCTTGCGAAGACCTCGACCATCCTACCAGCCAAGGCTGTTTTCAGCTCGGTCACCGCTCTTCTTACATCGATTAGGGTATGGCTCCTGCTCTTCCGCAAGATTTGCTCCAGATTCACACCTAGTCAGGACTCAATGATCAACGAAGTGGATTGCGTCGAGCTCGGGCTATCCTGCGCCGATGTCTGTCGAATGCTTGACCAGGGGACGAATGGAAAGAAACAGGAGGAGTTCAGCCTGCCCGTGTACGATGCAATAAATCAATTGGCGTTGTGAGTTGAACGAACGATATGCATTTCGAACCGTGCACTAAAATTTTCTCGCTCGCAGAACGGTGGCAGATATTCAAAGAAAGCTAGTCAAGTGGGGCAAACGGAATGCAATGTCTCGACGCTTTCATGCGAAGGACGACAAAGAAATGATTGTCACCTGGAAGTTGGACTTCGATAGGATTCTTCAGGTCTTTGACGTGCGTTTTGTCGCTTGAGTGGTGACAACTACTAACCCTCCGCTTCTAGAAGGAATTTGCAATAGACACAGATCCAACTGTTCATCATGTCACAAACACCCACACCCTCGTTCCTGGCGTCCGGAATGATGTTGTGGACACCCGTACCATTGTTTCCGACAGCCATCATGAAGCGTTGAAAAGCTCTGGGGATGCGTGTGGTCAAGCTCGGAGGGTAGGTATCATATGTACTCCACCCATCACTGAGCTTAAAACTGCCTAGACTCATGCCAGGTCAGCGATCTCGACTGGAGATCGAACTGGTGTCTAACATTCGCATCTAGTGCACCTGGAGAATCACTGCCTCCCCCGCCGAGAAACACGCAGGGGACCAATTCCGACATTCGCAACGACGTCATGAAAACCCGGGCTATCGTTTCCGAACTTGAGTACAACGTTACGAGTGCTTACACTATGGTCTCCGACATTCATCGCACGGTAGTGAGGAGTCAGGAAGGGGGTGATGGTAAAAATCTATTGGTGAGTGACACATGGACTTATCCACCACCGAATGGCCGCTCACCGTTGGGTAGACTCAAACCAGGTTAGCAATCTAAACCACGAATGAGACCGTTATCTCACATTTGAAACTAGCATACCCGGCGAATCCCCGCCTCCGCCACCAAGGACCTTCTTTGGACGCGACGAGTTGATTAGGGAGATAGTCGACCTCTCCGAGAAGCTCATTCCAATTCCTCTCATCGGCGCTGGCGGAATTGGCAAGACTTCCATCGCCTTGGCTGTCCTCCACCACGATCGGATCAAGGAGCGGTTTGGCGACGATCGTCGATTCATCCGTTGCGATCAATTCCCCACCTCCCGTTCTCATCTCCTTCATCGTCTCTCTAGCGTCATCGGTGCGGGCGTCGAAAACCCCGAGGACCTTACCCCTCTACGAGCATTCCTATCCTCAAAGGAGATACTGATAGTTCTCGACAATGCGGAATCTATCCTCGACCCGCGGGGAACGGATGCGCAGGAGATCTATGCTGTGGTGGAGGAACTGAGTCGGTTCAATAACATCTGCATTTGCATCACGTCCCGTATTTCCACTATCCCGCCAGACTTCAAGCCCCTCAATGTGCCAACGCTGTCAATAGACGCTGCACACGATACATTCTACCGCGTCTGCGACAGCAACGATAGATCCTCCCTCGTCAACGCCATCCTTGAACAACTCGACTTCCACCCGCTCTCGATCACCTTATTCGCTACAGTTGCACGTCAAAATAAGTGGGACATGAACCGATTGGCCAGAGAATGGGAGGGACGCCGAACGAGTGTGCTGCAGACCGAGCACAACATGAGCCTCGCCGCTACAATCGAACTTTCACTCGCCTCTCCCCTATTCCGAGAACTTGGTCCTGACGCTCGAACACTCTTGGGAGTCGTCGCGTTCTTCCCCCAAGGTGTCGACGAAAACAACCTCGACTGGTTGTTCCCCGCGATCCCCAACAGGACCAACATCTTCGACAAGTTCTGCATTCTTTCGTTAACGTACCGGAGCAACGGCTTTGTCACGATGCTCGCACCACTCCGAGACTACCTTTGTCCCAAGGATCCGACGTCATCCTCGCTCCTCTGCGCAACCAAGGACTGTTACTTCAGCCGGCTCTCGGTTACTCTCAACCCGAATGAGCCCGACTTTGCCAAAACACAGTGGATCATGTCGGAGGACGTAAACGCGGAGCACCTGCTCGATGTCTTCACGACGATTGATGCGAAGTCGGACAGCATCTGGGGTGCCTGCGCCTGTTTTATCCGGCACCTTGTTTGGCACAAAAGTCGACTCATCATCCTGAAGCCAAAAATTGAAGGACTCCCTGACGATCATAGCTACAAGCCACAATGCTTGTTTGAGCTCTCACGGTTGTTTGACTCGGTTGGAAATGAAGTGGAGCGCAAACGACTCCTTATTTGTGCCTTAAAGCTCGAGGGGGAGCGAGGGAGTGACTACCAGGTCGCTCGAATACTAAGGCACATAGCTGAAGCAAATGGAGGAATGGGCCTCCTCATGGAAGGAATGCAACTGGCAAAAGTAGCTTTGGGGATCGGTGTACGGCTCAGTGACAGGGTGGTACAGGCACGGTGTTTGACTACGCTCGCTTTTTTGTTATGCGGAGACAAACAGCTCGACACCGCAGAAGAAGCCGCATCCCGCGCGATCGGTCTCTTCCCAGAGCAAGGTGAAGAATATCGGGTCTGCCAATCTCATCGTACCCTTGGCGGCATATATCAATCAAAGGGCGAGACAGATAAAGCCATTCACCATTTCGAAACGGCTCTCAGGATCGCGTCCTCTTTCAACTGGCACGATGAGTTGTTTTGGGTTCATTACCAGCTGGCGTGGCTGTTTTCCAATGAAGACAGGTTCGATGACGCACAAGTTCATATCGAGCTCGCCAAGTCGCACACGCTCAATAGCACACGCAACCAGGGTTATGCGATGGAGATGCAGGCTTGGGTTTTGTACAAGCAGCACAGGCTCGAGGAGGCGAAGTCCGAGGCTCTGCGCGTCGCTGATGTTTACGAGAAGCTTGGGGCAGCGGTGTATGTGGAGAACTGTCGAAAACTCCTTCAGGGTATACAGGTGGGACTGGACACCGCGGCTGCATCTGGTCAATCAGACTCCGATTGTGAGCCACTACAAATGATGCTATTTCCTGCGTGTATTAACTTTCTGTTCTAAGCCCAGGGATCCGAATGATGGTATCGATGGTTGTGTTGAGCCCTTCAAATTTGTCCTCTCGAAAGTCGTCGGAGCCTCGTCCCTTCACCCTCCCCTCCCTTGCGTCTCCTAATATACCATGTTCTTCATCCTCGAGTGTCCTCTCCTTTATTCGCCTCTACGCATACACACCCTCCTGTATTTGCTGTTCCCACTGCTCGTCGTAGATCTGACTCTCATTTTATGTCTCGTCTCCCTTGTTATATTCGTGCACTTATCTACGATCAAGCAGCGGCGGACTGAGAAGTTGGTCGCCGTCCCATGCAACATCTCCGAATTGTTGAGTATCAAGATGCTACCTGGCAGCAAAGCCTCCCAGAGCAACATAAGATTCGCAACGACACTGAAGGATCCAACGTTGTTGAGTCAGCCGTGAGTGACAAGTTCACCCTCTGGCTGGCGTGAGACCAACAGTTCGGTTGAATCGTACGCTCGAAGGTGGATCTGTTTCGTATAGCCTCTTGCCGCACCCTCAGTTACCTCCAGGAGTCCTATAAGTCAATTAATGGGATCAGCCACATGCATGAGTCAGAATTGGTGCGTTTACTTCTCTTCATTACTCGGGATCTTCGCAACGTAGGGTCATGTGAGGTGGACTGCTCGTCGGTTTCTCACTGATGATGTCAACGCGATCGCAGGATGCGCTTTCGAACGATTCTTTACCCCCCTGAGATCATCGTGAACCACGCTGTAGGAGTGAAGGTAATCGAGGCCATCAGCAATACCGGATAGCCGGGAAGACCGGAAGCGTAGCAAGGCGCTCAAGCCGAAATGAGTTGGAGAACTTGGAAAGTATTGCCCGGGATAGGGATGACGTGTGGGAACGTCAAACGTTTCCACTGACGACCTCGCGGTGGAATATCTGGTGGTTTTGTCAATGGTGCGAGCATGGAAAGATACTAGCCGATGACCTTCCCAGCTCCTTGCAATTCCTCTTTGACGTAAAGTCGTGGTATCCTGATGCGAACGCTTGTGTCATGGACGTGATATGACCTCATGACCTGTGGTATCTCCTCTGACTTCGCTTGGACTACGCAACGCCGCCAATCCACCCTTCAAGGTAGTGCTTGGCGGGATCAGGAACGTCGACGAGAACGCGTCGGTGCAGGAGGTCCGGTAACCCACGGGAGGGTGAGAGGGCGACGGGGGATATTGATTGGAAAGTCACCGGTCGTAGAAACGATGAATTGGGATGCAGGCCGGCACCACTGCGGGCGAGTGCATGGAGGATTGATAACTGGAGAGGAGTGGAGGATACATGACAAATGGACGCTTCGAGAATGTGCTGGGAAGGAAGCATTGAAACGGATCCTCAAATGCCAGAATATCGAGTTTAACGACAGTATCGCCCGAGTAGCTATCCTTCAATTTTCTCTTCTCTTCTTATGTATGGCACGGCGAGGTTCCACTATCTACACCTTTGCTAGTGGTGTCCATGTATTATTTAGTTGTTCCGTGTTTCAAATGTAGCCGTGTCTCCCGACACCCGCATATAACGCGTGGTAATTCAGTCGGATGGAGCCGAGACTATCCTTGCTCCTCCCACTACGGCTGCACGCAAGGAATTTAGACTCGACGACAAGACTGGCATCCAGGGCGACGACGAAAGTAGATGATGAGAGGGACTGGGGCTCCAGTTAGGGGCAATAGGGACGCATGTTGACGCGAATATCGCCGGAAGGTACGCACATCCGTTCTGCCCGTTCTTCTCCTGCTACTGCGTACATTCTAATAGATTTTAATACAGAGAACCGTGCTCTTCCAGGACACTCGAAAGCAGTTTGCAAGGGTCTCTGAGAGACCTGCTGGGACAAACAGGCAGATGACCTTTGGACGAATCATTGGGTCGGTCTCTGTTGTCCTCCATTTCTTTCTCGGCTCTCATTTTGGTCTGGGGCGTGTGCGTATTAAAGGCAACCCATTTGGGCCTATCGTTCGATTTTCCTCATGGAATGCAAGCGAGCCGGGGCGGTACGATGAGCTCTGAAGGTTCTATGCAGCACGCTTGTGACGCTTACCATATGTTTTAATGCCGGCAGGAATGGCAAAGGGAGCTCTGTCGAGGCTGGGGTTGATTAACTTGTCGACCACCGCTGGAAGTTAACAACTTACCTCAGTGTATGCTTCCTCGCTCCTTTTGTCCATTTATTATGAAGTGTTTCCAACCTTCCCACAGGCACATTCCAGATAAGGCTGCCAAAACCCTTGTGAATAGACTGTTATCGGGGATGTGTTTGTATCTTGGCCGACGGTGTCTTGAGTGTTCACCACGCGGGTCGCCTTTGGCAATCGCACAACTTGACATATTTTGTAAACTACAGCCAACACTCTGAGGCTTTGTCAAGGTGATCTCCGGGAACAGCGATTCGGGTGGTCATAAACCTCCACGATAGACGGGTGTGTCCGTTGTTTGTTTGCCATTGGTCCCCCCAATGTGTGGCGGGTCACGTGAAGATACATCTTAGCGTACTGTCCATCCCCACCTTTCTCTTTCCATCGCCTCACTCATTAAGAGATGACTGCTCCCCCACCCAAACTTCCTTGTCGTTTCCTCGGATCTCAGGAGGGGTGTCGTTACGGGAAAAAATGCAAATTTTCTCATGATCTTGGTTCAACGTCTGGAACGAGCACCTCATCGCCTGGGCAGAATGCATCATCTTCACCTACCTCTGCCACACCCAGAACCCGGTCTGGAAGGAGTGGTAACCCCGCTCCCAGAAACGCTTGCGACTTTTACTGGAACACCGGTCAGTGCAATCGCGGGTTTGACTGTACATTTAAACATCAGAAAAACATCAACCCACAACTTGGCGGCATCAATATTGCTGGCGGGGTTGAAGATGAAGATGACGCTGCGAACGCAGCTTTAGAGTTTTTCACGGTGGATAACCTGACACAGATGGCCGGGGTTGGACTGCATAGCACCCAGGAGGGTACGCCGGAGAATGCTCACAACTTGATCAAACGATATCTCGGAGGTGGATCCTTGAACAGGCCTGTTGATATGAGGCCGCTCATTTCTATTCTGGCCAGCGTTAACCGAAGGAATCACTCGTGGGTGCGTGTAATTCCATCGTTCACACAGGATGGATGCTGATTCTGGTGCAGACGGTAGATAAGGCACAGGTGACACTCAATCACCATCGATGAAATCGCTTTATTGATCAACGGCGCTAGGAATTTTTGGATATGATCATTCGGGTTGGTTCTCCAGAATCTTTCGTGGTCTCCTGGTGATTGACGATCGCGGTATCAGAGCGAGAAACTACTTAGCTGTATCGGAGATATCCTCAAGTTCCCCGACGTCAGCCCGAGAGCTGCAACAGGGTTCACACTCTTGTCATTTCAACTCGACTATTTTCCGGTTCTTGAGGTCCGGGCTTTACCTATCTATACTACCGGTCAGCTGAAGCTTTCCCTAGTACTTCACATCAGATCTCGTACTGAAGTCGACATTGCATCACAACATCAAGTACCCTCCTTTGCTCTAATCTGGTGTTCGTACCTCTGACTTTATGCAGCGCCTTATACGCGGTATTGTACGAACATTGGGCTACCGTTTCCGCTATCATCGAAGCCTCCTTGATATCCATGATACAAAACCGGACATGGAGTGATCCAACTCCTGGGCTCCCTGAAAGACTTCAAGGGAAACTGACCGGGATGATGGTGTTTAAGACGATATCGGATCTTGTAATCCAGTATGCTAAACCAAAGCCAACGCATGTACCGCCGCTCACATCTGGAGTAGGGTATTCAACCGCTTCAAGACCGCTCTCGAGACATATCCCCAACTCAACACACTCGTCGAACACCTTACCGAATGGTTTTATGTATGGGCGACTGGCGTCTCATACAATCCCCCGACATTCCAGGATCCCGTTACATCCAATCCAGAGACCTGCAGATTGACAGTCCAGACCCTGAAAGAGAGCATCGAGAGGCTTCGCACCATCATCGGACGCGAACACCACGCTACCGAGTCAAAACGTGTAGTCACGAAGAAAGTCGTCCTCAGCGAAGCAGAGAGGACCCAGGCCTTGTTGATGCGCCTGGAACAAACTTATGATCCTCCTGGTCACTTGCGTCCAGAAGGACCGAGGCATGACAACGATTTTGCCAACATTGCGCAGATCCGAATATGTCCCACAAGCGATGAACTTATGTGTCCGATATCCCCATATCTTCCAGTCATAGTCCCTGGAGCTCCTCATCACCTACCTGCGGGCTCGATGGAAAGACACCTTGATGCGCAGTTCCGTCTCTTACGCGAGGATTTGACGTAAGATATTCTTATTTCCATGGTAATGTTCCCTGAACAACACACAGGTTCCCCATCCGTGAATCCTTGAATGTATTGCAAGAGGACTTGGATGCCATGTGGAGTCAGTCGTATGGGAACAAACGCGAGCAGACAGAGTTGGAGAAGCTGGTGGTAAAGGGAGGCGGACTTTACAGATCATCTGGCAAGAACTCAGTCATCTTCAACGTCTACACCGGTGTGCGGTACGCTCAACTGAGCACGAGATCCCAGGGATTTGTGATTGGACTCGACATTCAATGCCCACCTGGACCCAGCAGAGACCCCGAGTCGAAAAAACGGGTTGATCACTGGAAACACGCTGGAAGTAAGAAGTTGACTTCCGGTTCCCTCGTCGCGTTGGTCCTCGTGTCTAGGGGTTCCTTCAAGGCTTACTTGGCAAACCTTGTATCATCTGCGGACGACATCGCCGAATCCGCCAAACATTCGGAGGAGTATATTCAAGTCAAGGCGACATTCTTTGATCCGGAAGTTGAAATCAAGGCGTTGAGGAAGGAGAAGATCACCGTCGACATGAGCACCTTCGCCATCTTGATTGACAACGGCGTCATGTTCGAATCAGTCCGGCCATTCCTCAAGACCCTTAGCACGATCGATTCCACCTCAGTTCCCTTCAAAAGGTACATCTGCGCACAGGTTCCGCTCAACAATATCGATATTCTTCCTCCACGGTACGCCACTGCCCCGGGATTCCGCTTCAAACTGCAGAGTGTGGCCAAACCGGGCCAGAGGATCGACCCGCTCGATGTTCACAACCCCGCGTCAATTGCTCGCGCTCGCGCTCAACTCCAACAATCAAGCGTCTTAGATCCGAGCCAAGGGGATAGTGTCGTGGATTCTCTGATCAGGGAAGTTTCGTTAATTCAGGGGTGAGTGTTGTCAAACTTCCCTGGACATCTTGCTGACGACTTTGTCAGGCCACCTGGAACGGGAAAGGTGAGCTCGGTCGAGTGTTACACGAGTGCGTACTGAACATATGATCCTAGAGTTACACTGGGAAGGAGCTGTTCCGGATATTCCTCGATAACAAGATCAAGCCGATTGTCCTCATCGCCTTCACCAACCACGCATTAGACCACATGTTAAATTCTATTCTCGATGCGGGGATCACTAAAAAGGTTGTTAGGTTGGGGTCCCAGTCTACTGATGAGCGGATTGCGGAGTATAGTCTCAGGAATCTGGAGAAGACTTTTGACGACGCTTCCACGAATCGCCAAATCAAGAGGGAATATGCTGCCAAGAAAACGATAGAAGAAGCGATGCACAAGGTGATGGACGATATCCAGATTCCCGAGCCCTCCGAGGACCAAATCAAGGAGTATCTACAAACGAGCTGGGCAGAACACCTGTCGATGATGTACGATCCACCATTTTGGATCACGGAGTATGCCGATCGTTTGTGGGAATCCGAGGGCGAGGAGGGCGATTGGAAGGTTGCAGGCAAGAAAGGAAAGGGAAGAGAGCAAAGTCACCTCATGGCCCGCACCTACTATGGACTCTGGAAGCGCGGCCTTGATATCGCCTTCATCCAACCCCCCCAACCTCGTTTCGTCGCAGTCGAGTCATCGAAAGGGCAGAAGAAGAAGAAGAAAGGAGGGCACGATGTTCAACCTAGCGTCGTGATGGTCCCACCAACCCAACAAGAACAGGAAATGTACCTGGAACGGGTGTTCGAATTCTTCTCTGAGCTTGGTTTTGGTGACTTAGTCCCTCCAGTCCCCACCGGCAACAGGCCATTTGTTCAGCTCCAGGATTCGCCTGCTGTGTGGGCGATGAGCCTGGAAGAACGACTGCGGTTAGCAGAATACTGGGAGGAGGAAATGCGGCGTCTTGCATTTCACAATCATCTCGCAGAGTACGGGAGGTTACGAGCACAGTATGATGAGGCGTGCGAAAAGCACGAGGCTGTATCCGACGAAGTAAGGGCCTAGTCTATTCTCGGAGGTTACCTCGCTAAGGTCCCTACAGAGGAGACGTCGTTTGTTGAGAAATTTCGATCTGATCGGTTGTACGACCACTGGTGAGTAAGCTTGAGCAGTACCCACTCGTTCACGCCAATCCTAATATCCCAAATATGCAGGTGCTGCGAAACTCACTTCACTTCTCACGGTATATGATCATCACCCACGGAACGTGGTGCAATCTGACTAACATGTCCGCAGAGCGTCCAACCGAAGGTACTCGTGGTCGAAGAAGCCGGTCAAGTTCTTGAGGCACACATCCTCGCTTCCCTAGTTGATTCTGGTTCGTGTTTGTTCTGTGTCCTTCCCGCTTATCTCACTGTTATAATCCAGTCCAACATCTCATCTGTATCGGGGACCCAAAACAGCTTAGGCCCAATTTGGCGACATACTGTCGGTGGTTTCTGCAAATTGACGTGTCTTCCGCAAGCATTCACGTCCTCCCTGACAGCTTTATCCATGGATAATGACCGCGGCAAGGATATGTTCAAATTCGATCGATCCCTGATGGAGCGACTTGCGGATAACGGTTTCCTGATGTCGCAGATCAACGTCCAACGTCGCATGCGTCCAACAATCTCCCACCACATCCGGTATGGACTTCTCCTACCGAAGTAAACGTCATCGCTAAGAGTTCTTTTGCAGAACGATCCTGTACCCGAATCTGGAGGACAACGAAATTGTGAAAGACTACCCGGATGTGAAGGGAATGAGCGAGAATGTCGTATTCTTCACACACAACCACAAGGAGGATGGTGGCCAGGAGTCAGTTTCGAAAGTCAACTCGTTCGAGGTATGGATTCCCAATGTAGAGATCTACAACCGCCTAAAACAAACACCCCACAGGTTAAAATGATCGTGGATCTGGTCATGTACTTTCTGCGCCAAGGGGAATACAACAATCAAGGTGATATCGCCGTCCTGTGCGCCTACTTGGGCCAGTTACAGAAGGTGCGCGCGGCGCTCCGGTCACTGAAGATTACCGTTGCGGTTGACGAACGTGATGAGGATCAACTTGTGAAACAAGGACTCCAGGATGAGGATGAGGCGCCGTCAATCGAAGAGGTTGCGGTTGCCAAACACGTACGTCGATTGTGATGAACAATTAGTGCTTGACCTAATCTAGGGTGTAATTCCAGGTCCGGCTTGGTACCGTCGACATCTTCCAAGGACAAGAGGCGAAGATTGTCATCGTCTCACTCGTGAGGAATTCGGGAGAATTTGATACTGGTAACGCATCTATTGGATTTCTG
>Ga0307512_10006061_pt1 | contig 12376 bp, 13 predicted proteins | sample 14_EM_MG_FD_200267 | JGI IMG/M metagenome (GOLD analysis project Ga0307512, IMG submission 200267) | Populus trichocarpa ectomycorrhiza microbial communities from riparian zone in the Pacific Northwest, United States - 14_EM | ecosystem: Host-associated > Plants > Roots > Unclassified | place... | reverse complement strand
AGGGGGGGAGTCGATGACCGGCTGGCATCAAACCTGAAACCATCATCTAAGCAACCGATCATTGGGTAATGAAAATCGTGGGAATATGTTTCCGGACTTGTCCGAAAGAGAAAAAGAAAAAACGAAAATTCGAAAATTCGAATGTCGCTTTGATGGCAAATTAGCGTCCGTCACTGCAACTCTTCTCCCGCCCCCTTCACCGTGACGTATCGAAGCTTTCTCTTCCAGGAATTCTGAAAATAAAATAATTTCACCAAAATGTTTGACCTCCTCTATATAAGCTCCCTTCACTTCATTCCGTCCTCTCGATATCCCCCACTCTCCACTCCCCCCTCCCTCGGACATCATGACTGCCGTCGCCCGTCCCCCAGTTATCGTGGCCAATGCCAAACCACCAGTACAGAGGAAGCCCAAGGGTCCAGGTCCGCTCGCTCACCTCCATGGTCTCAAACCTCCCCCATTGCTCACATACTTTGTTAGAACGCAAGTGGACCGGTCGTGAAGACGAAATTCTCATCAGTGCAGTCGGCAAATACAGTTAGTCCATCTCATCTCATCCCGCCCCTCGACGCCTCTCACCACCGTTGCATTATAGCCGCCGGAGAAAAGATAAACTGGATAAAGATCGCCGAACTTATTGAGGGACGATCGAACAAGGCTTGTCGCAAGCGCTGGATCCACTCCCTCAATCCCACGCTAAGAAAGGGGAGATGGACACTTCAGGAAGACGAACTTCTCTTGAAGGCTATCCGCAAGCACGGCCACTGTTGGCATAAGGTTGCCAAGTATCTCCCAGGTCGCACGGATGATCAAGCCGCTAAGCGTTTCCGCGAGAAGCTCGACCCAGGCATCGCTAAGACCCCCTGGTCCGAGGAGGAGGATAGGGTCCTTCTCGACATGTGGAAGAAGGTTGGCTGTAGATGGAATCTCATCTCACGAGGTCGGTTCTCCCCATTCACAGCTTGCGCAGTGGCGTTTAACACACGAACCCATGTAGAGCTCAATGGGAGGCCCGCAGTTCACTGCCGCAACCGTTTTGCTAGCCTTAAACGCATTCAAAAGTCTTTAGACCCAGAAAACCAGGGCGAGACGCCCTTAGGCGCAGCCCCCTTCGTGGACCCCATGAATGTACTTGTCTCGTTTTTATCCCTTCCTAATCTCCCATCTGATCTGTCCGTCGTAGACTCCCAGCCTTTCGACTCCCTCCTTGAGTCCAAACAGTTCTCCGTGTTCCACCCCTCCCCGTCAACTGTCACCCTGTTCTCCCTTCCCTGACGCTGCAGATGCCGACTTTGCCTCGAATATGAACTTCCCCGAGCATGCAGAAGGCCATGAACTACAACAAATCCAAGAGATCAACTCGCTTCTCGTCGGAGGGGAACAACGTGATCCCTCCCAGTCATCCGCACTCCCCTCCAACGTGTATCATTTACGTCTCAACGAATCACGACCACAGCCACCCCACAGGGGCTCGGGTCACCTCGCCAAACTCTCGTTCGCCGACCACCCCGACATGAGGGTACTACCCCCTGGTCAGGCGAACCATACCCGCAGGGCCTCCGCTCCCCACCATGGCTTCCAGAGACAACTTCCATACCTCTACTCGTGCATGTACTCGGACTGCTCCTTTGGGAGTAACAACTCAACGGACATAGCCCAGCATTTGACGGTTGCTCATCAACGGCCTGATGCCGCCTGTGCTTTTGACATGTCATCACCATTCAACTCTTTTGCCGGCATCTCATCGTCCCGGCCGACATCATCTGACTCAGACTTTTCCAGCGGTTCCGCCGAGTCTATGTTCGGTTTTTCCTCTGGACCCACCTCTCCCTCAGTCTTGCCCGCCGATGAGCTGAGGTTCGGACTCTACCAGGATGCCAATTTGGTGAAATTGGAGAATGCTACACCTAATGTGGATCTCGTGGCCGGTTGGAATAACTCTGGGTTCTTCAGTTTGGACCAAATGGGCGGGTTTGACACCTTTGGGAATGTCCCACTGTGTTAACCCCGACCTCCTAGTCTACTAGTGCTCAATCTTGAACTCCGAAAACCCTCTTCATCACATCCATCCCCCTCTTGCTCACTTATCGACAATGATCACACACCAACGAAGCGTCTCCCCTTCATTATCCTTATTGTTCCTTGTAGCAGAAACGGACTATCCCCGTGGCAGAACACTTCCATACATCATATCACTTTAATTTTATCTCTCTCCTCGTCGTTTATCTTGGCCGGCTTATATCTTCCCATTGTTTTTAGACATTTTTCCACTTTATGTCTCTCTCGGTGCACCGATCGGACTTTTTTTTTCTTTCTCGTGGTTAAGATTAGACTATGGTCGCTAGGCTCTCCCCTCCTCCTTATGTTCTTGTAACAAGTTGTACACCACAACGATACGTATGATACTCTTGGCAGTTTCCCGCCACGTTGTAACAAAATTGTATGATAGGTCTTATGATTTCGCAGAATGTCGAGTTCGTTATGGACATGTTACTTGGAACATGAGTGGGTATAAAATGGCCACGTGCTACAGCCAGGACAGGGTGAGTCACGCGCCATCATGCCGCGTGATCCGGCGCCTCTGTTTCGCGCAAATGCTGTTTCGTTCTTGGAGTGCGCAATGATGATCTTTACTTAGCTGTGCAGTTTCAGCTCTGACGCTCACCACAATTTATCATACCGGGAGCGTCCAAGAAGGGTCTGCGCCGGAGGAGGTTGTTCGGCCATTGGGCGGCCGGGTGACATCTAGCCCTAGGCCGGTGTCTGTGGATCTCCTGAAGGGAATCCTGCGGCCGGGGGTCAGCTGGCACCCGCCCTTCCCCCCTCTCTTCCTTCCCTCCCTCCCTCATCCTTCTTACACTTCTCATCTGCTCCTCGACACCTTGATTCCTCGGTTGTTCGAGACATACGCTGGGAGTCGAACCCGGGGAGATGCATATACCGCGCCTAGGTCAGAACGAATGCTGTCCCTCGGGTCCGGTAGGGGATGCACCGGTCGTTTCGCCCTTTTTTCCCGAAACACCTGAGGTTTCGAGGTTTCATGCAGGCTCCTCATGGTGGATCGTCACCGCCGTAATGAAACTCAAGGACTTGATGCCTTCTGACCCCTTGGTGTTGTTCAAATCCCACTCGGCTCACCAGCGCAGTATTCCTCGGCTCGCTCGACACCTCCGCATATCCCGCGCATACGCTCTTCCATCCGTAGAATCTTTCTCACGCACTCTTGCCATTAATAGTTCTCCCGTGCCGGCATTCTATCTAATCTTTCATCCCAGCCGTTGAATTGCACCTCACTGATTCTCCTCGTCCACCCATTCGTCCATCGCGTGCTCTCCGGAGATCGAACATTACCCCGCTATACTTTACGGCGGCGCTCCCGTGCGGCCTCCGACGTCGGCGAAGGGAATGTTCTCCCATCCCTCACGTATACCCACTCGAGTCCGGGTTTCAGGACATGCCGTTATGGGAGTCATGGACGCCAACTGTGTTGACTACGGGTGGTCACACCGGCGATTTGGAAGTGAGTGTTATAACTCATCCATCTCCCCCTTCGATCCGAGTACGATTCGGATCTTCACAACGGGCAGGTACAAATTGAGGGGATAGATTTGGCTATTCTAGATTCCCGTGATTCAGGCGTCGCACGAAAAGACCAGTCGTATGGGGAGGAAGATTAGATCGTCTCACCGGACGTAACCTACTCGACTAATAATGTGACTTTTGTTCCTCTTTCTGGAAACTGGCAGTCCTCGAGGCGGCAGTCCACGACCTCTAGACATCAAGCGGGCAGTGTACCGACTCGGTCACCGGGTATCACTATAGTACCCTCCATGATTCGACATTATCGGCTCCCCGCGTTGATGACAGAGGCCGCATGGTTATGTTTTCTTTCTATTTCTCTCTCCCACATTCCGCGACCGAGCTATTTTGGCATGGACTTTCTCAGAGTCACTGTATGCACCCGTAACTTTTCGCATCGTATCCTTTCACCCCCGTTGCTGATTTAAATAAAAAAAACTCGGTTTAAGACTAGGCTTAGGTTTTGATGTCTTTGGTTTGGACCTTTCAATGTTACGTTGGACAGCTTATCCCCTGTCTTGCTCTGCTTTTGATTCGCAATGACGTTCGGTCAGCCCCTCTATTCGATGGATTAGTCTGGTTATGTGAAGTTGGCTCATCATCAGTTTCGATTGATTTTTGGATGGTCAGCTCTGCCTCGGGGTGCCTAGGTCCCGTACCACGCTTGTGACTTTGGGGCGATGCATGCGCTCGTATGTGATCAATTGCTTTGAAGGGCCGAATACCTCTTGTCATCACCGAATGATGGAATGGACTCGCTCTGTATTTTTTCGTCAGCCACTGGGTCATAGAATGCGTCATCAAGTGGTAGAATGCGTGGTAGTTTGCTATGTATGTTGTTATGTTGTGTTGTCCTGTAGTCGACCCGTCGCGGTCCGGCTGATCCTTCCCTATCTTTGTCATCGCCCCCCCGATCAGGTGTATCTTATCTTCACGGCTGGACAAGCCGATGAGCGGTCGATCGAGCGTTTTGACGTTTGCAAGTGATCAAAATTTTACAAAGCCGTTTTCAGCCGCTAAAGTAAGGGGAAGGCACCGCTTTACGGCTGAAGTCCATTGGGGTTAGTCATCCCCTCGGTCTGCGCGCGCGCATCGTTTAATTCACCACAGGAAGATCCGTTCGAATCTTTGCGACGGTAACTATCGTCCTTGGAGGTGTTTGATGACTTGAGAACTGTGTGTCCTGTGATCTTCCCCGTTCTCATTGCGGCTTTCATCGCTATTGTAACTGACAGATCGGGTTTAGACTGGTGAGCGCAATTGGTTGCGGGCTGAATCTTATCATTGCGCGCTGCGGTTTTTACTTTGGCAGTGGCTGAAACATCAGAGCTGGCCGGTGATAGAGTCTAGCTACGGACACCTAGTGGCTGTCTGGGATGGGAGGTCTATGATGAGGGTTGAATGGTTCGATGGGTGTACCGCATGGTCACTATCGGTATGTATGCTGGCTCGTTTGGGATGGCTCTACCCTCCTGGCAATTACCTGGCGGGGAAGTCGGGAATCGTGACCGAAAAGTACTGTATCTCGCCCTCTCATGATTTCATTGCTTGCTCCTTGCAGCACGGCATGGATGTAATCAAATATCCCGCTCTAATTCCACGGTGTAGAAATGTGAAGTATGAATAATGATTGTTATTGCTATGTAATCCTGAATGTATGAGACGAATGTATGGGTTCAGTGAGACACGTTGACCACCTACGACCGGAGTGGGGGGACCCTTGGGCAGCGATGACGAGAGCGGGCCGGGACGGAGTACATAATCGGGGGTTGGTTGATCCTCATTCTGAGAAGACGAGGACAGATTTGGGAGAAGTCGAGTTAAATTCCGGAGAGCGATATCGCGACAGAGGGAGCCTCGATCGGAGGACATCTCGGGTCCGGACAACTGTGTGTCCCTCTCTCCTTCTCTCCTCGATCTACTCGGATGTAAGCGGTGTTTAATTGTCTCTTCGCTTCGTGTCTTCGATTTGCCTGCCGCGTGTTACTTCTCCGTTGCGCTTGCCGCGAGATGTTTTCTCCCGTCGACGTCCGAACGGATCGGAGGCAAGTGGCACCTGAAGGATAAAAAAAATTGCTCGGGCGCCGTCGTGTGCAGCAACGAGTGCGTGTACGTGTTCGTAATCGTCATCCACCACGCCATCCCCACTCATTTCACTTTTGAAATCTGGACACTGTTCGAGCTTATTGCTGGCTGCACAAGGCAGGTGATGCAATATAAATTGTTGGATCTGTCCGCTGGGAAGCTCCGCCACGTTTCTTACTTCCCGTCATTGGGAGGGAACTGGAACCGCACCTGGCCTCTTCATGTACGTGATGTCCGAAGCGCACAATTTGCCACTCTTAAATCACCGTCCGGGTTTGTGAGGCACCGGACTTCTCGAACCGCCGGTACCGCTTCCTTCCGAAACTATGTGTCAAAGCTGATAAGCATCCTCCCGCCCCTTCCGTCTCTTCAGTCCGTGCAGAACAAACAAGGCTTCTTCCCCTCCCTCCAGCTCCTTTCGCGCAAATCGCACCCACGGTGGCCCGATTCTTTTGTACGTCAAAATGCTCGTTCCACTCCAATTTTGACATGAACGCCTCGGTAACTTCAACCGTTCCACGTTGAAAGCATCCATGACGATGTGTCACCGCCCAGAACGGTGATGAATGAAGGGATGACGAATCCTTCCAGAGCCCTTCATTGCTTGTGACCCTCTCCTGCTTCCCATGAAGGGTCAGAATGGTGCTCAAGAAAAGGTAAAACGCACATCCTTTCGTCATCCAAACGAATACTGAATTGAGCATCCGCACTTTCCATATTTCTACTCCCCCATTTCGCCTGGAAAGAGGGGGATAACGTACGGGGACCTCTCGGCAATTTTGACACCTTAGCCCATCCACCAATGTGTCGGAGTTGCGCGCCTATTGTGGTAATCGTGGGTGCTTTCCTTGTCCGTTCTTGCGGGTTGGGCGGGACATCGGCTTCTCCCTCCGTTCTTGCCTATGTGCCCGTCGTGGCTCCACACCTGTTTGACGTTCGTCGCTCGCCCTTTGTCGCGTGCCCTCCTCTCTATTCTTGGCCTAGCCCTCACTCTACGAATCCCAATACATGTCTGCCTCACCACGCCCCTGTCCACGATGGCTCTAAGCTTCAGATAGAATGACTTTCAGGGGCTAAATGTATGCAACTGTCAGTATATATCCGGGAACCTCCGTTTGCTTTTTCGTGCCTGTACAGTGCGTTATCGCGGCTGCTGATCACTCTGTATTCCTCCCTTGAGTAGAGCGCAGAACCTTCCCCACAGAGGTATGGTATAGCTTAGGCTTCGGATTCGTCGTCTTATTTGCTGGGAACCTTACTGGTGAGTAAGGACTCAGAGCGTTCTTTAACATTGTACCGCCGGCCTGCAAGCTGGGGTTACTCAACTAGTCTCCGTCTGTCCATCTAGTACCCGGCACGTGTTGCGCTGATATGTCTTCGATTACGGACATATCGCTTCATAGCGCCCAGCGGTAATGAGCAAGCCCCTAGATCGGGCGCGCGTCGTCTGATCTCGCCGCAACCGCAATCGCACCCTTGCCAAGCGACCCATAGATGCCTATTCGGGACGTCCTCGTGGGCTCCGCGTTTTCATGGTTGTGGGGCCTAGCATAGTGAAAGAGTAATATCAATCATTCATGCACGTACAGTCCCTTTTGGATCTATGGCCAGCGCCAGCGAAACACTGCTTCACCCTTTCTTTCCTTGGGGGTGGCTGTCCTTGTTTCGTCGATGGCGATCTACGCTGATTGGTTCTGGAACACCCCGGATGGTGGATGGGCAGATGGGAGGTCTCGTCGCCGACACGATCGAGCTCTGTCACCCTTTTGGCGCTCTTTGAGGGGCATCCACTATCCCGATGTTCTTGAATCTTGCGGGAGTGTCAGAAGTCGAGTATGCCGCCCAGTTTTTACCCTATGAATGGTGGTATATTGCGATATCGCATGAGCGCGCTCACCGTTCGATCCATCACCATGTCCTCGGGGTCTACCAGTGCAGGCTAGAGTCCGTGGATAATATTTCTCGCTATCTCACGGTTTCATCCCAGCGTTTCGCATGGTGGATTGGAAGGTTCAGCAATGAAATGCAAAAACGTGGGCCATGCCGGCTCACAACCCGTCACGTTTTTGCAAAATGAAAACCCCTGACTGTCTGATAAGTCGCCCAACTAGTTCCAAGATCGCGTCCTCAAGGTTTCACCTGGAGCTTAGTTCACCGGTTTTCCATCTGTCTACAGTGCCAGAGCTCCCTCTCCTATCGAAATCCTCGAAGTTTGGGGTTGGTTTTGGATTATCGAGGTTTTCATCTACCCGGTACCGCGGATCACCGATCACACCCGACCAAGGCATCACGAAAAGAAAAAGCCAATCATGTCAAGAGGGAAGGAATGATTCGATAAGCGAGCCTGAATATCCACGGTTGGCGGCAGTCGACGGCCGGGACTTGTACCCGCTTAGGTGATCTCCTTATCGGTGCTATTCGTCCTCGTTCCGTCGATTTTTTATTGTTTTGACTTTACTTCTTTCGGAGGGTGTTTAGGGCCTGGCCGCCCACCCGTCGCTTCTGATCAAGGACCCCAGTGAGTGGCTTTCATGGAATGGAATTCGTACACGTATGACAGAGAATATTACCCACAGGTATTGAAATTTGAAACAGAGGGGAGTAAAAGATGTGTACAATGAGACGTACCTGCTCATATCACAACCGAATTGAGCATTCATTCATTCTCACCATCCACGTTCACGTCCACGAGTATCAATGAATAGTGGAAATAGTGGATAACGAGGACGCGCCGCCGGTGAGACGGTGAAGAGGGGTTCGGAGCGTCAGAACCACAAGGCCGTGGCCCCAACGTTGTACCTTGACGGCCTTCATGTGGGGTTTCCCACCGTGAACAGTGAATTCGTCAGCCGACGCGCCAATCTCTTCCGGTTCCTCCTTGCCGAATTTGACTGACCCCGAAGTGGGGGTACTCCAACACTCGGCTATTTTTGTCGTGAATGAACAAGCGAGGGGGAAAGAGAGGGAGATACTTACCTCAATCCTGGTAGCTTGGAAGGGCAGAGGACATACAAGGAAGCGAGGATGGCTGGACGTCTCCGCAACAACTTGCAACTCGAGCGATATTAACCCGTACGACGAAAATGCTGTTCTGTGCTGCGATCTCCGCAAGTCATTCGATGGCCTTCGGAAGTCGTGGTTGAACCAGCGTATGCCATTGGTAGTTCAAATGCTTAATACGGGCGGATGGCGGTTCGAACACGGACCGCTGGCCTCTTCAGAGGACCTAGAGAACTACCGACGGATATCCCTCTGGAAAATCATCCCTCCGCTCGGTCTGACCGGTCAAACATTCACGTCTGAAGGTGAACCCCCTCCGTTGCGGCAATTCCAAGTTCCATCCTGATGAAGATCACCGTATGCAGCAGGCGAGATTTCAGCGCTCAGCGTCGAATGTTATTGATGGTGTCCGTACCTTTGTTGGTTTCCCCGTCGTGAGTCGATGGATTGAACTTGATCTTAACAGCCACGATATGGATCGCCGCAAGCCAAGAGTGGTCAGTCCACGAGCAACCAACGAGACCGAGACCCCTTTCCTTAATCGTTACCTCACCGCGTGAACTCACTGAAAGGCACCGCTGCCACACTCGCACGTCGTGAGTTGGGTGTCTAGACCGATTGTTCTATCGAAACACTGGAGTCGACCCGGAAGCACCCGGATATACACAATTTCCGAAGGCAAGTCCTATGGATGGTCATTCATTCGGTGCTGGCCGTTGTAGATTTCGGTCGTATTTGAAAACTATTTCCGTCACCATGAGGTGTTGGTGGGACCGAGTCGGCCCTCTAGTGAGGTCATGTTACGGCTCGCACGTAAGGTCTATCCACTAGTTGGTGAAAGGACGATGGAGTGAGGTTGGATTCACCTCAATCGTTCGAAATTGGACCTGCCGCCGATTTAGTAGGTGGTACAAACAAGTGTAAACAATATGGCGGGTGCGAGCGCCGGCTGCGGTACGACGGCCGTCCACTGTGCATCCGTATTGCCTTGTAGCTTGGCTCCCACCTTAATCTACCCATGTGAGGGCATCTGGCAGCTTTCGTCAGACCTGGGGTCCGATGGGGAAACGATCTTTGGAAAACTCGGGCGTGTCTGCTCGGGTTATTCCAACAACCTGGAGGATGTCTCTCTGTGTCTCTCTGGAAGGTAAATCGCTCGTCAATAGTCTGATACTAACACTCACCTGGCACTGCAGGGAACTGGCTTCGGGTATATACCCGTGGTTGGCGGCTTCCTTCCCGCCAGAATTGTCTGGAGCATTCAGGATGACCTATTCGTCTTTCGAAACTGTCAGGATCCCTGCTGCCGATGAGGATGCTGACGATAGTCCTACTGGACCACGATTTTTCCGACCTTTCGAGTGTTTTGGACCTTCCGCTGTTCTTTTTAGCCGGAAACTGGCTCTTTCGAAGCGTGAACTCAGATATCTCTGTCCGTTCGCGCCAGACTTCCCCGACGCAGGCCATACTTCCGACCTCATTTACACCAGCACTGTCTTCTTTCAACGAGGAGGGTGAGGGGAACGTGAATCTGCGGTCCATCCTGGAAGGGTTTCGTGTGGCAAGGGTCAGGTGGCAACCGAGTCGATCGCGGATTGCGCAGTCGAACCAGATACGGTTTGGCTTGGGGATTACATTTGCCTCACTGATCGCCCAAATAAAGAATGGGCCAGGCCTCGAGGGAGATCCATTCCTGCAGGGTTTGGTATGTAGCAAGATTATGGATCAAGAGAGGGTGCTATCTCCCTTATGTTCCTTCCGTCTTGGTAAGCTGCCTCCGATGGTATGTCCCATCTCTTGGGTGGGAAATTTTACTGGTTGTGCTGCTTGTCTTGGCGAGGAGCCCCTTATCGCGTCGGCTGCTGGCTTTATCGACGAGTTGCTCTCGATTACCCTCCCTAGTGGGTCCCGCGCTTAGGACAGAGTCCTCCATATCGCGCGTATGTTCAAGGCGATAATCAAATGCACGGAGCAGCTTGGCAGGCCTATAGACGCATCCCTGGAATCACCTGCTCTCCTCCACCAGCCAAAATACTGTGGCCAAACCCTACAAGTGACCCGACCAAGTCTGCTAGATGGACCACTCACTTGAGATCTTTTCTAAAACCGATCTCCTTCCGGGTACGGGTCGCACTGCGCAGGCGATACCTTTATCAGGGAAGTTCTGGTCAAGTTCTCTGTCAAATAAAATGAAGCCGCTCGCCGCCTACTCACAAGCCGTGATACACCCCTCGCTCAACCACTCCCATGCACATGTCATCAACGACGTTCCTACGGCTTAATGCAATACATCCCGGAGCCCGAAGGCAGGCGTCTTCACTACGGCCCAACTTCTTAGTAGTTCGCAAGGGTGTCTCCGAGGCTTTACTTCTAGGCCATGACCTGTTTGCGACCTCCGGGACGCGAGTCTGCTGTAGTTGCTTGTTGGCTTTAACAGAGTTGGCCAGGCATGGGGTGGACGGATACTCTGCTTGCCTTAACCCCAACGGAGGGCTCGGCGTTGATAGGCTGTAGATCATGGATAGGTCGCATGAGGTTAACGACTCGGAGAGACTCGCGATCAGACTTTTCGAGTGGCCATAACATCAGGTATTGTTATACTTCCGAAATAAAAAAACATAGCAGGCTACGTGACAAGCTGTGGCATCCATACAAATACTGGATGATAAGATAGATCGTTGCGTGAGGAAGATACGGGGTGGCTGATGAGTATTTCAGACCCAAACCTCCTCAGATTTGGGTCGTTTCACATTGTACCGCGGAGGCCAAAGAGGGCTGTGCGACGATAAGTCCCCCAGTGAACATGCGCGAGGATAACGTGCCTTCGGGAGCGAGTAGAACATTGCCTGACATTGGTAAGGGTTGGGGCACGGTTCGGGAAGACCGGACAGACCGGACCTTTCGCTTCGTGGTGCTGTTTGTAGGATCCAATGCAACGATAGGGTACAAGATCCAGGTGGAGACAGCCTGATACCTATGGCAAAATCTTGCCTGTCAATTGCGGGGAATATTATTAGGTGATTGTGGGGCGAATGACTGGGTTCCAGAACACTACCTTGAGCCCTTTCGCTTCGGGTGAAGAGAACCGAATTGACTGCGTGGCGGTGGACGTTTCGGGTGTGTTGAGACCCAGTCGCACGAGACGTTCCTTCGACTGCTGCGCGGTTGGTGGCGGTACGCAGTCTTCATGTGTTAGGTTCGGTCGACCATTGTCGTTCGAGGGGGGCCAGGTGGTTGTCCGGGTAGATGTCCTGTTCAAGGGGGCTCGGTCTTTGTGTCAAACGTTAGTCAGCGGTTTAACGATGCCATATTCATTACCGCTCTAGATAGGGGATTTCTGGAACATTGAGGGGTGTAGCGCAGTTGATCTGGCCTGGTTCAAGGTGTCGTCTGTCAAAGGGCTCCGCCAGATTCTGTGCTACTTACAATGGCGTTCAACAATCCAGCTAACAGGGAAGGCGCTATCCAGACAATCAGGTGTGCGCTTGAGATTGTCTGCGCTTCTAGGAACAATGACGAGTCCGCGTCTTGCTCGTTGATCCGAAATCCGCGCGTTCTTCTCAATCACCGTTGCGACCGAGAAGCAATGAGGCGGTTGATCCTGTGTGCGGCCGAAGAAGAATACAATACGTGGGATGTTTGAGATAAAAGTGAGCGCAGCACTAGAATAGATCACGCTTTGAGCTGGTCGAGGAACGGAGGCAGATCTCGT
>Ga0307512_10006060_pt1 | contig 12378 bp, 16 predicted proteins | sample 14_EM_MG_FD_200267 | JGI IMG/M metagenome (GOLD analysis project Ga0307512, IMG submission 200267) | Populus trichocarpa ectomycorrhiza microbial communities from riparian zone in the Pacific Northwest, United States - 14_EM | ecosystem: Host-associated > Plants > Roots > Unclassified | place... | reverse complement strand
CCGGCGTGACCAAGTGACACATGCAGTAGATTGTCTCCATGGGAACTCAAAAAACTATGATTGTGGCTGCAGATGGACGCGCAAGAGAATCCTGAAGTCTGAACATCTTGAGGTGAGCAATGATGGTATTATGATGATTATGTGTTTTTTCATAAAAAGAACACGTCTTTTTCTCAGTTGCCGAGAATCTTTGAACTGAAACACGGACGAATTCCATCTGTCCTTCACCCGGAATTCTCATCCTCCTCACCCATACTACGTGCGGGCACACTCGGGACTTAACAAACAGCGACCCAGGAGTTCATATGAGCGAACATTGGCTAGGAACCCATGCGAGTGGACGCCAGCCAGGATCCAATATGAACGAACGCCAGCCGAGTCCAGTACCGAACATCCACACCGCTCGTTGCACCGCCTTGGTCCCAGTCCGAAATTCTACCCTGGCAACCCCTTAGATTTCCCAGAACCTGCAAAATAGCTTGAGGGCATCGGTCAAGACCCCAACGGGGAGATAGCTTCTTCTAGCTCACTACCGCCGTCAAAATATTGAGAATTTCGGTGACGTGGTTATAACTTAGAGCGGCCAGCGAAACCTTGCAAGCAAGGTATTATATGCCCGCCTGATCATTTTTTGCCGAGAGGTGATCCGTTTCAAGAACGAACCTTTTGTTATAAAGAGCAGACAGGTTTCCCATTCCCTGGAGATTCTCAACCACCCGTTACAAATTCCGTCTTCTGAAGGCCCATGTCCCCAGAGCCTCTTCAGAGGTGCGCTACTTCTTCCTTATCCTGTGACCCATTGACTAAAAGTGATTTTCCAGGGATGCGGAGCTGAGCTTAGATGCTCCACAAGAACCCCTCTTGAGTAAGTTGTCAGACGATCCAGATCCTCCGAAGTCTACCCAAACTGCTCGCACATCGACGAAGCGTTTCGAACGACCCAATTACCTCCATATCATTTTACACGCGGTTTGGTGCTGCACCGCCTATCCGATCATCTATGCAGGGACGGCCATCGTCAAGGACATATCGTTATTCCGGGCCAGAGCCATTGTCGGGCTGTGGTGTTCTGGAATTGGATTCGTGACCGGGTGGAGTTTGATGGCATTGGCCACCCAGTACGCGGAAGCAGCCAGTACGCACATTTCCCATTTCATTGCACCCCGCGGGTGCCTGACTCCGTGCTTATCGGTTTCCGCAAAGCATGGGCAACTGTGATCCATCTCAGTCACGGTGATAATGGTCGGGGAATCAAATTGAAGGAGCTTGCACACAAAACGCACCAACCTGAGAGTGCGCTGAGTGGTGTTAAGTTGTTGTGGACTCGGTTGAGTAACAGGGGCATGGACCGACGTGCCAGGAGAGCTGTCGAGTGAGTTTTTCCGTGCCTCCGTCTAGCGACCACATTCGTGTGCTAAAGCACTCATGTGATTGCAGTTCACGACCGTGGTCATTCTTCATCACGTTCTATGTAATCTTGATCCTCGCGGCCGCATCACTCCCGTTCATCCTTGGTCGTGTGATCAACATCACCACTCGGCTGGACCATCAATTAGGGACCTATAGCGAGGCAACCATCTGGGGTGACCTCTCTGAGTCCGACATTGCGGCGGCAAATGCCAAACTTTCCTCAACTGCGAGTCTTCTACTTTTATCTTGATGTCAACCTGGAGAACCTTACCTCGCAGAACACAGAGCAGTTATGTGACCACTTGGACCTTAGCTGCACTCACGGATCGATCTTCTTTGTCAACGGCCGCACGATTGGAGTACAATGGAGATAACGTGTATTTCGCAGAATTGGTACAGTCGCAGCTCAAGTCTGATGGGAAAGGTTTGGGGACATTCGTCCAGAACGGAACGGTTTCCGATCTGGGCGAGCCGACTACTCCGTCGATGGAGGGTCTATCAGAAGGATCGCTGCTGAAGTGAGTGGACCGCAGCTTACGCGGAACCTGAGACTCATGTCCGGACCTATCCATGATAGAATACCACGTTGGGGAATCAGGATGCATTGCGAGAAAATTCCGGAGCCTGAGAAGTATCTGTAAGTAGGTTCACCGGCCATGAAGCAAAAATCACTGACTCATAGGTAGTATTCCTCGCTCGAACGCCACGTACACATATGTGATCGTCACGTGGACTTTGCTGGAGAAACTCTTTTCTTCGTTTTCGTCACCTCTTCCCGATGTATTCAAGATCCCTATATCCTCCATGGATCCCAGGGATACGTTGCCTTCCGGTGTCAGTGAGGAAGAGGTGGCCTACTTTTGTGCGCTCTTCTTGTGTGCTGGCATTTCTTTGCGCTGATCTTGCTCCAGCCTCGTTCTTGGACGACGGAATGGCGCATTCGATCGACAGTCTCGCGCCTACCCACGGTGAATCAGGGAACGGGTGGGTTAGGACAGAGATCGTCCTCGTTCGTTCGGAAGACAGCTTCGCGCCTAACGCGAGTTTCCCCTTATGGCGCGATGGCCCAGTCATCGATAAGGCTGGAACCATCAGCCACATTGGCTACGATGCTGTCGTCTGTGCGGAAATGTTAGAACCTTGGATCGTGCAGATCTACAACTCCAGCCTTGGCGTCCCAACAACCATGACTATTGTCGGCAAGTCTGCTACTGCGGACTTCGAGTCGGACTACGGGAACAGGGGCCCGCATCTCGACTCATACTCACGAGTGCTGAATTCCACAGGCAAAGACTCTGCCTATCGTGTCGGGTATGCGGGTTGTTCTTCATTTGAACGCTGCTGACCCATTCTTCGTAGCAACGAGGACGCCATCAGGCGGATGATGGAGGATAATGATATGTCGGTGCCATATAGGCCTTCACTCACGACGGTATCGTTTACGGGCAACCTTGCACCGAGGGGCTACACCGAGTTATCAGCACAAATCTACGCCGACGTGCGAGGAAAGGTCGCTGCCTCATACGTCCTTCCCCTCCTTTCTGGTACACGTCCTATCGTCGTGCGAGCGTACAAGGATGTAGTCCTTGCTTCTGCTTCATTTAACCCATATATTCTTGGCGGGGTTTTGAGTATTGCGCTGCTCCTGGGGGTTCTCGCGGGGTTGTTCGTTCCAGCTCTGCCATTGGACATCCCACGAAGGGGGTTTGGGTTGTTCAGCTGGGTGGCCGTTCTGCATGGTCAAGAACTGGGAGGGGAGTTTTTGCAGGACGATGTCAATCGTCATATGGATCTTAAGGAAATCGAGAAGACTCTGGGCGAGAAGAGGGTGTACTTCATTATCAAATAACTAATCCCTGGATTTCCACATTTCATTCCATTTTCGGCGGATCGGAGAGCATACACAGATGGTAGTTGTTCCTCCCCCTCCATGGTACACCCGAGGGTTGTGTCTTGGCCAGAGTAGAATCCCCAATTGGGCCATTTCCGAGTCTTGGGAGCTCACCAAAACCGCATAGTAGCGTCCTCGCCTGGGTGGTCTGAGTTCGCGACAATAACAAGTTCAATCGACGTACTCAGGTGGATGCGCACCGTGTCTCAAAGTTGAATACTTCCAGACCGGCATGGCAACGTTCCTCGATCCAAAACGACGTTCCCCCAGACACGCAATCTGTTATTCGATGTCTCCATCAGAAAGCCATAACAGCGCGCCGCGCCCAGCCAGGACTTCGGCGTGACTGTCGTTCACAGACTCCCCACGTCCCGATAGTCTGTTCGCGGGAAGGCACTTCGAACCTGTTGCGAGAGACTCGGAGATATCTTGGTGCTTTTCGGTTGTCGCCTACGAGCAAGAGGGTGACCCCCGAAGCAACCGCATCCTGCTCTCCTTCGCGGGGATCTTCGTCATTGCATCCACTCAGCACATACTCCCCGTTGTAAAAGAACGAGGGTTACGCCACGTCGCTGTCACGAAAAGTCGAGCTTGGATGCCGGGAACCCACCGGGCGATGGTGTTAGGGAGCAAGGTTCTTTGGCTCCGAACAGCTCGCTGAGACTCTCTAGGGCACCATCGTGACCGTGGTCTTGGTTTCTCGTCTTCGTTATCGATCCGCACATCAGCGCTCAGCAGTCGTTCTCTACCCATTGTAGAATAGTAATTGCAATCGCCAGATCATGCGCTTGAGCGAGCCAAACACGCACGCGACTCGACGCGACGCGATCGTGGTTCTTTCTCAAACGCTCGAACGAACGAGGTCGCTTCACCCCCGCCTCATCACCCTCATACCGTCTTAGAATCTAGATCAACTCTCGACGACATTCTGACGACCATAGTCTTGTAAAACCATACAAACTTCGGCTCTACAATGAGCGGGTTCGGAAACCCTCAACAACAACAAGGAGGATCACAGACATCCAACACGGATACGAGTGGGGGGTTGTTCGGTGGTGGTGGACCGGGAGCGGGAACCACCAGTTCTGTGCTTAGTGGTTAGTTATCGACTGTTTCACTTTTGCGTTCGCGAATCTCGAAGCTGTGGCGTTGAATGGGAGGTGGACTTGGATCGAACTGACTTCGCTCTGTGTTTACAGGAGGAGGAACGGGAGGCACAATATTGGGCAACCAACCCTCGACGACCCGCGACGAATCCGCAGACCTCAGCATTCGATGAGGACAGATTCACGGCATCTGATAATCCGCTAATACTGTCAAAAACACAACTGACGTGTTCCTTCGTGTGGATTAAGTGGAACCGGTAGGGGTGGTGGAATCTTTGGTGGTTGCGGAACGACTTCAAGTTGAGGTGCGTTCGGTAGCGGTTCGTTGATTATGTTTGTCCTCGGATGCTCTGAAAGATCTGACGCGTTACTTATCTAGGAACTGGCGGGGATAGAGGTACAGGACTGTTTGGTCAAACGAATACTGCACAAACTCCGACACCTGCCACTGGCACAGGCACGACCGGTACTGGGACAACCACCACGACACCAGGAAACATTTTTGGTTCCAAGCCAGCTGGTACGCTCTTCGGTGCTACCTCCACGGCACCCGCATCTGACACAATCGCAATTACATCTGCCACTGGAGGAGGTCTGTTCGGTGGTCCCACCTCAACCTCAACGACTACCTCAGGCGGTTTGTTCGGGGGGAAACCGTCCACTCCCGTTCCCACTCCATTTGGAAGTGGGAGAAGTATCTTTGGATACACCCCCAATCCTGCTCCGTCGACGGGTGGGGCTACGACTACGACTTCGCTATTTGGTGGTGGGACAACGGGGACTGGCACGACGTTGTCCGGTGCTCTCAAGCCGGTGGATGCGGAGGACCCGGCGAAACCAGGTAAATGGTTACCTGCGGATTGGCCTACCCCCAGCAGCTGACTGAATGATTATTCTAGAAACCGGAGGAGGTGAAACTGCGGCCCATGCTCCTGCCCCTGCCTTTGGCGGCGGAGGGTTGTTCATGGATTGTTTGGTGGCCTCCCTAAGCCTGCCGATGACTCGTCTACAACAACAACGACAACCGTCCCCACGACTAATGGGTTCTTTGGGCTTCTCCCAAATCGGCAGGCTGTGCTGCCACTTCTACGTCGACCTGTACGACAACACCAGGGTTTGGTGGTGGGTTCCTTTTGAGGAACTGGTGGAACCGCCGGAGGTGAATTCTCCGGGGCTACTGCCACAAACAAGGATGCTGCGAAGCCTGAAGAGAAGAAGGACGTTACTCCCACCGCTACTACAAGCCTCTTCGGTCTTCCCAAGGACGGCGAAAAAAAAGACGCCACCTCAACGGCAACCAGTAGCTCAACGTTGGGAGGGGGACTATTCGCTAAACCAGAAAAGAAGGAAGATACTCCTGCGGGTGAGTTTACAACTCTCTCTACCCCCTGACTCGATATCAACCGGTCCCAGCGGCTCCACAGACGAGAAATCCAGAGTCCCAGGGCCCTCGTCCGCGCTGACGTTCGCCGCCCAACCGTTGAGGGGGGAACGATTGAAGAGATCGTGAACAAGTGGTCTTCGGATCTCGAAGTGCAGGTCGAAGAGTTCAGTAAATTTGCGACGGAGGTGGCGGTTTGGGATCGAGCGTTGATTGAGAACGAGATCAGCGTAAGTTTGTATTGCTAGCCCTTCCTTTTCGTTTAGCCATTGGCTCATGACTGCGGCTTTTGATTTAGCTGGCGATGCTGATGAGCGAGATGCTGGTTGCTGAGAGGGAGCAGGCGGATATCGACCAAGCTCTGGACCATATCGAGCAGCAGCAGAAGGATCTGAGTGCCACGCTTGAGATTTAGGAGAAGACCGCGGAGGAGACTTTCGGTGTCCAGAGCGGGGGACTCAGGGGATTGGACACCGGTCGATACCGAACGAGACAGAAAGTCAGTGCATTTGAGGAATGGTACCTGACGATGATCTAACTTTACATTTGTTCCAGCTACATGTTAGCAACGGACCTCTACACCCACCTGGACGACCTCTCAGGCTCGCTATCCCGAATGATTGGGGCCATGAACGCCCCCCCCAGACCGTCCCAGATTCCCAAAAAGATGGCAACAATGGGACGTCGGAAGGTGCGAACGGGTTGAGTGAAGATTCTATGAGCCAAATCACGCAGATTTTGAGTAGCCATTTGGAGTTTGCAATGGATCTATGGGTCGGTTAGGGAGTTGGAGAGTAATGTGACGGAAGTGAGAAGAGGGCAAGGGAGGGCAGGGTTGAGCGTGAATGGAGGTGGGTCCGGTGGACATGGGGGGTCGACGAAATCGACTCTCAGGTACGGACTTCGATGACAGCACCATTCCTCTTGTATATAGTGATAGGGACATTGTTTGTGACCACTTTCTCTCAATGATTGTTGTGTTAGAAGCGACAGTACCTTGTCAACTTGCCCCGACCCAGCGAGAGATGTTTCAGGGAGACAGCTGAGTCGATCTGTACCAAACGTGATCTAAGATCTTTCCCTCTCACCTGTAGCCACAGGACGACCCCCGAAAGACTTGTCTTTACGTGTTCGTCTCACCAATCAGCCATCCTCGCAATTGGTGGGGCCATTTGATCAGCATCAAGGCAGAGCTGAGGCTTGGGTCTGATCATATGTTAGCCTCTCTTTGGCGCGTCGGCCACGCAACCTATTGTCTCCGGTCAGGTTTCCGTAGGTGTCACCGTCAGCCCTATTCGATTACTGGGCGCGCTCACATCTGCAAATCTTCTGCTGCTGGAGCCACGGTAATGGAGGAAAGGAACACGGAAACCCGCTCCGCTTCTCCGATCTTCACTCTACCTACGGTTTTCCACGTCTTCAGTGTCAGGGCCTACGCATGGCTCATGAAAACGCCGGAGTATCGGCAAATAAAGGACGATCACGGGACGCGAGGGGACGGTCCTCCATATCGATGTCTCAAAGTTTTACCGCTGATGAAGGAGCTGGTTTGGTTTGTGGACGTCCAGTCCAGTCGCTCGGACCATTACTATGATCAAGACCAGCCTTCACCGTCGCTTGGGTATTTGCTGTCACTCCGGTGCGTGGCAAGAACGGCGGAACCTGAAGTTGTCTGACGCACATTGCGGTCCGTGTTCCCGCCGATAACTCGGTATCCACGTTTGCGATGGACCTTGCAATCAACCGCCTCATTCTCAGCTCCCTTCGATTCTTTGTCTTCAATGTTGGAGACTTCTTAGGCCGACTGTTTTGCTCGTGGCCTCTGTTGATCATTTGGTCTGGCCGCCGTTTAGTCTTCTTGTCACTCCTTCGTACCCTGTTCATTCCAGCATTCATCCTCTGTAAAGTTCGGTCCCCCTATCAACGGATGTGTGCCACCCGTTTATCTCCTCTGATTGAATGTTCATGTTAATTCTCCTCGCCTTCGGCCGGTCGAGTGGGTATGTCTTGACACTTGGCATAAACCGAAGGGAAGACACCGATGTTGCCGCTACATTTGCGAGCTTCTGCCTTGTCGGTGGACTGGCCATTGGTAGTCTGATCAGTTTTGCCGTGACTGGGATCTCGTATCAGTGCAATCTGTTCAACTAGGATCCCACTCTATATGATCCCTCTCTTGGCCTCATCATTGACCGTATCCACGGCTCTCCACGCGTAGACGTTTTCCCGGCGTTCCTCGTCGGGATATCACAATTGAAATCCGACTCAACGAACAGAAGCAGGTCCTCCAGGGTGAGTGAACGAGGTTTGAGGCTTCAACTGCACAGTGAGCTGAGACGATCAAAATTATTTGGAAGCTGTTCAATTATTGCTGTGTTCACTAATATGACGTTTGCACCTCACAGAAGAAATATCGACTTGGAATCTCAGGCTGTTGTCCCACATTCATGCAGTGCGACTTGAGTAGTGACACTGTTATCATCATCAATGCGGTTCTCACTAAAGTTGGCGCAGGCGCTTTTTCGCGGATGATTCAAACTCGAACTCTCACTTTTTCGAGGTTCAGCACCTCGAACACGCAATGGGTCCGTTCAAAACCACACCGCCGCAATCAGTAAGGGCCCTGCCTTCGGGTGACGTTGAGTCCCCTGAGAAAACCCGACTTTGGACTTTCGTCAGATTCCGATCTTGCCCGGCATTCAGGACCCCAAAGAACATTCTGTTTCCTTTAATTCTTTCCGTAACAGCGTTCAGTGAGCTAATACCCCGCATTAACGATCAGTTTTTGCAGGTGGGTGTGGTGACGTGGTGCCGCTAGGTTCAGGGTATGCGAAGTCATCGTTTCTCCGGAGACATCCAGGAATCAGTTTCTCGTGCCACCAAACTCGGGATGGATCCTGGGGTCGTTGAAGCAGTCACCGGCGTGAGCAAACGGCAGATGCAGTAGACTGTCTCCATGGGAACTCAAAAAACCATGATTGTGGCTGCAGATGGAAGCGCGAGAGAAGCCCGAGGTCTGAATATCTTGAGGTGAGTAATGATTGTGTCTTTTCATAAAAAGAACACGTCTTTTTCTCAGTTGCCGAGAATCTTTGAACTGAAACATGGACGAATTCCATCTGTCCTTCACCCGGAATTCCCGCCCTCCTCACCCATACTACGTGCGAGTACACTCGGAACTTGACAGAAAATCCCCGCAGCCTCCTTACCTCCCGGCAGCCTGACAGCGACCCAGGAGCTCATATGAGCGAACGCTGGCCAGGACCCCACACGAGTGGACGCCGGCCGGGATCCCATATGAACGAACTCCAGCCAGGTGCAGTACCGAACATCTGCACCGCTCGTTGCACCGCCCTGGTCCCAGTCCGAAATTCTACCGCGGCAACCCCTTGGTTTCCCAGAACTTGCGGAATAGCTTGAGGGCGTCGATCAAGACTGCAACCGGGACCAATGGGGAGATAGTTTCTTCTAGCTCACTACCGCCGTCAAAATGTTGAGAATTTCGGTGGCGCGTGGTTATAATTCAGAGCGGTCAGGGAAACCTCGCAAGCAAGGGATTATATGCCCGCCTAATCATTTTTTGCCGAGAGGTGATCCGTTTCAAGAACAGACCTCCTACTATAAAGAACAGACAGGTTCCCCATTCCCTGCAGATCCCCAACTACCCGCCACCGATCTTGTCTTCTGAGGGCCCGATGTCACTAAAGCCTCCTCAGAGGTGCGCTGCTTCTCCCTTATTGTGCGGCCCATTAACTGAAAGCGATTTTCCAGAGATGCGGAGCTGAGCTCAGATGCTCCACAAGAACCCCTCTTAAGCAAGTTGCCAGACGATCCGGATTCTCCGAAGTCTACCCAAACTGCTCGCACATCGACGAAACGTTTCGAACGACCCAATTACCTCCATATCATTTTACACGCGGTTTGGTGCTGCGCCGCCTATCCGATAATTTATGCAGGGACGGTCATCGTGAAGGATACATCGTTATTTCGGGCCAGGGCCATTGTCGGGCTGTGGTGTTCGGGGATTGGATTCGTGACCGGTTGGAGTTTGATGGCATTGGCCACCCAATACGCGGAAGCTGCCAGTATGCACATTTCCCACCTCTTTGCACCCCGCGGGTGCCTGACTCCGTGCTTATCGGTTTCCGCAAAGCATGGGCAACTGTGATCCATCTCAGTCACGGTGATAATGGTCGGGGAATCAAATTGAAGGAACTCGCACATAAAACGCACCAACCTGAGAGTGCGCTGAGTGGTGTTAAGTTGTTGTGGACTCGGTTGAGTAACAGGGGCATGGACCGACGCGCCAGGAGAGCTGTCGAGTGAGTTTTTCCGTGCCTCCGTCTAGCGACCACATTTGTGTGTTAAAGCACTCATGTGATTGCAGTTCACGACCGTGGTCATTCTTCATCACGTTCTATGTAATCTTGATCCTCGCGGCCGCATCACTCCCCTTCATCCTTGGTCGTGTGATCAACATCAACACTCGGCTGGAAAATCAATTACAAACCTATACCGAGGCAACCATCTGGGGTGACCTCTCTGAGTCCGACATTGCGGCGGCATATACCCTATACCTGGAACCCTCCGCGAGTCTTCCGCTTTTTTCCCAGTGTCAACCTGCAGAACCTTACCTCATAGAACACAGGGTCTCTTTGGCACTTGGACCTTAGCTGCGTTCACGGATCGACCTTCGTTGCCAACCGCCGTACGATTGGAGTACAACGGAGACAACGTGTATTTCGCAGAATTGGTACAATCACAGCTCAAGTCTGATGGGAAAGGATTGGGAACATTTGTCGAGCCGGTTTCCGATGTGGACAAGCCGGCTGCTCCGTCGATGGAGGATCTGTCGGAAGGATCACTGCTGCAGTACGTGGACCGCGGGCAATGCGGAACCTGAGACTCATGTTCGGACCCATACACGATAGCGCACCACGTTGGGGAATCAGGATGCATTGCGAGAAACTTCCGGAGCCTGAGAAGTATCTGTAAGTGGATCCACCAGTCATGAAGCAAACACTACTGACCCATAGATAGCGTTCCTTACTCGAACACCACGACTACATATGTGATCGTCACGAGAGCGCTTCTGGAGAAACTATTTTCTTCGTTTTCGTTACCTCTTCCCGATGAATTCAAGACCCCTAACTCCTTGTACCTGGCTCCAAACGATACGTTACCTTCCAGTGTCAATGAGGAAGATTTGGCCTATATTGGTGCGTTCGTCATGTTTGCTGGCATTTCTATATCCAGCACTGATCTCGCTGCAGCTGGGTTCGCCGATACCGGAATGGCACATTCATTCGACAATTCCATGCCCATCACGAGTAAATCAGGGAACGGGTGGATTGGGATAGAGACCGTCCTCGTTCGTTTGAACAGCTTTTACGCGGACAACACATCTTTCCCCGTCTGGGGCAATAGACCGGTCGTCGCTGGGTCCAAATTCTACGACACCATTGGCTACGATGCTGCCGTCTGTGTGGAAATGTATGAACCTTGGATCGTGCAGATCTACAACTCCAGCCTTGGCGTTCCAACAACTATGACTATTGTCAGCAAGTCTGCTACCACCGATTTCGAGTCGGACTACGTCGGGTATGCGGGTAGTTTTTCATTTGAACGCTGCTGACCCATTCTCCGTAGCTGGAACAACGTCCTCAACGAGATGCTGAAGGATAACAATCCGGCACAGTATGCCCCTTCACCCTTGACGATCTCGTTTACGGGCAACGTCGGACGGAAAGGCTACGCCGAGTTATCGCCTCAATTCTACGCCGACGTGCGAGGAAAGATAGATGCCTCAAATGCCCTTCCCCTCCTTTCTGGTACACGTCCTATCGTCGTGCGGGCGTACAAGGATGTATTCCTTGCCTCTGCTTCATTTAACCCACGCATTCTTGCCGGGGTGTTGGGCGTTGCGCTGCTCCTGGGAGTCCTCGCGGGATTGTTCGTTCCGGCTCTACCATTGGACATCCCACGAAGAGGGTTTGGGTTGTTCAGCTGGGTGGCCGTTCTGCGTGGTCAAGAACTGGGAGGGGAGTTTTTGCAGGATGATGTCAATCGTCACATGGATCTTAACGAGCTCGAGAAGACTCTGGGCGAGAAGAGGGTGCATTTCATTATCCAATAACTAATCCTTGGATTTTCGCATTTCTTTTTTTCGACGGATCTAAGAACATACACAACTCTTGTACATATTTATCATTGGTACTTTCTCGTAAAGTAGTCAAACACGCTTATTTGTGGATTGATCTCGTAGAGCTATGTCCGACGGTCGGACCTCGTTGCCCTAGATGTTGGGGTTCTGGTATTTCTCTCCGCTTCTTCTCCATGAAAGAAGTAGACGTTTGGCCGTCTGGTACTCAGAAGCCGCCCGCTTTATCGTGTAGTACGATTCGCTTCTAGGCAACATCAGAGGGCGCACTCAGAAGTGTCGTAGCACCCACATGTTTGTCCCGGACTAGGGGGGGGGGGTTCAGCAGCCGTGTTCCGTAGTGGAAAACTTAGAAAGCCAAGGTCTAGCAAATAATCAGTAGCGGTCACTGACATCGACAAACCCAGACCCCGGTTCATACCGAAGCTTT
>Ga0307512_10006057_pt1 | contig 12385 bp, 10 predicted proteins | sample 14_EM_MG_FD_200267 | JGI IMG/M metagenome (GOLD analysis project Ga0307512, IMG submission 200267) | Populus trichocarpa ectomycorrhiza microbial communities from riparian zone in the Pacific Northwest, United States - 14_EM | ecosystem: Host-associated > Plants > Roots > Unclassified | place... | reverse complement strand
GCGCCAGCGTCGGCGCGGCGCTGTGGCAGGAAGGTGACAGCGCCGAGGCCGTCTTCCGCCAGGCCGACCGGGCCCTTTACCTCACCAAGGCCGTCCGGAAGGGGATCCCGGCCGACAAGCGCCAGGGACACGAGGCTGCGCTGGCCGTCGCGCTGCCCGGTGCCGTGCGCCGAGGCGAATTCAAGGTGCTCTTTCAGCCGCTGGTCGCGCTCAACGACCGCCGGCTGGTGGGGGTCGAGGCGCTCGTACGCTGGTGTCATCCGCAGTTGGGGGTGATCTCGCCGGTGGAGTTCATCCCGGTCGCCGAGTCGACCGGCATCATCGACGAGATCGGGCTGTGGGTGCTCGAGCAGGCCTGTCGCCAACGTTGCCGGTGGCGGGAGAACCTGCCGACCGGCTCCGATTTCTACGTCAGCGTCAACCTTTCGCCGCGGCAGTTACACAACCCGACGCTCGTGTCCGATGTGCTGGCCGTGCTGGAACGCACGGGGCTCGAACCCCGGTGTCTCGCGCTCGAGGTGACCGAGTCGGCGATAGTCGACGGGAAATCCGCGATCGCGGCGCTGGCGCAGTTGCGCACGCACGGCGTCCGGATCGCGATCGACGATTTCGGGACCGGGTATTCCTCGCTGCATTATTTGACCATCCTGCCGTTCGACATCGTGAAGATCGATCAGGGCCTGGTGCGGCAGCTCGACGGCGCCGCCGAGCACGCGGTGATCATCGAAGCGGTCGTCCATCTGGGCCGCGTCCTGCACTTCACGACGGTGGCCGAAGGCGTCGAGACCACCGCGCAGGCCGACGAACTGCACGCCCTGGGATGCTCGATCGGCCAGGGCTATCTGTGGGCCGAGCCGCTGCCCGCGGGTGCGCTGCCCCAGCTCATGGCGGGAATCTGAACGTCGACGGGCCTGCTTTAGTTGCCGCTCGATGGGTCGCGTTCAACGAGAACGTCGGCCGGGTCGTCCGCCGGATGGGGGCGCCTGGGCGAAAGAATCGGCGCCAACACCTACTCGGCTGGTAAGTAACCCGTGGGCTAGAGATCATCTAGCCTGGCCCTCAGAGGCAAAGCCCCTGGTGAAAGCTCCCCCGATTGGACTCGAACCAATAACCTGCCGGTTAACAGCCGGCTGCTCTGCCAATTGAGCTACAGGGGATTACAGCAGATTGCAGCGCCGTTGGCCCCGCCTCCGCGGGCCGCCCCTGGCGACGGGACAACAGTACAGGATTCGCGCAGGCCCCGCGCGGGGAGGGTGGGATCAACCGGCGGGCGGCGATCGGCGGGGTGATCGCATCGGCGCGGGGGTAGCAAAACCAGGCGCGAGAGTGGCTAAACCAGACAAGGGGAGTGACGCGGCGGCAGGATGGGTATGGACTGGACCTGACGCACTCACGCAGGCGCGTCGTGAACGGAAGGAGCCGCTATGCGCGGAAAGCTCATGTTCATCGGTGGTCTCGCGGCGGGCTTCGTCCTGGGCAGCCGTGCCGGCCGGGAGAAGTACGAGGAGATTCGGACGAACGCCAAGAAGCTGTGGGAGCATCCGACAGTGCAGGAGGCCGCGGGAGTCGCCCAGGCCCAGGCGAACAAGCTCTACACCGAGGGCAAGGACAAGCTGAACCAGTCCAAGCTCGGCGAGAAGCTCCACTCGGCCAGCACGCCGAACGACGCGCTGACGACACCCAGCGACTCGTTGGCCGGATCGAACAGCACTGGCTCGACGTACTGACAGTTTCAGCAAGCGGGGCCGCCCCAGGCTCGGGGTGGCCCCGTTTGCCGTGCTGAGCAGGGTCAGGAGGACGACGAGAACGCCGCATCGAAGGCCGCCGAGGGCGGGTCGAAGGTCAGCCCGCGGACGAACCGGAGTGCTTCCGGGGCCCCGACCAGGCGGTCCATCCCCGCGTCTTCCCATTCGATCGAGATCGGCCCGGCGTACCCGATCGCGTTCAAGGCTCGGAAGCAGTCTTCCCACGGCACGTCGCCGTGCCCGGTGGACACGAAATCCCAGCCTCGTCGCAGGTCGGCCCAGGGCAGGTGGGACGACATCCGGCCGCGGCGACCGTCGCCGGTGCGGACCTTCGCGTCCTTGCAGTCGACGTGGTAGATCAGGTCCTTGAACTCCAGGATGAAGTTGACCGGGTCCAGGTCCTGCCAGACGAAGTGGGACGGATCCCAGTTCAGCCCGAACGCCGGCCGGTGCCCGATCGCGTCGAGCGCGCGCCGCGTGGTCCAGTAGTCGTACGCGATTTCGCTCGGATGCACCTCGTGCGCGAAGCGCACACCGACCTCGTCGAACACGTCGAGGATCGGGTGCCAGCGGTCGGCGAAGTCCTGATAACCGCGCTCGATCATCGACTCGCTGACCGGCGGGAACATTGCCACGGTGTGCCAGATCGACGATCCGGTGAAGCCGACGACGGTGTCGACGCCGAGGCGGGCGGCGGCGCGCGCGGTGTCCTTCATCCGCTCGGCGGCTCGCTGCCGGACCTCCTCCGCGACGCCGGAACCCCAGACGGCCGGCGGCAGAATGTCCCGGTGACGCTCGTCGATCGGGTGGTCGCAGACGGCCTGCCCGACGAGATGGTTCGAGATCGCGAAGACCCGCAGGTTGTGTTTGGCCAGCTGCTCGCGTTTGCGGTCGACGTAGTCGTCCTCGGCGAGGGCCCGGTCGACCTCGAAGTGGTCGCCCCAGCAGGCGATCTCCAGGCCGTCGTAGCCCCACTCGGACGCCAGCCGGCAGACCTCCTCAAACGGCAGGTCGGCCCACTGGCCGGTGAAGAGCGTGATGGGTCGCGCCATGTCATCTCCCTGATCGCGTACACGACGAGGGTTCCTTCGCCGGCGGCGAGGGGGCCGTCGCGGGCGGCACAGCCTGGACCGGCGTACACGATCGGCCGGGTTTGCGTCCCTCGGCCGGTCCGCCAGTCGCGGCGATGCCGCCTCTGACTCTAGAGCAAAATCCCCTAGGCGGCGCAGGCCTCGGCGGGAGGTGAAAGGCCAAGACCGGAGAGCTCATTCCTCATGTACGCGAGTTCCGCGGCGATGCCCTCCGCCTCCACCGGCCGCACCTCGCTCTCCACGTCGAGGTATTCCGTCGACGGACCGTCGCCGCCCATCAGGTGGGCCAGCGCCTGACGCCACACGGCGGTCGTGGCGGCGAGCGGCGCGGGGGGCGTCACGTGCAGCGGCAGGTGGTAACGCACGCGCCAGGGGCCGGTCGGGAACTCCCCCAGCGCCTGGGCCAGGTCGTCGACGTAGCCGCCGGTCGCGGTGGTCACCTGATGCAGGTGGTCGGCTTCCACGTACCCCCGCAGGGTTTCCGCGGCCTGGACCGGGTTGCCGACCTCGAGGGCCGCAGCGACCTGGACCCGGATGACCTGGACGTTCGCGGCGGCGAGCTGGTCGAGCGCCGCGATCGGGTCCTGCCAGGTGCAGGCCAGGTTGGCCAGGTCGAGGCAGACGCCGATGCGGTCCTTGTCGACCCGGGACAGCGCCGCGATCGCCGAAGCGGTGTCGTCCATCACACAGCCGGGCTCGGGCTGGAAGCCGACCCGGACGGCGCGGCCGGTGTGCCAGGCCACCTCGGCGAGGCCGCTGGAGAGCCGACCCAGGATGCGGGCGCATTCTCGTTGCTTGGGGACGTCCCAGTCGGCGCTGCGGCCGAGGCCGAGGGTGGTGACCGCACCCCGGACGGCGTCCTCGGGCAGCAAATCGACGAGGATGCGGGCCAGGTCGAGGGTGTACTCGAGTCGTGCGGGGCTGCTCCAGTCGGGCAGGTAGCGCGCCGTGGCCAAGCCCTCGTCGCCGCCCTCGGCGTAGGGCACTCCGCTCAACGTGACGACTTCGAGCCCGCGGGCGTCGAGCTCGGCACGCAGTCGGGTGCGGGCGCGCCCATCGACAGCGAGGGCGGCGGCGAGGGTGGGCGGCAGCCAGAGGCTGACGCCCAGGGTGTCGACTCCGAGCCGGGCACGGACCGCTGACGCGTCCGTGTCGAGCTGGTCGACTACGGCTTCCAGGTCAGGGGCTGGCCTGACGTTGGCGCCGTAACTGAGGTGGACGATTCGGCCCGAACGGTGGCGCAGCCGCATCATTGTCCTCCCTGGACTGGGGCGTCCTCGATGCAAATGCACGTGCATCGGTTCGTGCTCGCCGGTCCAGTATGGACCATTTGGCCTCGGGCTTTCGACGCGTGCGTGGCCGACCGTGGGGTTGCCATGACGCCTCCATCCGTGGGTTGTCTGCCCTCGAATACGAGCCTCGACCGCCCCAGGGATCAGCGGCGTACCCGCCGTGCGACGCGGTGACCTCCGCTTACATGATCGCCAAGCCCGGCGTGCATCGACAGATAGCGATGTGAACGCACTCATTGACCTGGCGCTTATCGGCATTGAGGGTCGAGTCGAACACCACGGAGAGCGACGACGCTTCTTCACCAAATGCACGTTCGGACATGCACAGGACGATCACTCGTGCGCCTTCACGACGCCAAGATCCCGTGCGGCTGCCCAGCCCCGCCGGGAACCCGGTCGGCAGAGCCGGACAGCCGCCGCCTGATTCCCGACGGAAAACGGCCGACTACGCCGCGGGAAGGGACTACCCCGGCGCTACGGGAATCAGCTCCGCCGGCGCCCGCCGAGGCGGGCGCAACGGCGAGGCTCGACCAGGGGCCCGACTGCGTGGACCACTATCGGATCGGCCCGCCGTCAGGCCGCTTCCAGTACCGCCTCGACATCGGTCCAGGAGCCGGTGGCGGCCGACCGCTCGACGGCGTCCAGAACAAGCTGAACCTGCAACGCCTCGGTAAACGACGGTGTCGGGTCCACGCCGGCGGCCAGCGCCGCGATCAGGTCCCGCACCTCGTGGGTGAACGTGTGCTCGTAGCCGATCGGGTGCCCCGGCGGCCACCACGCCGCCAGGTACGGGTGCTCCGGCTCGGTCACCAGGATCCGGCGGAAACCCCGCTCCGCGCTCGGCAGCGTGGCGTCGTAGAACTCGAGTTCGTTCATCCGCTCGAAGTCGAACGCCAGCGAGCCCGTCGAGCCGTTCAGCTCGACCCGCATTCCGTTCTTGCGGCCGGTCGCGAACCTCGTCGCCTCGTACGTGGCGACCGCTCCCCCGTCCAGCCGGGCTAGGAACAGCGCCGCATCGTCCACAGTCACCTCGCCCGTCGCGCCACCCCCGCCGCCCGCCGCAGCGAGCCCCGCCGACACTGTCGGTAACGGACGCTGCTTGATGAACGTCTCGGTCAGGGCGCTCACCTTGCCGATCAGCTGACCCGTGACGAACTGAGTCAGATCGACGATGTGCGCCCCGATGTCGCCGAGCGACCCCGACCCGGCGATCTCCCGGCGCAGCCGCCAGACCAGCGGAAACTGCGGATCGACGATCCAGTCCTGCAGGTAGACGGCCCGCACGTGGCGCAGCTCGCCGATCCGCCCGGCCGCGACGAGCTGCCGCATCAACGCGACAGCCGGCGTACGCCGATAGTTGAAGCCACACATCACCCGTACGCCCGCGGCTTTTGCCTGGGCCGCCGCCCTTGTCATCTCGCGGGCCTCGGCCACCGTGTTGGCCAGGGGTTTCTCGCAGAGCACGTGCTTGCCGGCGGCTAGCGCCGCGAGTGTTATCTCGGCGTGCGTGTTGCCCGGCGAGCAGATGTCGATGAGGTCGATGTCGTCCCGGGCGACCACGGCGCGCCAATCCGTGCTGTGCTCGGCCCAGCCCAGTTTCGCCGCCGCCGCGGAGACCTTCGCCTCGTCCCGGCCGCAGATCACCGACATGCGCGCCGACAGCGGCAGATCGAACGCGTGGTTGACGGTGCGCCACGCCTGTGAGTGCGCGGCACCCATGAACTCGTACCCGATCATGCCGACCCGCAACTGCCCCATGCTTGCCGCCTCCCTAGACCGCCGCCTGCATCAGAAGCCGAGCTTGCCGTATTTGGCTGCGTTTTCCTTGGTGATCGTCTCGGAAGCGAGCGTGATCCTTGGGCACCCGCGGTTCCACCAGGTCGGACATACCGCGCCCTGGCCGATCAACCGGGCCGGGGAGATCGCCGACGACGGGCTGTAGGTGGCGGTCGCCTTGAGCACGCTGTTGTCCGCCGCGATCGCGTCGATGACCACCTTCGAGCCCGCGCCGCCGACCATGAAGAATTCCTTGCGGTTCGCCTGGTTGATTGCCGCCAGCACGCCGATACCCCGGTGTCGTCATGGTTCCAGAGGGCGTCGCGCTTCGGCAGGGCCGGCAGGAAATCGGTTGCCGCCTTCTGCCGACTGTCGGCGGTGAACTCGGCGCCCGCCCGCCGTCCCCAGCGGGCGTTCCCACCGTCGAAATGCCACGGTGTAACGCCCGTCACAGTAGGTCCGCTCCGCCCGCCCAGTTCATGGCTTCTCGAAGATCATCGAATACTTTCGTCAAGACAGTCGAGAGTGGCCCCGTTAAGCAGCCCGATTATCGAGTCGACACCGCTCGCCCGGGCCGCCAAGGTGACCGGGTGCCCGATTTGATCGCCCGGCCCGCCGAGCCCGCCGACGCCCCCGCCATCCACCACCTGATCGCCGCCGCCGAACACCATCACGGGGGCCAGGTGCTGACCGCCCTCGACGGCGTCCAGGCGAATCTGGCCCGGCCCACGCTGGACCTGGCCCACGACACGCTGCTCGTGCACGACCGGCGGGGCGCCCTTGTCGCCTGGGCCTGGATGCACATCGGGAAACGCGCCGACGTGCACGTACATCCCGAACAGGAGGGTCGTGGGCTCGGGACCCGGCTGCTGGCCTGGTCGGAATCGCGGGCGCGGGCGGCGGGCAGCAGCGACGTCGGTCAGACCGTCAACGACGCCAACGCCCCGGCTACCACGCTGCTGCACGAGAACGGATACCGCCCGAAGGCAACGCAGTGGCGGCTCACGATCGACCTGCCCGCCGGTTCTTCGCCGAGCGTCGCCGTTCCGCCGGGCATCACCACCCGGGCCTTCCGGGCGGGCGACGAGCAGGCCGCATACCGGATGGCCGAGAACGCCTTCATGGATTGGCAGGAGCGGCACCGATCGTACGAGGAATGGTCGCGGCTCACGATCGGCCGGGAAACCTTCGCGCCGGGCCTGTCGCCGCTGGCCTTCGACGGCGAACGGCTAGTTGGCGCGGTGCTGTCGCTGGACCGGGCCGGGACGGAAGGTCACGTGGAACGGGTCGCCGTGGATCATGCGTACCGTCGTCGGGGAATTGCCCGGGCGCTGCTCCACGAAGCCTTTGCCAGCTTCGCCGCGGCCGGCAAACGGTCTTGCGGGCTGTGGACGCACTCCGAGACCGGTGCGCTCGGGCTGTACCAGCAGGCCGGAATGACAGTCCGGCACAGTGCGACGCATGTGCGCAAGCCATTGAGCTGACTTCCGTCGCCCGTCGCCCGTCGCCCGTCGCCCGTCGCCCGTCGCCCGTCGCCCGTCGCCCGTCGCCCGTCGCCCGTCGCCCGTCGCCCGTCGCCCGTCGCCCGTCGCCCGTCGCCCGTCGCCGAGAGCTTCGCCTACTTGGAGCGTAGGCCCTTGTTGCTGCCCTTTCTGAGTTTGCGGTCGTCGCGTAGTTGCAGGAACGGCTCGTCGTCGGCGGGGTGGCCGGCCGCGATGGCGCGGCCGCGCTCGAGTTCCGCGTCAAGCTCGGCGCCCATCAGGGTGGCCAGGTTAGAGATCCAGAGCCAGACCAGAAAAGCGATCGCGCCGCCCAGCGCGCCGTAGGTTTTGTTGTAGTTCGCGAAGTTCGTCAGATAGATCGCGAACGCCGCCGACGCGATTACCCAAAGAATGACCGCGAAGACGCCACCCGGGCTGACCCAGCGGAAGCCGCCGGTCTTCGCGTTCGGCGAGGCCCAGTAGAGGATCGAGAACATCAGGCTGACCAGGACGATCAACACCGGCCATTTCACGATGCCCCACACGGTCACCGCCTCGGAGCCGAGGCCGATCACGTTGCCGACGGCTTTCGCCACGCTGCCGGTGAAGATGACGATGAACGCCGACACGACGAGCATGACGCCGATGACCGCCGTGACGGCAAGCCGGATCGGCAGCGTCTTCCAGATCGGGCGGCCCTCGGGTACGTCGTAGACGGCGTTCGCGGCACGCATGAAGGCGCCCACGTAGCCGGACGCCGTCCAGAAGGCCAGCACGAGACCGATGATCGCCGCGTAGCCCGCGGTGCCGGGGTCCTTGACCTGGCCCAGCATCTGAGTCAACAACTGCTGGATCTGCGCGTTCGGGACGATCTCCTTGATGGTCTTGTCGAACGTCACCTGCCCGTTGCTGCTCAGCAAACCGAGAAGCGACACCAGCACCAACGCGGCGGGGAAGATCGAAAGGATGCCGTAGTAGGTCAGCGCGGCCGCCCAGTCCGAGACGTTGTCCGCCGAGTACTGCTTGATCATCCGCCGGAACGCCGCGAACAGACCCTTGGCGCCGAGCTGGGCTGGATAGTCGGGCCCGGCCTTCGACGTGGGCGGCGCGAGGCCTCTGTTGATCTCGTCGGTCGCCTTGTCGTCGACAGGCCCGGTCCCCACGGCGGTCGCGGCGGTCGTAGCGGCCGCGGCGGTCGTAGCGGTCGCGTCCGGGTCGAGTTTTCGGTCGCGCTCCGGCGAGCCCGGGGAAGGCGACTTGGCACTGGCGGTTGCCGGCTCGTCGGCGGCGGGCGTCGCGTCGGCTCTCGGCTTGTTCGACTCGCCGTCGGACCTGCGAAGAAGCTTCATTTACGGCTGCCCCTCCGGGCTGACTCGTCGTTCCCGGTCACCGCACCCACAAGATTGCGGCCTGCCCGTTGAGCGCGAATTGCGACCACTAGCTGTTGATGCCCGGCACCGCGCGGATCTAACCCTTCGTCAACACCTCGTCACAGCCATCATCCGGCGCGCGCCAAGGTCAGCGCACCTCAACGACCGATCGCCACCCAACGGCCCGACACCAGCGCAGCGGGAACAGCAGGCAGGCAAGAACAACAGGCAGGCGGGAACAACAGCCGGCAAGAACAGCGGGTCAGCGGGAACGGGTTCTGGGCATCGGCACGGACTCCACTCGTTCGGCGTGGATCCGCTCGCGTTTGCCTCGGTCGCCGATCGTTCGCCCGGCGCTCGCCCAAGGGCCTTTCACTCAGATACTTTTGGGTCGTCCACCCCCAATGTCGCGTTGGGGAAAGGCATGCGCGACGCGAGTGGCTCGACGGTCGGCAATCTGAAATGCGCCGCCGTCCTCAAATAGCGTCATTTACATAGCAACTTTTCCATTCGGCGGCCCGCTATCGCCAGGCCCAGCGCGAACAGCACCAGTAGATACAGCACGTCGGCGAGCTGGAGCCAGCTTCGGGTACCCGTTGTGATGCTGCGGATCAGGTCGACCGAGCGGAATAGTGGGGTTGCCTCCACGATCCAGCGCAGCGCCGACGGGTAGGCCTCGGCGGGGACGAATGTGCCCGAGAATAAGAACAGGGCGAACTGCACGGAGGAGATCAGGTCGAAATCCTGCCAGCTGCGCATGAACGTGGACAATGCCATGCCGAGGCCGCCGAAGGTGAAGCCCACCAGGACCGTGCCCAGGAAGGCGATCGCCGCGAGGCCCGCCGTCGTCAGGCCCATCACGACCATGACCACCAGGAACGCCGCCGCGTAAAGGTTGCCGCGGAGCATGGCCCAGGCCAATTCACCCAACGCGATCTCGATCGGCCGCACCGGGGTGGCGAGCATCCCGTCGTAGAGCTTCATGAATTTCATTTTTCCGAAGAAGTTGAAGGTCGTCTCGGACAGCGCTCCCGTCATGGCTGACGAGGCGAGCATCGCCGGCGCCACGAACGTGGCATAGCCGACCACCCGGCCGTCGGGCAGGGTCAGGTCGCCAACCAGGGTGCCCACCCCGACGCCGATCGAGAACAGGTACAGCACCGGCTCGAGGAAGCCGGTCAGCATCACGAACCAGTACGCCGAGCGCAGGGTGGCGATGTTGCGCTCGACCACGGCCGTCGAGCGCCGGCCGGCGCCCTCGAACGAGATCAACCGTGGCAGGACAAGCGTGAGCACGGCGAGCCTCCCCTCATCCCACGAGCCGGCGGGTGAACTGCCGGCGGGCCAGGAACCAGCCGGCGACGATCCAGGCCGCCAGGTAGAGCACGTGGCCGGTGGCCGACCAGGCGGGCGCGACGCCGAGCGTGGCCGCCCGGGTCAAGTCGACGCCGTGCCAGAGCGGCAGCACGTAGGCGACCCACTCGAGCGGCAGCGGCAGCGACTCGACCGGGAAGAAGACGCCGGAGAACAGCGACATCGGGACCATCCCGACCCGGAACAGGATGGCCAGATAGCTGTCGCTGCGGACGTGCGCCGAATATGCGAATGTCGGCGTTGCCACGGCCAGGCCGACCAGACCGGCGATGGGGAGCACGGCGAGGACCCACCACGAGTGCATCGTGCCGAACGCGGTCGTGATGATCAGGAAGGCGAATGTGCTGGCGAGCACCCGGAACAAGGCGAACACGAGATGGCCGCCGAGGATGTCGACGATTCGCAGCGGTGCGGCGGCCTGCGCCGAATAGCTGCGCATCCACTCGAAATAGCCGAACACCGGCCAACTGGACTCGCCGATTGCCGTCTGCAGGGCGGTCGAGGCGATCAGACCGGGCACCATCCAGTCGAGATAGGGCACCCCGTCGACGCCGCCCCGCACGTACGCCCCGACGCCCACACCGAAACCCAGCATGGTCAGCAGTGGCAGCACGAACGAGGACAGCGCGCTGGAACGCCAGGTGCGGCGATAGTTGACCAGGTGGTACTCGAACACGTACGGAACTGCGGTCATGTCAATCCACCCGCTTTCGGACGGTGGGTGGCGTGAGCGCATTGATCAAGTGGGCCATCTAGTCCACCAACGTCCGGCCGGTCAAGTGCAGGAACACGTCCTCGAGGCTGCTGCGGCGCACCAGCACGCTGGCCGGGCTGAGCGCCCGCCGCTGCACCTCGGCCACCGCCGCGTCGCCGTCGGCCACGTAGAGCAGGACCCGGTCGGGCAGCACCTCAAGCCGCTCGCCCACCCCGGCCAGCTTGTCGGCGATGACTTCCTGGGACTCCACGTTGAAGCGCAACTCGACGACCTCGCGGGTCGAATACTGCTCGATCAGCGCCCGCGGTGAGCCCTCGGCGACGATCTTGCCGCCGTCCATCACCACCAGCCGGTCGCAGAGTTGCTCGGCCTCGTCCATGTAGTGCGTGGTCAGCACCAGCGTCACGCCCTGCTGTTTGAGCCGGAACAACCGTTCCCAAACCAGGTGGCGGGCCTGCGGGTCGAGGCCGGTGGTCGGCTCGTCGAGCAGCAGGATCTCCGGCTCATTCACCAGCGCGCGGGCGATCGTGAGCCGTCGTTTCATGCCGCCGGACAGCGGCTCGACCTTGCTCGTCGCCCGCTCGGCCAGCTGGACGAACTCGAGCAGTTCGTCGGCGCGGCGGCGGGCCACCTTGCGGTTGATGCCGAAGAAACGGGCGTAGGTCGTCAGGTTTTCCCGGACCGTCAGCTCCGAGTCGAGGTTGTCTAGCTGGGGGCAGACGCCGAGCTTGGCTCGGATGGCCGGGCCGTCGCGCAGCGGATCCAGGCCGAGAATGCGCAGCACTCCGGCGGTCGGCGGGGAGACACAGCCGATCATGCGCATGGTCGAACTCTTGCCCGCCCCGTTGGGACCGAGGAAGCCGAACGCCTCGCCTCGCCGCACATCGACGTCGATGCCGTCGACCGCGGCGAACGCGTCGAAGCGTTTGACGAGGCCGCGGGCGTGGATAAGAGGTTCGTCGCTCACCCCGAAGACCCTAGTGAGGGGGTGCGACAAAAAACCTACTCCGGCGGGGCCAGCGCCAACTGAGCCGTGCCGACCAGTTCGTCAGTGATCTCGATGATCGATTCCGCGTCGACCGGCGTACCCGAGTCGTAGCGGACCGCCCAGCTCAGGCCGTCGGCGCCGCTCACCCGGCGGCCCACCACCCGCACCCCGCCAGCGGTCAGCGGGTGATGCGCCGTGTACGCCACCGACCGGGTCACCCGGGCGCGCACCTGGTCGGGCACCTCCCCGGGCTCCAACAACAGGTACGCGACGCTCGGCCCGTCCACCAGCACCGCGTACCCGTTGCGCTGCTCTGTTGCCTCGCGCTGTTTGGCCACCTCGGCCGGGGTGACCCGCAGCTCGCGGCCCGACCAGGTCGCCTTGTGGATCTCGTGCCAGCCCAGCCGCGGGCGTTCGGGCAGCCAGAGGCCGCGGTTTGTGGCGACGACCACCGGGCCACCGGCTACCGGGCCGGCGTACGCCCAGGCCAGCACGCGTTCTTCGGGATCGAGGCCGGGCCGTTTGTCGGCGGGCAGCTTCGGGCGTCGACGAA
>Ga0307512_10006056_pt1 | contig 12386 bp, 10 predicted proteins | sample 14_EM_MG_FD_200267 | JGI IMG/M metagenome (GOLD analysis project Ga0307512, IMG submission 200267) | Populus trichocarpa ectomycorrhiza microbial communities from riparian zone in the Pacific Northwest, United States - 14_EM | ecosystem: Host-associated > Plants > Roots > Unclassified | place... | reverse complement strand
TCCACCGTCTTGTAGCCGCCGGACGAGCCGACGACCTGCATCAACACGACCACGGCAAGGACGGCCAGCACGATCCACATGACCGGCCCACGGAAGTATCGCTTCACGTCCATCCATACGGAGCGATGTCGCCCCGTCCCTCCTGCCATAGTGAGTTTGATAAGACAGTTCTTCTGACGGTACCCCAGCATTGTGGCCCGAAGTCGCACGGGACTGCTGGCGAACCCGTCTGCATGCTCCAACGGCGCGAAACCCGCTGGGGTTCCCGATCGTCCTACAAAGACGGCTCAGCCGGCTCAGCCGCCGTAGACATGAGGCGCGAGCGTACCGACGAACGGGAGGTTGCGGTACTTCTCGGCGTAGTCGAGGCCGTAGCCCACGACGAACTCGTTCGGGATGTCGAAGCCGACCCACTCCACCTCGATGGCGACCTTGGCGGCGTCCGGCTTGCGCAGCAGCGTGCACACCTTGAGCGATTCGGGCTCCCGGGAGCCGAGGTTGGACAGCAGCCAGGACAGCGTCAGGCCGGAGTCGATGATGTCCTCGACGATGACGACGTGCTTGCCCTTGATGTCGGTGTCGAGGTCCTTGAGGATCCGCACCACACCGGAGGACTGGGTGCCCGCGCCGTAGGAGGACACGGCCATCCAGTCCATGGTGACAGGGGTGGACAGCGCCCGGGCGAGGTCGGCCATGACCATCACCGCGCCCTTGAGGACGCCGACGATGAGCAGGTCCTTGCCCGCGTACTCCGCGTCGATCTTCGCCGCCAGCTCTGCCAGCTTCGCGTCGATCTCTTCCTTGGTGATGAGCACCTCTTTGAGGTCGGTGCCCATGTCTTTCGCGTCCACCCGCATCACTTTCGGTCGTCCAACCGGCCGTTCGGCGCCTTCCCCGGGAGAGCTCCCGGGGAGGTGAGATTCAGCCTTGCCGAATCACCAGTCTGCCACCCTGACGCTGGGCGACGACCTTGCCCGGGAGATTGATGGCTCCCTGGCCGCGCCAGCCGGTGATCAGCCGGTCGACTTCCTCGATGTGCCGGGCGAACAGCGAACCGGCGGGCGCCCCGGCCTCGATGGCCACGCGGCGCAGGATGCGGCGGCGCACGGCGGGCGGCAGGGCGTAGAGCTTGGCGCACTCCAGGAGGCCGGTGGCGTCACGGACGGAGGCCTCGGCCCGGCCGGCCCAGGCGTCGAGCGCGTCGGCGTCGTCCCGGGAGAGCTGGGCCGTACGGGCGAGTGCCTCGACGACGCCCTTGCCGAGCGCCTTCTCCAGGGCGGGCAGGCCTTCGTGACGCAGCCGCGAGCGGGTGTACGCGGGGTCCGCGTTGTGGGGGTCGTCCCAGACGGGGAGCGACTGGACCATGCAGGCCTTGCGGGCGGTCTGCCGGTCGAGCTTGAGGAAGGGGCGGCGGTAACGGCCGTCGGCCCCCGAGACCGCGGCCATTCCGGACAGGGAGCGGATGCCGGAGCCGCGGGCCAGGCCGAGCAGGACGGTTTCGGCCTGGTCGTCGCGGGTGTGGCCGAGCAGGACCGCGGCAGCGCCGTGGCGGAGGGCCGCGGCGTCCAGGGCGGCGTAGCGGGCGTCGCGGGCAGCTGCTTCGGGTCCGCCTTCGCGGCCGACGGTCACGGCGACGGAGTCCACCGGGTCGAGGCCCAACTCACCCAGGCGCAGCGCTACTTCGTCGGCGCGCAGATCGGAGCCGGCCTGCAGGCCGTGGTCGACGGTGATGCCGCCGGCGCGGATGCCGAGCTTGGGGGCCTCGAAGGCGAGGGCGGAGGCGAGGGCCATGGAGTCGGCGCCGCCGGAGCAGGCCACGAGCACGAGCGGGGACGGCGGGCGCTCGTGCCGGGTCTGCTCGGAGAGCCCTGGGGCCTCGGAGGTGGTCCGGTGGTCGTTGAGGATGTCGTGGAGGACGTGGCGGACCGCCAGGCGTATCGCCGCGACCGCAGGATGGGGACCCATGTCCGGTTCCCTTCATGAAGTTTTCGGGGGTGAGCCCGAGGTTCGGTCACTCAGAGTGTGTAGATGGTGACAGAACCGGGCCGTTCCCCGAGCATCGCACGCCTACCCATGGCTCACGGTCCCTCGGACGGGTGATTGGAGGGGCGTTCGCCTGCCGTCGGCCGGTTTCGTTTCACGACCTGCCTACGGCGTTCACGACTCGGCCTTGCGGTGCACCCTCGCGACCCAGTCCGCCGGTTTGGCGATCTCCGCCTTGGTCGGGAGGGTGTTGGGGGACGTCCACGCACGGTTGAAGCCGTCCATGCCCACCTGGTCCACAACCGCTCGTACGAAGCGCTCGCCGTCCCGGTACTGCCTGAGTTTGGCATCCAGACCCAGCAGCTTGCGCAGGGCCATGTCCAGTCGCGAGGCGCCCTTCGCGCGGCGCTGCTGGAACTTCTCGCGGATCTCGGCGACGGACGGCACCACGGCCGGACCCACACCGTCCATCACGAAGTCGGCGTGGCCCTCCAGGAGTGACATCACGGCGGTGAGACGCCCGAGGATCTCCCGCTGCGCCGGGGTCTGCACGATCTCCACGAAGGACCGGCCGTCGTCGTTCTCCTCGCCCTCGGGGCGCCCGCCCGCAAGGGACTGGGCGGCCTCGCGGATGCGCTCCAGCACGGTCATGGGATCGACGTCGGTCTCCGCCAAGAAAGACTGGATTTCGCCCTCCAGGTGGTCGCGCAGCCAGGGCACCGCGCTGAACTGCGTGCGGTGCGTCTCCTCGTGCAGGCAGACCCACAGGCGGAAGTCGTGGGGCTGCACGTCGAGTTCGCGCTCCACGTGCACGATGTTCGGGGCGACGAGGAGCAGCCGGCCGCCGCCGTTCTCCCCGGCCGGGAGTTCGCGGGTGGACGGGGCGAAGGTCTCGTACTGCCCGAGGACGCGGGACGCCAGGAACGACAGCAGCATGCCCAGTTCGACGCCGGTGACCTTGCCGCCGACCGCACCGAGGACCGCGCCGCCGGGGGTGTTGCCGCGCCGTTCCTGCATCTTGTCCAGGAGCGGTTTGAGGATCTCCCGGAAGCCGGCGACGTTCGCCCGGACCCAGCCGGGGCGGTCGACGACCAGGATCGGGGTGTCGTGGGTCTCCTCCGTGCCCATACGGGTGAAGCCCCGGACGTGTTCCTCCGAGGCCTTGGCATGCCGGCGCAGTTCCGCGACGACGGCCCTGGCCTCGTCGCGGCTCACGTCGGGGCCCGGCCGCACGAGCCGGGTCGCGGTCGCCACCGCGAGATTCCAGTCGACCATCTCGGCACCACCGATGCTCGTCATGCGTCAACGGTACGTGAGCGTTCCCACTTGGGGCAGGCCGCGGAGGCCGGCAGGGGCCGGCGTCGGTGTCAGCCGCAGCCGCAGCCCGCCAGTGCCGTCGCCGTCCGGTCCAGTGCCGACTGGGCCTGAAGCGGGCTGGTCGTGTTCGACGCGAGGAAGGCGAACGCCAACAGGCGGCCGTCCTGGTCGACCACCGTTCCCGCCAGGGTGTTCACGCCCGTCAGGGTGCCCGTCTTCGCTCGTACGACTCCTGCCGCGCCGCCCGTGTAGCGGCTGGTCAGGGTGCCGGTGAAACCGGCCACCGGGAGGCCCGTCAGGACCGGGCGGAGTTCGGGGTGGGCCGGGTCGCCGGCCTTCACCAGCAGGGCCGTGAGCAGGTCGGCCGTCAGTCTGTCGTCCCGGTCGAGGCCGCTGCCGTCGTGGAACCCGGCGCCCTTGAGGGGGAGTTCGAGCCTCTTCAGCGCGCCGGCGATCGCGGACGCGCCGCTGTCGAAGCTCGCGCGCTCCCCCGTCGCGACGGCGGTCTGGCGGGCCAGGGCCTCCGCGATGTCGTTGTCGCTGTTGGTCAGCATGCGCTCGACCAGGGCCGAGAGCGGGGGCGAGGAGACGGAGGCCAGCGCCTCCGCGCGGGTCGTCGCCTTGGACGGGCCGGGGGGCGTGGACCTGATGCCGTCGGCCGCGAGGAACGTCCTGAACTTGCGGGCCGCGTCCGCCGCCGGGTCCGTCACGCGGGCGACCGGGCCGCTCGTCGAGTCGTCCGTGCGGCCCTCGTCGGCCATCAGGGCGCTGACCGGCGCGAGGTTGCCGTTGACGCCGATGGGGTGGAGTTCGGGTCCGGCGTACAGGGTGGTGTCGTAGGAGAGGGTCACCGACTGCACGTCGCGCTTCTTCAGCGCCTTCGCCGTCCTGTCGGCCAGGTCCCGCAGGCTCGCCCAGCCCGCCGCGTCCTTGTGAGCCGTCAGGGTCGGGTCGCCGCCGCCCGTCAGGACGAGTTCCCCGGTGTCGGGCTCCAGGGACGAGCGGGTGGTCAGGCGGTGGTCGGCGCCCATCGCCGACAGGGCGGCGACCGCGGTGGCGATCTTGGTGGTGGATGCGGGGATGAGGGCGTCGTCGGCGCCGGTGCCGTAGAGGCGCCTGCCGGTCGCGAGGTCGACGACCGCGGCGGTGGGGCGGGGGCCGAGCGCCGCGTCCTTCAGCAGGGGGCCCAGGACGCCGGAGAGGGCCGTTCCGGTCGGGACCGACTTGACGGTGTTCGCGGCGCCGCCCAGACCGGTCAGGACGGACGCTGCGCTGGGTGCGGGCCGGGGCGCACCGGCCGCCGCCTCGGATGAATCAGACGTATCGGCATTACGGCCGTGATCTGCGCCACCCGTTCGTTCCAGGGCAACTGCGCGGTCCCCCTCCGCCGTACGCTGACCGGTGGAGTCCCAGGGGCCGGCGGCGGCCACCACGGTGACGGTCAGCGCCACACCGGCGGTGGCGGCGACTGCGGTGTACTGCCACGTCCCGAGGGTCTTCGGCCACGTGTTCCGGCTCAGCCGCTGCCGCGCGAGCTGCACCCGCGCGAGCTGCGGTTTCGCAGCGGCCGCGGCCCGTTCGAGGCCCGGTCGCACGGCGTTCGCGGCTCGTTCGAGCTGCGGGCGTACGGTCCCGGCGGCCCGTGCCAGACGCGGTCGTACGGCGTTCGCGGCCCGCACCACATGCGGTCTCGCGGCCCGCCAAGGCCTCAGCTCAGGCACGACCACCAGCCCCTTTCGCGATCACACACCTGCGTGAGGGACACTTAACCACCAGAACTATGTGCTGATCATGGAGGAGCCACCGGTGGAGTTCGACGTCACGATCGAGATCCCGAAGGGTTCGCGGAACAAGTACGAGGTGGACCACGAGACCGGTCGGATCCGCCTGGACCGTCGACTCTTCACCTCGACCGCCTACCCGGCCGACTACGGCTTCGTCGAGAACACCCTCGGCGAGGACGGTGACCCGCTGGACGCGCTGGTCATCCTGGACGAGCCGACGTTCCCGGGCTGCCTCATCAAGTGCCGCGCGATCGGCATGTTCCGCATGAGGGACGAGGCCGGCGGCGACGACAAGCTGCTGTGCGTGCCGGCGACGGACCCGCGGGTGGAGCACCTGCGTGACATCCACCACGTGTCGGAGTTCGACCGCCTGGAGATCCAGCACTTCTTCGAGGTCTACAAGGACCTGGAGCCCGGCAAGTCCGTCGAGGGCGCCAACTGGGTGGGCCGCGTGGACGCCGAGATCGAGATCGAGCGGTCCTACAAGCGCTTCAAGGAGCAGGGCGGCCACTGAGCCCCGTGTCGTGCAGCGGGCCGTACGCATACGCGTGCGGCCCGCTGGCGTTTCTGTGCGCATACTGAGGCTTGCTGCACGCGTCGTACAGGGAGCGTTACTCAAGTGACGGAGGCGGAGGACCGCAAGCCGCAGTCGGACGAGGCCAGGGGCACGTTCGACCCCGAGATCACCTCCGAGTTCGCCATTCCCGCAGGACTGGCCGTCCCGCGGACCGGCGGCGAACCGGAGACCACGTCCGAGTTCGCCGTGCCGACGGGGTTCGGTGTCCCGCAGCCGTCCGCGGGCGACTCGGAGGGGTCGGCGTTCACTCCGCCGGCCGCCTACGGCTCCAGGCACACCCCGGCCGCGTTCACACCGGCGAGCGGCATACCGGTGGTCAGCCTCACCAAGGACGTGCCCTGGCAGGACCGGATGCGCACGATGCTGCGGATGCCGGTGGCCGAGCGGCCCGCGCCGGAGCCGGGGCCCAAGGCGGAGGAGGGCGGTCCGGCCGTCCCGCGCGTGCTCGACCTGACCCTGCGTATCGGCGAGTTGCTGCTGGCGGGCGGTGAGGGCGCGGAGGACGTGGAGGCCGCGATGTTCGCGGTCTGCCGGTCCTACGGCCTCGACCGCTGCGAACCGAACGTCACCTTCACGCTGCTGGCCATCTCGTACCAGCCCTCGCTGGTGGACGACCCGGTGACGGCGTCCCGGACCGTGCGGCGCCGGGCCACCGACTACACGCGGCTGGCGGCCGTGTTCCAGCTGGTGGACGACCTCAGCGACCCGGCGGCCCACATCTCCCTGGAGGAGGCCTACGGGCGGCTCGCGGAGATCCGCCGCAACCGTCACCCGTACCCCACGTGGGTGCTGACGGGGGCCAGCGGGCTGCTCGCCGGCGCCGCCTCCGTCCTGGTCGGCGGTGACGTGGTCGTGTTCTTCGCGGCCATGCTGGGCGCGATGCTGGGCGACCGGCTGGCCTGGCTGTGCGCGGGGCGCGGGCTGCCGGAGTTCTACCAGTTCACGGTGGCCGCGATGCCGCCGGCGGCCATCGGGATCGCGCTCACCGTCGCGCATGTCGACGTCAAGGCGTCCGCGGTCATCACCGGTGGGCTGTTCGCGCTGCTGCCGGGGCGGGCTCTGGTGGCGGGCGTGCAGGACGGACTGACCGGGTTCTACATCACCGCGTCGGCGCGGCTGCTGGAAGTCATGTACCTCTTCGTCGGCATCGTCGCGGGTGTTCTCGTCGTCCTGTACTTCGGGGTGAACGTGGGTGCCAAGCTCAACCCCGACGCGGCCCTGAGCATCGACCCTCGGCCCGGGTGGCAGATCGGTGCGTCGATGCTGCTGTCGCTGACGTTCGCCGTGCTGCTCCAGCAGGAACGGGCCACCGTGCTGTGGGTGACGCTGAACGGCGGCGTCGCATGGTCGGTGTACGGCGCGCTGCACTATCCCGGCGGGCTGTCGCCGGTTGCTTCCACGGCTGCGGCGGCGGGGCTGGTGGGTCTGTTCGGGCAGCTGCTGTCCCGGTACCGGTTCGCGTCCGCGCTGCCGTACACCACTGCGGCGATCGGGCCCCTGCTGCCGGGTTCTGCCACGTACTTCGGGCTGTTGTCCATCGCGCAGAACAACGTGGACAAGGGGCTCGTGTCGTTGGCCACGGCGGCTTCCCTGGCCATGGCCATCGCCATCGGGGTCAATCTCGGGTCGGAGATCTCACGGCTGTTCCTGCGGGTGCCGGGGGCGTCCACTGGGGGGCGCCGGGCGGCTAAGCGGACTCGGGGTTTCTGAGCGCCTACGAGCTCGGTGCCTTTTGTCTGACAGCGAGTGCGGGTTGTTAGTGGTTTCTCGCGCAGTTCCCCGCGCCCCTTGCGGGGCGCTTCAGTAGCCCTGGTTGTAGGGGTGCTGCTGGTTCTGCTGGCCGTCGTACTGCTGCTGCGGGTACGTCTGCTGCGGGTACTGCTGGGCGTAGTGCTGGTTGGGGTTGTACTGCTGGTCGTAGCCCTGGTCGTCGGTCGGCGGGATGCGGCGCAGCTGGGTCGTCGCGTCGTCCATGACGGGGGCCTGCTGCTGAACCTGGGCGGGCTGCTGCGGGGTCTTCTTGGCCTTGGAGCGGGCGCGCAGGAACTCGATGGCGATCGGGATCACCGAGACGAGGACGATCAGGATGAGGATCGCCTCGATGTTCTTGTGGACGAAGGCCACGTTGCCGAGCCAGGAACCCAGCAGGGTCACGCCCGCGCCCCAGAGCACGCCGCCGATGACGTTGAACGTGAGGAACGAGCGGTACTTCATGCCGCTGACGCCGGCGATGATCGGCGTGAACGTGCGCACGATGGGCACGAAGCGGGCCAGGACCAGGGACTTGGGGCCGTACTTCTCGAAGAACTCGTGCGCCTTGACCACGTTCTCCTGCTTGAAGAGGCGGGAGTCCGGGCGGGTGAAGAGGGAGGGGCCGACCTTCTTGCCGAAGACGTAGCCCGCCTGGTCGCCGAGGACTGCGGCGACGCAGATCAGCAGGATGGCCGCCCACAGGGGGAAGTCCAGGGTGCCCGCGGTGATCAGCAGGCCGCAGGTGAACAGGAGCGAGTCACCGGGCAGGAAGAAGCCGATGAGAAGGCCCGATTCCGCGAAGACGATGAGGAGCAGGCCCCAGATGCCGAACGAGTCGAGAAGGTTGTTCGGATCCAGCCAGCTCGGGCCGAGGGCAATCGTCGTCACGGTTCCGGGCTCCCTGAGGGGGTGGGGGAAGGATCGGCGTCCTTCTGCGGGCGCACAAAGCTATCAACGCAATGTGTCCGTCCCAGGTTCCACCGGTGTCTCCAGGATGCACTGTGCGTCGACTGGGACAAAGCTGTGGGGTTATGGGCATCGATGAATACGGCGGCGGTCAGGGCCCTCAGCCCGACGTGCTGGTCGTGACGACGAACGACGTACCCGGACACCGGGTCCAGGAGGTCCTCGGTGAGGTCTTCGGGCTGACGGTGCGCTCCCGGCATCTGGGGAGCCAGATCGGCGCGGGGCTGAAGTCGATGATCGGTGGTGAGCTCAAGGGGCTCACCAAGACTCTTGTGCAGACCCGCAACCAGGCCATGGAACGACTCGTCGAGCAGGCACGCGCGCGCGGGGCGAACGCGGTCCTGATGTTCCGCTTCGACGTGAGCGAGGCGGCGGACGTCGGGACGGAGGTGTGCGCGTACGGCACTGCGGTGGTCCTGGCCCGGGAGTGATCCGCGGGCTCCCGGGCCAGGTTCCTAGGAGGTGTGGCGGGACGCGTTCGCCTCGATCGCTTCCCTGAGGTGTTCGGCGAGGCCCGGGCGCATGGAGTCGTAGAACGCCTTGAACCGCTCGTCGGAGACGTACATGTCGCCGAGGCAGCGGTGCATCTCGTACGGGCACTCGTAGAACCACCTGTCGATGTGCCGCCGGTGTTCCTCGGCCAGGTCCATCGCCGCCTCGCCGGCCGGCGGCTCACCGGCGGCCACCAGGGCGGCGTAACGCTCGCTCCATGCGTCGACCTCGGCCTGCAGGCGCTTCCAGTCCTCCTTGGTGTAGGCGGCCGCACGGCGCTGTGACTCGGCGTATGCCTCCGTGCCGCCCCAGCGCTGCTCCGCCTCCTCCGCGTACTGCTCGGGGTCCTTGTCGCCGAAGACCTCGAACCGCTCCTCGGGTGTGAGGTTGATTCCCATCTTGCGTGCCTCCATGGCGTGCTCCACGGCCGCCGCCATCTTCTGCAGCTTCTCGATCCGGGCGGTCAGCAGCTCGTGCTGGCGGCGCAGGTGCGCGCGGGGGTCCGCGGCCGGGTCGTCGAGCAGGGCGGCGACCTCGTCGAGCGGGAAGCCGAGCTCCCGGTAGAACAGGATCTGCTGCAGCCGGTCGAGGTCGGCGTCGCTGTAGCGCCGGTGGCCCGCCTGGCTGCGCTCGCTCGGGGCGAGCAGGCCGATGTCGTCGTAGTGGTGCAGCGTGCGCACCGTGACGCCGGCGAAGCCCGCGACCTGTCCTACGGAGTAGCTCACTTCGTCCGCTCCCTTCTCGGTACGCACCCCACAGTGAGTCCTCACGCCACGTGAGGTGCAAGCCCGGATCTCCGGCCACGCGTTCCGGATGTTGCGCCTGTTTTGTCCGCTTATGGTGAGCCGGTGGCCCCCGACACCGCGCAGCAGGCGCGCGCCGCCCCCGCGGCACCGGCGCGCGCGTTGCTGCCGTTGATCCTCCCCGCTCTCGTGGTGGGCGTGGGCGCGAGCCTGCTGCTCATCGGGGTGAGCGAGGCGGCCGAGCAGCTCCAGCACGTGCTCTGGAAGAACCTGCCGGACGCACTGGGGGTGGGGCGGTACTCCGTTCTCTGGATGCTCGTCGTGCTCACCGCGACAGGCGTGCTGGTCGGGCTGGTGGTGTGGAAGGTGCCCGGCCATGCGGGTCCCGATCCGGCGACCATGGGTTTGAACGCTCCGGTGCTGGCCCCCGCCGTGCTGCCGGGTCTGCTGCTGGCGACCGCGCTGATGCTCGCGGGCGGGCCGAGCCTCGGCCCCGAGAACCCGGTCATCGCGGTGAATGTCGCGCTGGCCTTCTGGCTGGGAAGGCGCCTGCTCCCCCGGATGCCGGGCGGGCTGTGGACGGCGCTCGCGGAGGCCGCGACGATCGGTGCGCTGTTCGGGACGCCGGTGGCGGCGGCGCTGGTCATCTCCGAGGCGCTCGCGGGGCGGCAGCTGAAAGGGGCGCTGTGGGACAACGTGTTCGGGCCGCTGGCGGCGGCCGCGGCGGGCGCCATGACGACCGCCCTGGTGGCGGAACCGACCTTCGACCTGGATCTGCCAGCGTTCGGCCGACATCCCGGCTGGGACGACCTGCTGGCTGCGCTGGTGATCGCGTCGCTGACGGCAGCCCTCGGTATGTGCGCGGTCTACGCCTTCCCGTACGTCCACGGCGTCTTCAGGCGCCTCGGTCACCCCATGGTGGCGCTTCCGGTCGGCGGGCTCGTCCTGGGGCTGCTGGGCGCCCTGGGCGGACATCTGACGCTCTTCAAGGGGCTCGACGAGGTCGCGGAGCTGGCGCGGGACCCGGACGGCTGGTCGGCGGGCGGGTTCGCGTTGATGTCCGTGGTGAAGCTGGCCGCGCTGCTCGTCGCCGCGTCCTGCGGCTTCCGGGGCGGGAGGATCTTCCCGGCGGTGTTCGTCGGCGCCGCCTTCGGGCTGGGCGCGCACGCCCTCTTACCCGCCGTTCACCCGTCGCTCGGTGTCGCCGCGGGCGTCCTGGGCATGCTCCTCGCCGTCACCCGCCAGGGCTGGGTGAGCCTGTTCACGGCCGCCGTTCTGGTGTCCTCGTCGGCGATCCTCGCCCTGTTGTGCATCGCCTCGCTGCCCGCCTGGCTGCTGGTGACCGGCCGGCCCCAGATGCAGCTGCGCGACGACGGGACTCCGGTCATCTGACCCCCTGAACGATCCGTTGAACGATCCGTTGAACGATCCCGAGGAGACAAGACCATGGCACTTCACAAAGGTCCCCAGAAGCCCGACGAACGCCCAATTTCGGTCAACCCCTTCTTCGGGGAGGCCAATCCGGTCGCCGGCATGACCGACGCACCGCCCAAGCACCGGCTCCCGGACGCCCCGTTGCCACCGATGACGGCGTACCACCTGGTCCACGACGAGCTGATGCTGGACGGCAACTCCCGGCTGAATCTGGCCACTTTCGTCACCACCTGGATGGAGCCACAGGCCGACGTCCTGATGGCGGAGTGCCGGGACAAGAACATGATCGACAAGGACGAGTACCCGCGTACCGCCGAGCTGGAGCGGCGCTGCGTGGCGATGCTCGCCGACCTGTGGAACGCGCCCGACCCGTCGGCGGCCGTGGGCTGTTCCACGACCGGTTCGAGCGAGGCGTGCATGCTCGCCGGGATGGCGCTGAAGCGGCGGTGGAGCAAGCGGAACACCACCCCCGGGGCCCGCCCGAACCTGATCATGGGCGTCAACGTCCAGGTGTGCTGGGAGAAGTTCTGCAACTTCTGGGAGGTGGAGGCCCGCCAGGTCCCCATGGAGGGCGACCGTTTCCACCTCGACCCGCAGGCCGCCGCCGAGCTGTGCGACGAGAACACCATCGGTGTCGTCGGCATCCTCGGCTCCACCTTCGACGGCTCCTACGAGCCCATCGCGGACCTCTGTTCGGCGCTCGACGACCTCCAGGAGCGCACGGGTCTGGACATCCCCGTGCACGTCGACGGAGCGTCCGGCGCCATGATCGCGCCGTTTCTCGACGAGGACCTGGTGTGGGACTTCCGCCTCGCGCGCGTGGCGTCCATCAACACCTCGGGGCACAAGTACGGGCTCGTCTATCCGGGCGTCGGCTGGGCGCTGTGGCGCGACAAGGAGGCACTGCCCGAGGAACTCGTCTTCCACGTCAACTACCTGGGCGGCGACATGCCGACCTTCGCGCTCAACTTCTCCCGCCCCGGCGCCCAGGTGGTCGCGCAGTACTACACGTTCCTGCGGCTGGGCCGCGAGGGCTACCGGGCCGTGCAGCAGACGACGCGGGACGTGGCACGGGGCATCGCCGAACGCGTCGAGGCGCTCGGCGACTTCCGGTTGCTGACCCGGGGCGACGAACTGCCCGTCTTCGCCTTCACGACGGCGCCGGGCGTGGAGTCCTACGACGTCTTCGACGTGTCCCGGCGGTTGCGCGAGAGCGGCTGGCTGGTGCCCGCGTACACCTTCCCGCCGAACCGGGAGGACCTGTCCGCGCTGCGGGTGGTGTGCCGCAACGGCTTCTCGGACGACCTCGCCGACCTGTTCGTGGAGGACCTGACCCGG
>Ga0307512_10006055_pt1 | contig 12386 bp, 14 predicted proteins | sample 14_EM_MG_FD_200267 | JGI IMG/M metagenome (GOLD analysis project Ga0307512, IMG submission 200267) | Populus trichocarpa ectomycorrhiza microbial communities from riparian zone in the Pacific Northwest, United States - 14_EM | ecosystem: Host-associated > Plants > Roots > Unclassified | place... | reverse complement strand
AAGCCACCAAAGTAAACTCAGCCATCGTCCATCATAAGTTCATAACCAGGCCGGGCGGCCGGCCTGCAGGCTTTTCCTTGGCGGCCGGGCGGCCGATCTGCAGGCTTTTTCTCGGCGGCCGGGCGGCTTTTCTGGGCGGCTGGCCTGCAGGCTTTTTCTTGGCGGCTTCTGACCCAGGCCGGGCCGGGCCGCCCTTAGCGCAGGCTTTCAGAATAGAGGCCGGGCCGGGCCGGGCCGCTTAGGAACAATGGTAATTCTTTGTGGTCGACTTCTTACACAGCAGAGTGACAAATCACCGCACAAGTGTGGCTTCGAAAGACGAATATGGCCTCACGTAGAGTCGGTCAACAGAAGTTTTAGAACGCTTCCGAGGCTTTCCAACCAGCTAGGCAAAAGTGAACCGCTTTTCGATGCAGCTTCAAACATGGGACAACTATATTGCAATCATGGACTTCATAGTCAAGCAACATACCTGTTAGAGTGGGCTCTAGCCGGCAAGGAGCGTTTCCTAGGCGAGACACACAGTTCGACTCTCTCGACAGTCGAATGTATGGCCTACGTATGCCATATGCAAAGGCAGTACGTGCAGGCGCTGGAGTGGTACCAGCACGCCCTCGAAGGCACGGAGAAGTCCCTCGGAGAGGGCCATCCGGACACTCTTGGAACCATCAGCAACATGGCCTACGGGATTCCATATGCAAGGGCAGTATGAGAAGGCGCTAGAGTGGTACCAACATGCCCTCGATGGCACGCAAAAGGCACTCGGAAAGGACCACCAAGACACTCTCACCACCGTCCATAAAATTGCCTGGGTATGTCATATGCAAGGGCAGTATGAGAAGGCGCTGGAGTGGTACCGGCACGCCCTCGATGGCATGGAAGAGACTCTCGGTAGGGATCACCAAGACACTCTTGGAATAGTCAACAATATTGCCGGGGTATTTCAACAGCATGGGCAGTACGAAAAGGATCTGGAGTTGTATCAGTGCGCCCTCCATGGCAAGGAAAATATTCTTGGAATGCACCACCTAGAAACTCTAGGAACTGTCAACAACATTGCCGGGGTATGTTGATGTGAATGAGTGAGTGGATTGTAGGTACAAGAGAGACGGACAAAGGTGCGTCTTAAATATGATGAGCATGAGGGCGAGCATCGTGTGAAGTCTAAAACGGCAGTCATGGTGTGAAGTCTAATGAGACAGTCACGCCCATGAACCGTAGGGTTTCCTGCGACACTCCTCCCTCTTGCTACACTCCGTGAAGCATGAACTAAACGAATGCGAGCACCAGACATGATTGAAACATCCATTTAAACAAACGATAGCAAGCGTACGTGCGCTGCAAGTGACTCCCATAGTAGGCTCCTCAAAATCCCTGCTCGTGAGAAGTGACTGTGTTAGCAGGTAAAAGAGTTCTGCAGTAGCCTGTGGATGGCCATCCATAATCAAACAATGCATGAAACAATCTTAAGTCAATTTCCGTTTCCATATAGATCTTCTGTTTACAACAGTCCCATTCCCTTGGTGAATGTCATGGGCTTCTCTTTGGTGAGCGGATTGGTGAGAATATCGGCCACATTGTCCGTCATGTGTATGTTGGAGCAGTCAACGATTTTGCGAGCATGCAGATCTCGACGATTATGGGAGCACACATCGATGTGCTTCATTCTGGCCTTGATCACTCCGGTGGTGATATGTGTGAGGGCACGGTGATTGTCCGAGAAGATCGGTAGCGGGGATGTGTCGCTCGGAGAGCCGTGAATATCTCTGCGCAATTGTACCAGTCATCTCGCTTCTCGGGAGGCTTCGGAGCAAGTGATGTATTTGGCATCAACAGTTGATAGGGCGATTAGGTCTTGCTTCTGAGAGTGCCATGATATGGCGCTACAATCGTCACAGCTGAGAATGACTTGTCCACCTTGAGCCTTGCGGTCGGTGCTATCGCTGGCACAATCAGATTGTGTAAATCAGAGAAAACAGTCGTTGCGGTTGCCATTGCTGTTGCAGTACAGTGAAAAGTAAGCTGTGGCTTCGAGATAATGGAGCACTCTCTTTGCAGCAGTCATATGGCTGATGAATGGACGAGAATTGTATTGGGAGAGGGCACCGACCACATATGATATACCTGGCCGCGTTGTAAGCGCTGCATACATCTACGATCTGACAATCACTTGAGAGTGCTTGAGCCTGTCCTTGTTGAGTTCCTTCTACCCCCCGATCGTCGGATATATGGAGTTTCACATTGCGGTCCATGGGAGTTGCCACTGTATGAGCATCTTGCATGTGGAATCGCTTCAGAACCGTGGTGATGAGGGCATTGAGGCGAAGACTGATGCCGTGATCATTGCGGGGGATCCCGATGCCAAGGAATTGCCGTGCTGGACTGAGGTTCATGATCTTGTATTTCTCCAAGAGCTTCCTGTGGACCTCAATCGCTGCTTTGGAGGCAGACTCCATACGTGCGTACATCAAGGAGATGTCATCAAAGTATAGAACGATGAGAATGCCATCAGTGCCGATATTGAGGTTAGGATCGGCTTGTAAATGTGTGAACCCGAGCAAGAGGAAGACGGTGTTGATATCTTTGTGCCAGAGCTGCGGTGCATGCTTGAGCCCGTATAGGGCTTTCATGAGTATCACAATGATCGGTGGTGCGGGGGTGTCTTGGTGGCTATGTGGCCAGCTTTCGGGGAACACCATCTAGATGTCATCATCCTCGACATCAGGGTTGAGGAACACGGACACTACGTCCAAGTGATCGATGATTCATCCACATCTCCCGACCAGAGAGATGAGATTGCGGAAGGTAGATAGCTTTCCAACAGGAGCATATGTCTCATCGAAATCAGTCTGTACATAGTGTATGATAACTCGGCGTGCCTTGCAACGTGTAGACCCATCGGAGTTTTCGATACTCTCGAAAACCCGTCCGGAGCCAAGCGGCTTCATACACAATTCCGGGGCTTCTTTGGAGTTGACTGTGGTGAAGGTGTTGTTCAAGAGGATGGAAGCACTCTCTTCATCAATGGCTCGCATCCAGTGATTTCTATGTCGACTTGCCATAGCTTCAGCCTATGTTGATGGGTCCCCATTGATAGTCGTTGATACCATTGCTGATACCCTCAATGCGTCCGCGCAGGGCTTGCCTTGACTTTAGGTAATACGACACGCAGTCGCTGGTGGTGGCCCTTGAGTAGACTTCATGACTGCAGCTTGCCTGGGGGCAGTGTGATTCTCGCGGCGGAGACTTCGGCTGTGCCCAATATGTTGTCTCGACGCCGGTGGCTCGCCTGTGCAGTGATCAAAACTGTGTGTGACAATGATTGGAGCCCCTTCGTCAGGAGGATGTTATCTGGAACATGCACGTTCAGGGAGATTCGATGAGTATGGTCATCGGCTAGATGCCAGTGGACATCTGTGGCATCATCAATGCGGCTGTAATCACGACCGCTGTGGCCTTCCCCTGGTCCACTGATATCCTTGAGACTACCACAGCGAAGTCCATCTACACCCATTGCAATTGCAGTGTTCAGTGATCGGAGAAGTCCATCTCCATCTCTCGTGTTGTGCAGACGGGCAAATCCATCTCCGTTTCTTGTGCCTTGCCAGCGGAGACGTCCATCTCCAGTATAATGTTTCAGCGTTTTCTGGTAATACAGATGTATCAATTTTGTCGGTGGTGAATGAAATGTATGCATTCCGCTCTTCATCAAAGATCACTTCTGACTGTGCTCGAACCACATGAACATTTGGGGCCCAAATCCTCCATAATGGCGTTGAGTCCTGTGTGCAGCCTACTATCCTGCAGGGCTTTGATTGAGGAACGAATTTACTTCGGCACTGGGCTTTGGGGATCAGCTTGCTCACATAGAACCCAAATTGTCGCAGGTCGTGAATACGAGCCTTGTATGATATATTGTTGCCCGTCTTATCGTCAGTGGGCTTGCCAATGGCATGGAGCATCTGGTCTGGAGCTTCGTATGGTGCATTGTAGCCATCTGGGTAATCTCGTTTTGTCAAGCCTTTGTTCAGAGATTACTGATGGAGGTTGACCGCAGTGTTGACTGCTTCACCACAAAACTGGACAGGTTCCTGGGAGTGAATCATCATAGCTCGAGCTTTGTTGGTGATGGTTAGGATCATTCGCTCAGCAATACCGTTATGGTGGTGAGAGTAAAGCAGGCTTGGTTCATATGTTGGGCCGGTGGTAGTGATCACCGGACGGAAGGTCTTGTTATCGTACTCTCATCGGCCATTATCGCATCGGAATTGTTTGACATAATAGCCCTGGCCCATCGCACCAAGATGGGCCTCAAAGTCCTTGCTGGCGGTAGTTCAAGTGTCCGACCTCGTGTCTGGGAGCATGCATACGAATGTGAAGCGGGATTAGTTGTCAACGAATAGTATGAAATGCTAGTTGCGGCCGAAGGTGGGAGTAGAGAATCGACCGCATCCATTTCAGTGTACGAGCTCTAAGGGCTGCGATGTGCCCTTGACCTTGAATTGAAGGAACTTTTGCTTCTACTTGGCCTGGATTCACACAGTGGACATTGAATTATCTATCCTGTATTTGGGGATGAGAGATCGCATGGAGATAGGCTGCATGTGAGCGAAGCGGCGATGCCATATTCGTGACTGTGAGATGGTGAATGTCTTTGGTGTGGACTTTGACTTCGTGGGGGCGATTGGCAGACTTGGAGAGGTAGATGAATGTAGGTGTGTAAAGAGCATTGATCTCATAGCCCTGAGTAGCGTCAACAAGTGCAATATGAGTTACTCTTAGCGTGATATCATCGCCAAGTTCAACGAGCATTGGTCGGCGTGGTCTCTTGAATTTCTTGAAAGATCTGGGATTATTGCACCTATGGTGAGAGGCCCCGTATTCAATGACCGAAGTTGTATGTGTGAGTGAGTAGGCAGTGAGAGCATGACCCGATGAATCAGAGTTAATCACGATCTCCTGCGGTGCCGATTGAAACTGTGCCTTTCGGAACTCTTTTTCGTGTTTCCTTCACTGGTTTGTAGTGAATACCATTTGGTCTGATATTGCCTGGAATCCTGCAATGGTAGCACACTTTCTCGTCACGTCCTACCAAGCTGTGATTTCCACCGGATTTGTCGTATCCGCCGGAATTGCCTTTTCTTCTCTGAGCGCGTTTCCGCTTGCCACATGTGTTGGTGGTGTGATTGTCCCTCTTGGAGTAGGCGCACAGGTACGTCTTTGGTTATCCAAATCTCCCACTTCCACCATGCCGCTAACCTTGATGACCTCCGCGTTGAGAATACAGGGTGGCACCAGTCTAAGTGTCGGTGATTTTGGTTCCGAACGCCGCCTTCTCTTCACCCAATGGAATGGAATGCATAATGAGTTGTGAAATCCGACGTGCGGCTGGTCTCTCAAAGATGATGGTCGTTGTGGCAAATTCCTTCGATATGTGTGTAAAGCAAGGAGTGACAAAGCTGGCTTCAGAGATCTCTTCGGCAGAGCCGCCCAGCTGATTGCAGTAGTCGATTTGGGGAGTGCTGTAGGTATTCATTTTCTCGTCTTTTGCCGGGTGGTAGAAACGGAATATGAAATGGATCTGCGTTCGACCGAGTTTGGAGTGCGTGTTGTCGACTTGATTGTGGAGGATATCCCACATCTCTGCTGTTAGGGGTTCTCCCTAAACAGTGCTAATGGTACTTGCGACAGCTATATGAATACATGTCATGGAGTTACGCTCGGGCTACTCACGTGACATGCGTAACACCTCTTGCCATCGCAAGTAAGCTAGACCTATGTCATGTAGTGGGGATATAGAGGAGTCACATATCGATTGGATAAGCGCTTGCTTAACTGATTCATTTCAGATGGTGCTGCTATGTTGCCTTAGCAGAGATACGTAGTATCGGCCGTGCGCACAGTATCCAACCACACTCACTATTCCTGATACCTGTGGGGCATGTCTATACAGACACCACAGTCAATAGTCAATATGCAAGTATGTGGGATCTGCGACTGATTGCCTCAGGCGAGATGAGCTATCGGGGCACTGCACGGCCCTAGCGAATGGTCTCGGCGTTAGCATGACGTGACTGAGGGAATTATGACATAGGCTGATAATTAGAGGCCTGAAGCAACGCAGCCCATTGGTGTGAGTTAGTATGCATTGCAAAGTCAGACTCGCAATTAGTACAAGATGACGCATCAAGTTCTATGTTGGCACTGTGTCGGTTGGTCGCCGAGCATGCTCTCAAGTACACTCCCAATTGCCCTCGATGGCACACTCCCAGCCTGCTTGACTATACGCTCCCAAGTAAGCTCTCAAGACACTCCCAAGAACACCTCCGAGTACGCACCTAAGTACACCTCTGAGTCGCTCGCAAGTACACTCTTAAGAGGGAAGACACTCGTAATCTCACTTGACAATATGCTCCCATGTACGCTCCTCCATGCTCGATCCAGAGACCTCCTGAGTTGCAGAAGCCAGGCTCCGGGAGGAGTGAGGCAGGTGGCGTATGGTGGGCAGTGTTTAGCGGGCGGCATGTGGCGTGTGGTGTGTGGCAGATGGCGGGCGGCGTATGGTGGCCGAAATCATGACATCGGCCGATATCATAGTCTGAACCTTATCTTTAGCGCGGCCACCGCGACATGATCTCAAGATGCCTCATACTCATGGTGTTGACAATTGTAGCCTGAGATTCCGCAGGAAAGGTAGACAATTGGATCTTGGGGAGAGCAGATCTCCGACTCAGATTTTCCAGCGGAATCTAGTGCCCGCTTCCCATCGATTGTGGGCGTATGAGTGTGCATTCGGTCCGGGGCTGACGGGGAAGATGGCAATGGCAATGGCAATGGCAATGGCAATGGTGATGGTGTTGGCGATTGTGATCATTGTACTTATACAAGTAGGTTGGCTACGTCAACGTCAGCATCAAAGCTTCCACAGACTTAGAGCCTTCTACTAGCTAAAGCTTCCACCGACCTAGAGCCTTCTATTAGCCAAAGCTTCCACAAACTCAGAGTTTTCCATCGGCCAAAAGCTTCCTGTGGAAAACTCTACTCCTCCCGAATATGCTCCTACATTCTCGACCCAGAGACTGGTTGAGTTGCAGACGCCGGGCCCCGGGCCCCGGGAGGCGTGAGGCAGGTGGCGTGTGGCGACCAGTGTTGGGTGGGTGGCGTGTGGCATTTAGTAGGTGGCGGGTAGCGGGTGGCGGGCGGCCGAAATCATGACGTCGGCCTATATCATAGTCTAAATCTTATCTTTAGGACACACACCAAGACGAAATCTCACGATGCCTCACGACCATGGTGTTGACAATAGAAGCCTTAGATTCTGTAGGAATGGTGGACAATTGGATCTTGGGGAGAGCAGATCTCCGACTCAGATTTTCCAGCGGAATCTACTGCGCGTTTCCCACCCATTGTGGGCGTATGTGTGCGCATTCGGAGCTGATGGTGATGATGGCGATGGTGATGATGGTGATGATGGCGATGGTGATGATGGTGATAGTGATGATGATGGTGTCGGTAGTGGTGATCATAGTACCAGAAGCACTTAGACAAGTAGGTTGGCGATGTCAACGTTAGCATCAAAGCTTCCACAGACTTAGAGCCTTCTAGTAGCCAAAGCTTCCACAGACTTAGAGCCTTCTATTAGCCAAAGCTTCCACAAACTCAGGGTTTTCCATCGGCCAAAAGTTTCCCGTGGAAAACTCTACTCCTCCCGATGCGAGGCTCTCTCAAGAAGGTTCTCAAGCAGGCTTTCAAAGAGGCTTTCAAGCAGGCTTTCAAGCAGGCTCTCAAGCAGGCTCTCAAACAGGCTCTCAAGCAGGCTCTCAAGCAGGCGCTCAAGCGGGCTCTCAGCGATAGTGTACAGTACCAGTATAGCATCGAAGACTGCAGGCAGTGAAGAGTGGTATAGGTCCATCTCCGGCCGCCAGCTGTATATAGTTCCATAGGCCCACGCGCACAACTCTATGAATCGACTATAGACGACTATAGGCTGCGCGTCGCGCAGGGGTCCACGGGAAGCTTGCCATGAGCTGCGCGAGTGCGCGAGTGCGCGTAGCGCAGTCTATAGTCGATTCGCACTTTTGCCGATGCCACTCCGGCATCCCCGGAAACGAAGAAGCAGACCGCCAGGCGAACCTCGCCCGAGATGCAGGCGGAAGCACGGTGATAGAGCGGCCATACAGCGCGGCCTCGAACAGAGCTAGACGAATTGCTGAGGGGAAGTCAGGAGCCAAGGCAGAGTGGGAGGCCGATAAGTCCAGCAAGCACTTCAGCTACAGACTCAAGGGCAAGGCGGGGACCAAGAGACCTGTTCCGATGACAAGCGTGAAGTTGCTGTCTACCAGGTTCTACAGACTAAAGTGCGGGCATGCACCCACTGGAGTCTACTTAAAACGGTTCGGCCACCGAGAAGACGACGAATGCTGGTGGTGCGGCGGCGCAGGCAGGATGGCGGCCCAGACGCGGGAACACCTCTTCCGCCACTGCACCCGGTGGGGAGACCAGCAAAACACACTATGGAAGGCGGTGGGAAAGGCGACGGGCTGGAAAGCGGGCAGATGCAGACACGTGCAGATCTCTGAGCTGTTTTCCATAGAAGAGTGCGACCAAGCGGTGATGGACTTCCTGGCGGCTACTGACGTCGGGATGTTCCCCGCCCAAATGAACAACGGTATGGAGGAGGCGCAGAGGCGGTCTCAGGTGCGGGGAGGCGGCGATGGGGGGTTATAGTCGTTCCTTTTGTTCCTTTCCTTTTCTCTCCTTGTGTTCGGTTTAGTTTTGCTTTTGTTCTATCTTTCAACTTTCATATATATCAGCGGGGATGAATGGTAGTGGGGGGGGAGCTCCGCCATCTAGCCGGCTCGCCCGGAGGCGGAGGGGGTTTTTAGGTCCTGTCATACTCTAATTAGAGTGCATACAGTATGAATAAACAACAACAACAGCTGGGGGCTACATGCATGGCATGCATCCATATATACGGATCATTGCTACTGCTTTGGGTAAGCATTTTTTCAGGACGCTGATTGTTGTACAAAGCACTGTAAAGTTTAACACCTCCCCCCATTCTCATTTGCTAGAGACAACCGGGCTCCTCAGCATCTGGAAAGACGGCAGAAGCCTCCGCATCGGCACTAGCCGCGAAAAGGCGATATTAAGTATTCGTAGTGAGTAGTCTCGAATGCTGGGAAGCCATAGTGAGCTTGAGATGGAGGCCGCTGTGGGGTTGACATTCTTGATTCCCCAGTTTCTGCTTTTGTGTCACCATGGAGCCAGGGGGATTTACTCCCAACGTTCGAGAAATATCCTAGCTCCTACACTAATCGCTAAGTAGTTTGACAATGGTTTTCTTGACTAGGGTGATAACTGAAGCATAAGGGTGAATTCACTTTACCCGGAGGAGAAATTGATGTTCTTTGCTTGGTATGGAGAGAATTAAAAATCGGATGATATTGCATTTTAATATTCCTGTAATTGTATTTGGCTTGGCACAAGTGTAATTTTTGTTCCCCGGCATACCTGTTCTGTATCGGCGGCGACCATAACGGTTCGCGAACTGTAGAAGCCGGTTCACAACATTTTGCAGTCCAGTTCACGGACCGGAAAACGTTTGCAATCCGGCTCCCTTCCACGACTGCCGATTCTTGCTACATATAACCACCTTAACCCCAACCCTCCACCCCCCTAGAGTCATACTGTGGCTTGGGAAATTGAAGCTGGTGAGATTTTGGGCTCAGTTTGCTCTTCTAGTAGCTTAAGTCCTGTAAACATGTAGTACAGGGCAGCTGATAGATATCGGGATCGCTCTTCAAGTATCGGTAGCACTGCATATCATGTGCTTTCTTTGAGTTTACGCTAATCTTGTCGCTTATGGATGGCTGTCTCGGAATGGAAGTACTATATCGGTGTACAAATAATTACCAAGCGAGCTCGAGGTGGGAAAAGCCGAAGTTCGCACGCAGCTACTGGGAATAGGAGAACGGATATATGTCCCGGCTCTGCTGTTAAGTAACTTATTGGGATTTCGCCATGAGTTGAAGTGAGTAGCAATCAAAATCGCTCGGAGCTTCCGCCTCTATCCCCTACAGCCTCGTTTTCTTCAGATTGGTTGCACTTACTATTTAGGCAATTTTGCAACGGCTATTAGCTGTAGTAGCTAATAAAATGGTTGCTTTTGCTACTTTTTTTGACTCATAGACAAATGCCACTACCTAAACAGCAAATGCAACTAATCTGAAGAATACGGACTTGTAGGGGATAAATCGGTAGAACATAGCAGATCATCTCTTGCAGCACTCTCGATAACTGGAGCGTTCCTTATTAGCAATCTTGCAATTTTTAAGCGTTTGCTCATAGATTTGGTGTTTCCACATTTAAATTTGCTTCTTGGATACGGACTTGGTATTGGGGTGGAGAGAGTTATGGAGAGAAAATAAAGAAATATCTTAGATGTTTTTCTGGTCTTCAGGGGTTTGCACACTGTCTGGATTAAGTGTCTTGGTTGACCTGTCTGTAAGTCTGGAACTTTTTAGTTGAATTGATCATAGGGGTGGTCCTGTCATTAAGTTCTCTACTTGATCACAGGACTAACCTTGCTTGAGAACTAGGTCAGCCTAGTATCAAAGCATGCCCCTTGTAAGTGCGCTGGCCTCGTATGTAACAAAGTAATCTACTTGATAGTGCGTCGGAATAAGGCTGCCGCGTTCGCTGGACTATCAATACAGACCGCTTCGTTCTGCTTTTATTTGTCACTGGTGATTGGTGGTTGAGTCAACTGTCGGCGGAGAATTCCGCTCGAACGGTACAGCGCAACTCGGAATACCCACCGCTTCCATCACACGCAAAAAAAAAACACAGGATAGATGTGGTCTGATGTAGAGCACTCAGATAAGAAAAATTCCACGCTCTCTAATTGATAAGTATTATGTGGTTGTGGGTTGTGCAATTACCGGTAGGTATATGTTCCAACCCCATTGTCTGGTAATTTACTTGTCAATGCAGTAGCTTGATAGACATTAGCCGAGCTCGCTAGTCGCCTTGCAAAGTATGAGCTTGAGTGGAGATAGGGAAAGTGCAAGTCAGCCGGAGTTCTGAGTCTCCGGTCCCGAAGCTCGAGGTTAGATTGAAGCTCAAGAGCTTCTTGAGAATTCATCAGACCTCCTCCTCCAGGAGCTTGAGCTTGGCTAAACACTCAACTTTCACACTCTTCACCGGCCTCGGGAAGGTCCACTTTATTGTTCTTTATTGTTAGAAGTACCAGGCACAGCGAGAAGCCCAGAAGTGTACCGGTAATTTTATACTTGTTTAGACCAAGTCAATGCTAAATTGGCAGTTCGTTCACTCGCTACTGGATACAGGCGCGAGGTTCAGCAAATTTCTCACCACTTTTTTCTACTGGAGTAAGAATCGAGACTTTATGACTGGGTCGGAAACTGTCATCAAGTTCTCCACTTGGCTATGGGAACGGATCTGCTTGCTAAATAGGTCGACCCAGTTAGAAAGCGTGCCCCTTGGTAAGTAGGCCAGCCTCTTGACAAAGTAAATTACTTGGCAGCGGGGTTAGAACATATACTATGAATAGAAACGCAATGCGTACATTGGTGATTGGCAAGCACCCGGCACCCTCGAAGTCCCCCGAACACAACATGCTGTTCCAAGCTGTTGGGGGATTTAGGCCGTTCGCGACCGCTCGCGAGTGGTCTAGGCTAATCACGAACGGCCTAGATTTGAACGGCCTAGGCCAAAGAGAGGGTCCACGAATGGCCTAACGAAACGTTTAGAAAAATTCGATGTGTCTGTTGCTGATTTCCCACACATACTGGAGTAACTGAGTATATAACCCGATCAACACCTCCGAGTCCTTACTGCATGTTCCCTCACCACACTACTAGAACATTATTCAATGCTAGTACGAATTTTTCTGCTTACTATCATATTTCATAAATCATGTCTTCACTTGCAGTTCCCCTCAACGCACACCATAAATTTCCCACAAAATAAACATGTCAAAAGTGTGGTGCCTGGTGGCTTTAGTTACCAGTTCTCCTCAACGCCCACCATAAATTTCCCATAAAATAACTATGTCAAAGCGCGGTGCCTGGTGGCCAGTTCTTCCTCATTCCACCTCCACCCCCTACCCTCTATCGCACATTCGCATGAACGGCATGGAACAGTACTATTGGTGTTGCTTGTGGCAGTAAATAGCCTTAGGGTACTGGTGGTTTCCCTCCCAGGCCATTCGAGGATCCTACGTTTGGCCTAGGCCGTTTGTTTGTTTGTTTGTAATCATATTGCATTCGGCCGCTGGCGGCCATGGCATATCCCGTACATATTTCCTCCCCGCTTCTTCCGTAACATAAAGAAACAAAAGCAAAGTCGCGAGTCCTCTTCCC
>Ga0307512_10006053_pt1 | contig 12389 bp, 16 predicted proteins | sample 14_EM_MG_FD_200267 | JGI IMG/M metagenome (GOLD analysis project Ga0307512, IMG submission 200267) | Populus trichocarpa ectomycorrhiza microbial communities from riparian zone in the Pacific Northwest, United States - 14_EM | ecosystem: Host-associated > Plants > Roots > Unclassified | place... | reverse complement strand
CCAGACGAAGTCCGGGTCCGAGGTTCCCCAGTTGTAGCCGTCGATGCCGGTCCAGTCGACGTACTGGTCGCCGGGGTAGTAGTTCATCGCCGGCGGGGAGTCTTCGGAGTCTTCGTTGTTCGGGCACCAGGCCCAGACGACGTTGGTGGCGCCGCGCGCTACGAAGATGTCGTGGATGTGGCGCCACGCGGCGATGTAGTTGGCGGGGTTGTGGTCGCCCCAGCCCTCGTCCCCGTTCATCTCCGCCGCGAAGTCGACGAAGAACTGCTTGCCGATCGCCTTGGCGTCGTCGGCCCGCTTCTTGAGCATCGTGTCGTACTTGCCGTTGATGATGTCGGTGAAGTTGATGTCGTTGGGTTCGACGTTGACCAGCGGGATCCGCCCGTCGGCGAAGTCCGCGGTGTTGACCGACGACTTGACCCAGTCGTCGCCCTGGAAGTCGTAGTAGGTCAGGTGAACGGTCGGCTTACGCCCGATCCGCTTGTCGGTCTGCGCGATCGTGCCGTTGCCGTAGTAGTGGCCGAGAAGCGCGCCCTGCGCGGGTACCAGGGGAACGCTTCGCACGGCCTTGGCCGCCGGTGCGGGTCTGATGGGCGAGGCGAACGCGTTGGCGTGGGTCACCGTGACCGCGGCAGCCGCGGCCAGGACCACCCCCACCGCGACACCCCGGACGGCGCGGCGGGACCGGCTGGGCCTTGGTTCAGCATCAGTGTTCATGCCGACAGCGTGACAACCGAACCATTAGCGAACGATGAAGCGCGGCAACTCCAGCTCGACCAGGGCACCAGGCCCGGAAGTCGGCGACACCTGGGCTCGCCCGCCGTGCAGCTCGGCGATCCACCGGACGATGGCAAGCCCGACGCCGACGCCGCCACGCCCACCGGTGACGCGGTCGCCGAAGACCTTCTCCCCTTCCCAGGCGGCGATCCCCGGCCCACGGTCGCGGACCGACACCTTGCCCGCCGCGACGGACACCTCAACCTGGGCCGGCTCGCCCGGCGCGGCACCGTGGCGCAGGGCGTTCTCGACCAGGTTGCGGATCGCCTGCGCCAGCAGGTCGGGGTCGCCGAGCACGACGCTCGGCTCGGTCCGCACCGACACCTGCGCGCCCGGGTGCGGTAGCTCGTCCACCACCTGCTCCACCAAGAGGTCCAGCCGCAGCGGCGTCAGCTCCAGCGGCTGGGTTCCGGAGTCGATCCGGGCCCGGCTGAGCAGCCCGGCGAACAGCCGGTCCAGGTGGTCGACCAGCCGCACCGCGTCCCGCATCGCCGCGGGCGCGCGGGCTGTCGAGCTCATTCCGCTCTCCATGGCCAGCCGCAGGGTGGCCAGCGGCGTCCGCAACTCGTGGGCCGCCTCGGCCAGGAACTGCTCCTGCTGGTCCAGCGTGCGCAACGAGGGGCGCATGCTCTTGCCGGACAACAGGTGGCCGGCGCCGGCCGAGGCCAGCACCAGTACGGTGCAGCCGGCGGCAAGCCAGAGGACCAGCTCGGTGTGGCTGCGTTCCCGCGGCGCCAGGTCGATCGCGATGAGCACGACGGCGCCGATCTCGTCGACGTCCCAGACCGGTGCGGTGGCCCAGCGCAGCTTGCGGCCATCGGATCCCACGATCGTCGCGAGCACCGGCTCCTGCGCCCGGACGGTCTTCGCCCACAGGTCATCGAGTTGACTCACCCCCGGCAGCACGCCCTTCTGCTGCGGCCGCAACCAGCGAACCTGGGCGTCGCCCGCGCCGATCCGCTGCAGGACCGCGGTCACGTCCGACGCCGTCGCCAGCTCGTCCTCGGCCAGCGGCTCCAGATGCAGCGCGCCCTTGTCCATCCAGATGGCCCGGGACAACGCCTCGGCCCGCCCCCTGATCTCCGAATCCAGGTCACGGGACCCGGAACGGGCGTCGATGGAGGCGGCGATGACGACCAAGGTGACAAGCGAGACCGCGCTCACGGCCGCGTACATGAGCGTGAGCACCCACCGCATCCGGCGCAGCCGGGCGGCGGCGGGACGGCCGGTGATCATGCCGAACCGAGGATGCGGTATCCCACGCCCCGGAGGGACTCGATGAGATCGGGCGGCCCGAGCTTGCGGCGCAGGTGCCGGATCACCACGTCGACCACGTTCGACGCGGGATCGCTCATCTCGTCCCAGCAGTGCTCGAGCAACTCGCTGCGGGTGACGGCCTCCCCGGCCCGCAGCATCAACGCCTCGAGGACGGCGAACTCCTTGGCGGTGAACGTGAGCAGGACGCCGCCCCGCCGTACCCGATGGCTCGGCACGTCGAGAACCAGGTCGGCGACGGTGAGCTCCGGTAGCCGCGGTGGCTGATTCCGCCGGCACAGCGCCCGCACCCGCGCCACCAACTCGGCCATGGCGAACGGCTTGACCAGGTAATCGTCCGCGCCGTGCTCGAAACCCGAGACCCGGTCGTTGACGGCGCCCAACGCCGTCAACACCAGCACCGGCACCGTCCGGCCGGCGCCGCGCCACATCTTGATCAGCCCCAGCGCGTCGCCGTCGGGCAGCCCCCGGTCAGCGATCACACAGTCGTAGCTGTTGACCGCGACCTTGAGGTCGGCCTCCGCCAGGTAGGTCGCGTAGTCGACGGCGAACCCGAGGGTGCGCAGCCCCGAGGTTATGGCCGGACCCAGCTCGCGATCGTCTTCCACCACTAGCACCCGCATGGTCGGCGAGTGTAGATCGCCTCGCCGCCCGCAGCGCAGCTCACGGCGTTACGCGCTAAACATCCCACCTTCGCCTGGTACGCCCTCCGCAGCCGCCTTGCGGCCGACCACTGCATGATCAGCTCGATCTGACCTCACTTGGCCGGGAGCGACCGGGCGTACTTGATGCCCCGGGCCACCCACGATTTCAGCTGGCGGGTCGTGGCCAGCCCGGTCGCGTCGATGCGCAACCAGCCGTCCATTTCCCGCCCGCGCATCTCGAACCGGCTGGCCCCGGGCCGCTCGACGAGAGCCGGGGTATCAGCCGGATCGACCCGCAGCAGCATGCCGCCCTGGCCGCTGGCGCTCGCCGCCATGTTGCCGTTGATCAGAAACGCCAGCCCACCGAACATCCGCTTCTCCGTCAGGCCCGCCTCACCCTGCACGAGCTCCCGGATGCGGTTGGCAAGATCCTCGTCGTACGCCACGACGGTAGTGTCGCATCGCCGGGCGACAGAAAAGAGCTGGCCAGCGGCATTTGAACGCCAGCCTGGTCACTACCGCCCCGCTCCGCTTCACAGAATTGCCCCAACCGGGAGGAATTGGGCCTACCTCCGAGTCGGGCGCCTGGTCAGAGGCATTTCCCCGAGCTACGGCAAGCTCGGGGGGCGCCGGCCCACCTCAGCGCCGCGAGTACCGACAGAAACTCGGGCAATCCGCCTAGCCTGCGCGGCGCAGCTTTGCCCGCAGGGCGCGGCGAGCGACCGGGCCGAGGTCGTCCATCACCTCGAGGAGGACGGCCAGGCGGTCCAGCGAGTCCAATGCTGTTTGGGCGGCGTCCGGGGCCACCCCCTCGTACAACTCGAGGCCGATGAACGCGGCGCTGACCGCCCGCGCCAGGCCCGCGGTGTCGATCAGGCCGGCGGCCGGGGAGGTGGCCAGCAGCCGGCCGAGGGTCTGCTCGATCGGGGCGATCCACTTCTCGAGCGCGGTCGCGGTGGCCTCGGCCAGGTGCGCGTCGTTCTGGGCGCCGGCCAGCATCTGGGCCAGCACCATGACGTTGCCGTGGGTGCGCTCCTCGGCATGCAGGTTGCGACCGACGGCGAGCAGTTCGCGCAGGTTGGCGACCTGGCTGAGGCGGTCGGCGTAGGCGACGACCCGAGCCTGGGTGGCATCGAGGCAGGCGGCCCGGAGCAGGTCGTTCACGCTGCCGAAGTGGTAGAAGACCAGCGCCTGGCTCACGCCGGCGGTGGCCGCGATCGTGCGAGCCGAGGTGCCGGCGATGCCGTGGGTGCGGATCGTGTCGATCGCGCCGTCGATGAGTCGCTGTCGAGTGTCGGCCACGGCATAACTGTACGCAGGTCTTGAGCGATCGCTCAGGAGGCGGCTAGAGTGCCGTCCTGAGCGACTGCTCAAATCGCGAGGGGGGACGTCATGGCGCGGATCTACGTCGAGACGCTGATCCGGGCCGACCTGGACGAGGTGTGGCGGCACACGAAGGATCCCGGGCGGCACGCGCGCTGGGATCTGCGTTTCACCCACATCGAGCACGTGACGGCGGAGCGCTTCCGGTATCGCACAACGCTGCTACCGGGAGTGCATATCGACGGGTTCGGGGTCACCGCGGGCGAGCTGGACCGCCCGGACGGCAGCGCGCTGTCGGTGCTGCGGTTCGGCTCCGGCGACCGGCGGTCCCTCATCGCCAGAGGCGGCGGCTACTGGCGGTACGTGCCCGTTACCGGCGGCGTGCGTTTCCTGACCGCGTACGACTACCGGCCGCGCTGGGGCCGCGCGGGCCGGCTCGCCGACCGCGCCTTTCGTCCGACGTTCGGCTGGGCGACCGCGTGGTCGTTCGACCGGCTGCGGCTGTGGCTGGAGGACGGCGTCAGCCCGTCGACAAGCCGGTGGTGCTGGCTCGCCGAGACCACGATCCGGACCGGCCTGGTCCTCGCGGCGTGGCGGTTCGGCCCGGTGCCGCTGGTCGCCGCGCTTGGCCTGCCGCCAACACGCTGGACCCCGGCCGCCCGGCGATGCCTGCGGCACCCGGTCGTGCGGCGCAGCCGACCTGCCTCGCGCCCCGCTGATCGAAAGGCAGGACCGGAATGACCGCGATCTTCCAGCAGGCGCTCGGCGCGGACTTCGAACGTCTGCACCCCGAGATGCGACGGCGCTTCAGCGTGTCGGCCGCGGCCGGGACCGCCTGCGTGGGGACCGGAGTGATGGACCGGATCTGGCACGGCGGCCGTCACCTCGTCCCGTTCCTGCAACTCGGCGCGGGCCGGCACATCCTGTTCCCCGAGCGCGGCACCGACGTGCCATTCACCATCGAAAACTACGGCTACCGGGACCGTTTCCGCCGGGAGACGGTGACCTTCATCCGCACCTTCGAGCTGGCCGGCGCCCGCCGCCGCCGGTTCGACGCCACGATGGTCTACAGCCCGGCGCGCGGCGGGATCGTCGACTTCCTCGGCACCCACCAGCACCTGGCGGTGGACCTGCGGGTGCGGGTGGACGCGACCGGCGGCCTGCACATCCGCACCGGCGAACAGCGCCTGACCGAGGGTTTCGTCCGATGCCGGGTGCCGGACGCACTCAGCGGCACGGCGACCGTGCACGAATGGTATGACGAAGCGGCGGCCCGCTTCCGCATCGAGGTCCGGGTGACGAACCGCCACTTCGGCCCGATCTTCGGCTACACCGGCAGCTTCACCACCCGATACGTCAACACCAACGAAATGCCGGTACCCGCCGCGGTGCGACCACTACGAGAAAACCCAAACGACTAGCCCGCCGACGGGTTGATCAGGCGACGGCCTCGGCGACAAGTTGCCCGTCGACGTACGCATAGACGGGTTGCGGCCGGAAACCCGCGAAGAGTTGCTGCCGATGCTTTTCGATACGGACGTGGTGCTGTTCGTGGACGCCGACGACGAATTCGTATCGCTTGACAAGCTCGATCGACCCGAGCCGAACCGTTTGGACAACGTTGGCGCCGTCGACCTTGATAGACAGATTGCCCCAGAACTTGTTAAACGAGAACTGAACCAGGTGGCGTTCGGTAACCCCGACGTCAAAGCTCATCAACACATCCACCACTGTACGGCCAGGCAGGAAAACGGCCATAGCCCCACCAACCGGCCAGACAGGTGAGAACTGCCAAACGTAGGATCCCGGCCTGGCAGGACCGCAATGATCTACGCCGAAGACTGGCTCGACTCGCTGGGGCCCGCCGCGCGGTGATGCGCGGGGTTCCCGTGCTGGCGGTTAGCCTGGTCAACGTGTCAGAGGACTTGCCTTGGGGGCGCTACGACAAGGATCGCCTGCGCTCGGGCCTGTCGTACGCCATCGGTCGGGATCTTATCGAGAGGTCCCTGCGGGAGGCCGGCGCGGTAGTGGGGAGCCTCGTTTTTGCTGTGCCGGTCAACGGTTACCCGATCTTGGCTGTGGAGCAGAAGATCGTCGAGGTCTTCTGGTTCAGCACCCTTAAGAACCGCTATTGGGCGACCGCGCCCGAAACGCCGGGTGGGAATCTCATGATGCGGGTTTGGGCGGTCGACTCTGCCCGCCGCCACGAGATTTCCGGCCCGCTCGCGGACGCGGTGCCGGAGGTGTGCCGGTGGATTGCCAACGCGTCGGCTCGAGGGACGAATACCGTATGGTCCGCCATGCGCCATGAACTGACGGTGCGATACAGCAATCACAGGATTCACCTGAGCGAACGGTAGTAGCGCCCCGCGACAGCCGCGTGCGTGAACAGACTCCCGCGGACGCCGGCCCGGTCAGCGGCTGAACTTTTCGATCGCCTCGGGGGTCGCTGGGGTGAAGAAGTTGACCAGGTTGCCGTCGGGGTCGCGGAACAGCAGGGCTCGGTTGCCCCAGGGCATCGTCGTGGGCACGTTCACGAAATCCTCCACCACACTTTTCAGGTCCGCGTAGAGCGCGTCCACGTCGTCCACCAGAAACTCGATGATCGCGGTGCGGTTGTCCGCCGGGCGGGCCGAACCGGGCGCGAACAGCGGGACCGTGCGGGTGCTGCCGATCGCCAGCGTGCCGTGGGCGGTGCGCAACTCGGCGAAGTCCTCGTTACCCCAGACCGCCTGCACGCCGGTGACCTTCTCGTAGAAGCCGACGAGGCGGTTGATGTCGCCGGTGATGACGCGGGTCGAGACGAAATCCATGGTTTCTCCGTGTTCGGTGGGGTCCCGTGTTGCCTGTCGAGATCCACGCTAGAACGAATACTGGACAGAAACGGTCCAGTATTTTCGGTACAGTTCGAAACATGGCACGACCGACGGCTGGGGTGCTCACGCTGCTCGAGCTCCTGCAGTCCGGCGGCACTCGGACGATGGCTGAGCTCGCCGACCGCCTCGGTGTCGATCCGCGCACGGTGCGGCGCTACGTGGAGCATCTGATCGACCTCGGCGTGCCCGTGGAGTCGATGCGTGGCCGCTACGGCGGGTATCGGCTCGCCGCCGGCTATCGTCTGCCGCCGCTCATGCTCAGTGACGACGAAGCCCTGGCCGTGCTCCTCGGCCTGGTTGCCGGCCGGCGCGCCGGGTCAGCACCGACAACAGGCACGGGTACGGCGAGCGAGACGGCCGCCGCGAAGATCCGTCGCGTCCTGCCGTCGCGGATCGCGGATCGGCTGGACGCGGTACTCGAATCCCTCGCCTTCACCGCCGAGCCCGACGACGTCCCACCGCCGCAGGCCGGTGTCCTGCTCACCGTCGCCGATGCGGTCCGCCACCACCGGCCGATCTCGATCAAATACACCTCGGCCGGCGGCCGCAGCAGCGTCCGCACGCTGCATCCGTTCGGCCTGGTCAACCACGCGAACCGGTGGTACGTCACCGGCGCCGATCCGGAGATCGGCGGGGATCGGACCTTCCGGCTCGATCGCGTCGCCGACGCGAGGACGCTGCCCGGCTCGTTCGAGCCTCCCGCCGGGCTTGAGCCCGCGGAGCGCCTTCTCACCTCGATGGCGCGGGCCCCGTACCGACACGAGGTGACGCTGCGGATTCAGGGGACTCTCGAGCAGATCCGCAGGCGGCTGCCGGCCAGCGTCGCCGAGGTCCGGGACGGTGCGGACGAGGGCTGGCAGGGTGTGGAGATCCGGGCGGAGAGTCTGGACTGGCTGCCCGCGGTGCTCGCCGCGCTTGACCTGCCGTTCGTCATCGAGCGCCCGAAGGAGCTGCGCGACCGCGTCGTCGCGCTCGCCGACCGGCTGGCAACCTCGGGACGGAAACTATCGTAGCGGTCGCTCGGTAAACCGCTCCCGTCGCAGCCGTTGCGCGCGACGGTGGTGAGCGGTGCTTGGCCGCGCGATGACAATGGAGCGATGCCGCTGATCATTGAGCCCGAAGCCGTCGGACAGATCGACGTCATCGCGGTCGCGCCGGACAACGACTGGAGCAGTTGGCGTGGCGTACCGGGCGAGGTCATCGGCAGGTGGAGCAGTGATCGCGTCCGCGTGGTGCTCGGGCTCGTCGCGTCCCTGCCGGCGGCCGAGCAGATGCGCTGCTTCGTCCCCCGCTACGGCATCCGCCTGCGGGCCGAATCGCTGGTCCTGGCCGAGGTGGCGTTCTGTTTCCGCTGCCGCAACGCCATGGTCTTCCCGTCCGAGCACACCCCGCAGCTGCCGAAGTGGTTGACGTTCGATCCCGACAGCCCGCCCGCTCAGGAGCTGCTGAGGCTGTTCCGGGCCTGCTCGCCGGAGTCCACCCAGCAAATGTGATCGGTTCGAGCCGGTCTGGCCACAGGGCCTGGGGTGCCAACCGCCGTCAGACTCCGCAGACCCTGAAACCAAACCCCGGCCACCCTCAGGTGACGTCCCGGCGGAGGGTTGTCGCCACGGCCGCGACCGCGAAGACGGCCGCGTAGCCGGCCAGCGCCAGCGCGGCCTGCCATTGCGGCGGTCCGTCCAGGGTCGTGGGCAGCCGATCCAGGGCCGAGCCGAGGGCGAACGGCAGCCAGTCCCGGGCCCCGCCGATCAGCTGGCCGACGATCCCCTCGACCAACGCCAGCCAGGCCAGCGCCGTCGCGACCGCCGCGATCAGGTTGGTGATCAGCGCCCCGACGCCGACCCCGATGGCGGCAAACGCCGCATTCCAGGCAACCCCGCCGAGCACCGTACGCCAGAGGTCCACCGACCCGACGTCGAGCGAGGCACCCTTGCCGGCCAGCCAAATCGCGCTCGTGGCCAGCGCTGTGCCGGAGCCGACGATCCCGAACGCGGCCCCGGCGGCGGTGTAGACGCCGAGCTTGGCGAGCACCACCCGGTCCCGCCGGGGCGTCGCCAGGTACGCGTCGGTGATCGTGCGGTGCCGGTACTCCCCCGCCACCGCGGTGATGCCCAGCACGAGGGTGAACAGGGCGACCAGCCCGACGTGGGCGACGGCCCCGCGCTGGCCGTCGAGGGTGGTGGCATCGTCCCGGTTCAGCATCAGCCCGCTCACCCCGGCGATGATCACGAGCTGGGCGGCGGCGAGCAGGACCCATCCGCTGCGGATCGTGCGCAGCTTGCGCAGTTCGGCCCGGGCGATCATGCCGCGGTCAGGCGCAGGAACGCCGACTCCAGGTCGTCGCCGCCGGCCAACTCGCCGAGGGGCCCCGCGAAACGCAGCCGGCCGGCGTTGAGGATGACCACCCGGTCGACGGTCTGCGCCACCTCGGCGAGCACGTGGCTGGACACGATCACGGTGCGGCCCTGGTCGGCCAGGTTGCGCAGCAGCGAACGCAGCCAGGCCATCCCGGCCGGGTCGAGTCCGTTGCCGGGTTCGTCCAGGATCAGCACCTCGGGGTCGCCGAGCAGCGCGGCGGCCAGCCCGAGCCGCTGCCGCATGCCCAGCGAGTAGCCGCCGACCCGGCGGTCCGCGTCGGCGGTCAGGCCTACTTCGTCGAGCACCGCGTCAACCCGGGCCGGCCGGACGCGGCCCAGCTCGGCGAGGATCAGCAGGTGGTTGCGGCCGGTGCGGCCCGGGTGGAAGCCCGCGGCCTCGAGCAGCGCGCCCACCACCCGGCGCGGTTCGCTCAGTTGCGGGTACGGCCGGCCGCCGATCGTGGCGGTGCCCGCGGTCGGCCGCACGAGCCCCAGCAGCATCCGCAGGGTGGTGGTCTTGCCGGCGCCGTTCGGGCCGAGGAAGCCGGTCACGCCGGGCCCCAGCGTGCAGCTCAGGTCGTCGACGACCGGCAGTGAGCCGAATCGTTTGGTCAGTCCCGTGAGGGATACGTCTGTCATGACGTGACCTTCGCCTGTCCGGGGGCTCGAATTCGTCGCCCAGCGGCGGTCACTCACGGATACCGCGTGCGCGGTATGCCCCGGTGGGCCGGTCGCGCCTACCGTGTGACGGGTGAGCATGCGCTGGGGTTTGCCCCTCCTCGATCACCTGCGGGGCGTGGCGCACCGCCGGCCGCACCTGGCCGACCTGGCGATCGCGCTGATCGTGGGCGTGGTTGCGCTGCTCACCACGGCGAAGCACGACCCGGCGTCGATCCTGCTCGCCGCGGTGGCCAGCGGCTCGCTGCTGGCCCGCCGCCGCTTGCCGTACCTGACGCTGCTGATCAGCACGGCGGCCGCGGAGCTCTACCTGGCCGGTCTCGACGGCAAGACGGGCACGCTGATCCTCGCGGCGCCGGTCATCACGCTGTACACGCTCGCCGAGACCAGCGACCGCCGGCGCGGCTTGCTGCTCGCGTCGGCCGTGGTGGTCTTCGCGGCGGGCCTGCTGCACACGCTGGGCCGGCCCGCCAAGTTCCTCGGCCCGGAGAACATCGCGCTGGTCGCCCTCGGCGCTCTGGCCGTCGCCGCCGGGCAGGCGTCCCGCAATCGGCGGGCCTACCTGGCCGAGGTGACCCGGCGGGCCCAGGACGCGGAACGGGACCGGGAGGCCGAGGCCCGCCGCCGGCTCGCCGAGGAGCGGCTGCGGATCGCCCGCGACCTGCACGACAGCGTGGGGCACCACCTGGCGCTGATCAACGTGCAGGCCGGGGTGGCCGTCCATGTCCTGCCCGACCAGCCGGCCCGGGAGACGCTGATGCAGATCCGGCAGGGCAGCCGGGCCGCCCTGAACGAGCTGCGTGACACCGTGGGGCTGCTGCGCGACCCGGCGCCGCTCACCCCGACCGTCGGGCTTGCGGCCCTGGACGATCTGCTTTCTTCGGTACGCCCGTCCGGCCTGCGGGTGACCGTCTCGTCCCAGCTGACCCACCCGGTGCCGTGGGCCTGCGACGTCGCCGCCTACCGGGTCGTCCAGGAGTCGCTGACCAACGTCTGCAAGCACGCCGGGCCGACGGATGTGCGGGTTTCGCTGCGCTCCTCGCCGGACGGGCTGACCGTGGTGGTCACCAACGACGGGCCCACGGCCGCGGTCGCCGAGCGCGGGCACGGCATCCTGGGCATGCGGGAACGGGTTGAGGCGCTTGGCGGCACGCTGCACGCGGGTCCCCGGCCGACCGGCGGTTTCCGGGTCAGCGCGGTGTTGCCGGCGTGATCCGGGTCCTGCTGGCCGACGACCAGCCGCTGTTGGCCGCGAGCTTCGCCACATTGATCGACGCGACCCCGGACATGTGCGCGGTCGGCGCGGCCCGCACCGGCCACGAGGCGATCCGGCTGGCCCGCACGACCCGGGCGGATGTCGTGCTGATGGACATCCGGATGCCGGAGCTTGACGGCCTGGCCGCCACCCGGGCGATCACGGCCGACGAGGATTTGGCCGGCGTCCGGGTGCTGATCCTGACCACGTTCGAGATTGACGAGTACGTCTTCGCGGCGTTGCGCTGTGGGGCCAGCGGGTTCCTCGGCAAGAGCGCCGAGCCCGAGGAACTGTTGACCGCCATCCGGGTCGTGCATCGCGGCGACGCCCTGCTGACGCCGGCCGCCACCCGCAGCCTGATCGCCCGCTATCTGTCCCGGCCGGCCCGCGCCGAACCACCGGATCCGGGGCGACTGCTCTCGCTGACGGCCCGCGAGCGGGAAATCCTCGTACTCGTCGGCTCGGGTTTGTCCAATGACGACATCGCCCGGGACCTGACGGTCAGCCCGCACACGGTGAAAACCCACGTCAATCGGACGATGACGAAGCTGGGCGCGCACGATCGGGCCCAGCTCGTGGTGATCGCGTACGAGACCGGGCTGATCCGCCCGGGCCGCTGAGCGGCTACGGGCTGAGCGGCTACGGGCTGAGCGGCTACGGGCTGAGCGGCTACGGGACGACGGTGACCGGCCAGCGGCGGGCGCGGACCAGGCGGACCGCGAGCGAGCCGGCGATCCGGTGCCCGAAGCTCGCCGACGATCCGACGATGACCGCGTCGGCGCGGACTTCCTTGGCGACCTCCGACAGCACCACCATCGGGTCGCCCGAGCGCACGATCAGGTCGGCGTCCAAGTCCCAGATCGCCGTCTGGGTGCGCAGCGCCTCGCGAAGCTGCGCCTCGACCTCGTCCTGGGCGTCGATCACCTCGGTGGACGCCACACCCACGCGGTCGGCGATGGAGAGCAGCGCGGCCGGCTGGGTGCGCACGTAGACCGCCACCAGCTTGGTGCGTTGCCGCCGGGCCAGCCCGGCCGCGTACGCCGCGGCGCGCAGCGAGGTCTCCGAGCCGTCGACGCCGACCAGGATCGCGTGGGGACCGTCCGTGCCGTACTCGAAGGCCATGGCTCATGGTACGAACTTGTCCGGGTGTTCCGCTGCGGGTGGGGCTCCGTCCCGGCGGGGCGAAGGCCGCCCCGGCGGGGGC
>Ga0307512_10006051_pt1 | contig 12394 bp, 7 predicted proteins | sample 14_EM_MG_FD_200267 | JGI IMG/M metagenome (GOLD analysis project Ga0307512, IMG submission 200267) | Populus trichocarpa ectomycorrhiza microbial communities from riparian zone in the Pacific Northwest, United States - 14_EM | ecosystem: Host-associated > Plants > Roots > Unclassified | place... | reverse complement strand
AACGCGCAGCTTGTGGTCCTGGACCCGGATGCTGGAGTTGGACAGCACGGCGTGGCGGTGGCTGCCCGCCAGGGTGTCGAGGACGGGCAGGACGTCCGGGAACAGCGCCCAGGCCGACTCGTAGTACCCGAGATACCGGAGGAACCAGTCCTCCGCCTCCGGGTCGGTGAGGGGCTTGCCCAGAAAGGCCCGCACCCGGTCCCGGCGGCCCTCCTCCCAGTCCACCTCCCCCGCCGCGTACCTCGCCCACTGCTGGTCGGTGAGGTCGCGCCAGTGGCCGAGGGCCTGCTCGACGGAGGCGTACCCGTCGAGCAGGCCCTCGGCCGCGAGATGCCCGCGCATGCCGGCCCGGTCGGCCGTGGTGTAGTCGAAGATCGTGTCGTCCACATCCCAGACCACAGCCCTGATCGTCATGGTTCGACCGTAACCCGGTGCCGATGGGCGCGTCTCTTGGTTGACCGTGGTCGTGCCGGTCAGTGCCAGGTCGGAGCCCGGACCGTAGCGGGCCTTGGCGCTCAGGCGCCAGGTATACGTGCCCGGGACCCGGTTGCCGTCGCGCAGGCGGCCGTCCCAGGAGGCGCGGACGGCGACGGCCCCGGAATCGCCGGCGAGGTCGCGCACGACGTTGCCTCTCGCATCGGTCAGGGTCAGGGTCCACGTCGAGGGCTCGCTCAACTGCCGGACAGGCTGCCAGGGGTCCTGGGTCGTGGGGCCCGCGGCGATGATCGGAACCTGGCCCTGGGCGGTCAGGTACGCGACGTTGCCGCCCAAGCGGTCGACGGTCCAGCGGCCGGTGTTGCCGCCGGTGTTCTGGTCCGCCGTCGGCAGCACGGCCGCGGTCCGGGTGGTCTCCGTACCGGTGTGGAAGTCCGTGAGCAGCGGCTCGTGGGTTGTGCGGTTCTCCCGGACGAGGCAGCCGGCGGCGAGACGGGCCGGCCGCGACCGTGATGTTCCGGCCCGCGGCCCGGTCGTGGACACGTGAAGCCGGAGTACATGGTGGCCGGCGCCGTCCGACGAACGTCGTGAGGGGCGGCCCCCGCCATCCGGGGCCGCCCCTCACACATGTTTGAGCTACACGGTCAGCTTCGCCAGTGCCGCGTCGATACGGGCCAGCGTCTTCTCCTTGCCCAGGATCTCCAGGGACTCGAAGAGCGGCAGGCCGATCGTGCGGCCGGTGACGGCGACGCGGACCGGGGCCTGGGCCTTGCCGAGCTTGAGGCCGTGCTCCTCGCCGGCGGCCAGGACGGCCTCCTTCAGGGACTCGGCGCTCGACCAGTCGGCCGCGTCCAGCTTCTCGCGGGCCGTACGGAGCAGCGCGTCGCTGCCTTCCTTCATGGCCTTCGTCCAGGACGCCTCGTCGAAGGCCGGCTCCGGCAGGAACAGGAAGTCGACGTTGTCCGTGATCTCGGAGAGGACCTTGAGGCGGGTCTGGGCGTGCGGGGCGATCGCGTCCCACGCTGCCTGGTCGAAGTCCTCCGGCGCCCAGGGCGCGAAGGGGGCCTTCAGCCAGGGGGCGCAGCGCTCGGCGAAGTCCTTCACATCCAGCAGGCGGATGTGGTCGGCGTTGATCGCCTCGCACTTCTTGAGGTCGAAGCGGGCCGGGTTCGGGTTCACGTCCGTCACGTCGAAGGCCGCGACCATCTCGTCCATCGTGAAGATGTCCTGGTCGGCGGAGAGCGACCAGCCCAGCAGGGAGAGGTAGTTGAGCAGGCCCTCGGGGAGGAACCCGCGCTCGCGGTAGAGGTTGAGCGAGGACTGGGGGTCGCGCTTGGAGAGCTTCTTGTTGCCCTCGCCCATCACGTACGGCAGGTGGCCGAAGGCGGGGATCTGCTTGGCGATGCCCAGGTCGATCAGCGCCTTGTAGAGCGCGATCTGGCGCGGGGTGGAGGAGAGCAGGTCCTCGCCGCGCAGGACGTGGGTGATCTCCATCAGGGCGTCGTCGACCGGGTTCACGAGCGTGTACAGCGGGGCGCCGTTGGCTCGTACGATCCCGTAGTCCGGGACGTTCTCCGGGAGGTACGTGATCTCGCCGCGGACCAGGTCCGTGAAGGTGATCGTCTCGTCGGGCATGCGGAAGCGGACGATGGGGGTGCGGCCCTCGGCCTCGTACGCGGCCTTCTGCTCGGCGGTCAGGTCGCGGCAGTGGCCGTCGTAGCCGGACGGCTTGCCGGCGGCGCGGGCGGCGTCGCGGCGGGCGTCCAGCTCCTCCGTGGAGCAGTAGCAGTGGTAGGCGCGGCCCGCCTCCAGGAGCTTGGCGGCCACATCGCGGTAGATGTCCATCCGCTGCGACTGGCGGTACGGCTCGTGCGGGCCGCCGACCTCGGGGCCCTCGTCCCAGTCGAAGCCCAGCCAGCGCATCGCGTCGAGCAGCTGGCCGTACGACTCCTCGGAGTCGCGGGCCGCGTCGGTGTCCTCGATACGGAAGACCAGGGTGCCTTGGTTGTGCCGGGCGAACGCCCAGTTGAACAGGGCGGTGCGGACCAGGCCCACGTGGGGGTTACCGGTGGGCGAAGGGCAGAAACGGACGCGTACGGGGGAGCCGGGTGCGCTAGCCACGCTTGACAACCTTGTTGGTGAGAGTGCCGATGCCTTCGATGGTGACGGCGACCTCGTCGCCGACGGTGAGCGGCCCGACGCCTGCCGGGGTGCCCGTGAGGATCACGTCGCCGGGGAGCAGCGTCATGGCCTCGGTGATGTTGACGATCAGGTCCTCGACGGAGTGGATCATCTCGCTGGTGCGGCCCAGCTGGCGCTGCTGGCCGTTGACCGTGCACATGATGGTCAGGTCGGACGGGTCGAGGTCCGTCTCCACCCAGGGGCCGAGCGGGCAGGAGGAGTCGAAGCCCTTGGCCCTGGCCCACTGCTTCTCGCGCTTCTGGACGTCGCGTGCGGTGACGTCGTTGGCGCAGGTGTAGCCGAGGATCACGTCCTTGACACGCTCGCGCGGGACCTCGCGGCACATCCGGCCGATCACCACGGCCAGCTCGGCCTCGTGGTGCACCTCGTTCGAGAAGGAGGGGTACGCGATCTCGTCGCCGGGGCCGATCACCGAGGTGGACGGCTTGAAGAAGGCGAACGGGGCGTCGGGCACCTCGTTGCCCAGCTCCCTGGCGTGCTCCGCGTAGTTGCGGCCGAAGGCCACGACCTTGTTGGGGAGCATGGGCGGCAGGAGCCGGACCTTGCTCAGCGGGACCTTCGTGCCGGAGAGCTCGAAGTCCGTGAACGGATGGCCCTTGATGATGTCGAGCACGAGCCCGTCGGTCGACCCAGGAGGGCTCTCGCCCTCGACCGCGCCGAACGCGACGTTGCCGTCGATGGAGAACCTGGCGATGCGCACGAGATGCCTGCGCCCCTCACTGAGCTGGCTGGAGTCTGGGGCTCCAGGCTAACTCGGGGAGGGGTGTCCCGAGGATCTGGGCCGGGAGCCCGGCCCAGATCCTCGGGAGACCCCTCAGGGGGCGCGACCTCGCGGAACTGCTGTGTGGTGGGCGTGGGAGGCTCTACTCCGCTGCCATGGCCGCGACCGGGGCGTCCATCAGGATCGTGCGGCGGGGGTTGGCGGTCTGGGCGGGGAGCTCGACGGAGTGCTCCTGCTGCTCCGGCGTACGCAGCTCTTCGGCGTCATCGAGGTGCGCCAGCGTCGTGCGTCGCGGGTTGGCTATGTTGAGGAACATCATCGTCGTCTTCATCTGCGGTTTCGGACCCTGTCGGTACGGGCGCCGGGCGGCTTCAAGAACCGCCGCGCGAGCGCGGGTTGTCGGATTTGCCATCCCTGTAAAGCGCCAGGCTAAACATGCGATTCCCTGTGGAACGCGTGAAGGCGACGTGATCGTCGTGTGAGTTTCCTCACTCACTCGTAGGCAATTCGGTCAATTCGGACCCTCAACTCCCCCTACCGAAACGGACATTGCTCCACCGAAGCTCTTATTCCGCTCCTGATCATGGCGACTGGGACGGCACTTATCCGCGCATGACTCGTGCACCCGCGTCCGTTATCGACACAATCGCATTCCACGTGCCGTAACACCTTCTTCACTAGGTGTCACGATGGTCACAGCATGACCCATGGGCCTTGTTGGAGATCCGGCACTGTGCTGGAATTCCACGGAACCGCCGCGGGATCGAACCGGCGCGCAAGGGGCGCGAACGCAGCGCCGAGTGGCGGCGGGAAGGGGGGCCTGCGCCGGTCACTCACGACCACACATGGGGGCGCGTTCAGGGCGCTCCCAAGACGCCGACACCGTCTCGCCGTTCACGCGGAGAGGCGCCTGGTCCAGAGGTTGCGACGCTAGTGCAGGGACGTTTCAAGAGGGATGGCAGCGCTTCGGCGGAGCCGGAGCCGCACGGCGGGACCGGCACCACCGGTTCCTCGCCCCAGCACGCCCAGAACCATGGACCGGCAGGGGCCGGCGACGGGGGTGACCGCTCCTCGCGCCCAGGTGCGCCCAAGGGTGCCCAGGGCAAGGGCGGTCCGACCGCGATGGCCGGTGGCCCCGGCACACCGCCCGCCGCACCGCCCACGGCGAAGAACCCCAGCGGCCCCGGCTCGCGAATAGCTCTGCGCAACTGGCGCATCTCCACGCGCCTGGTGTCACTGCTCGCGCTGCCCGTGGTCGCCGCCACCTCGCTGGGCGCCCTGCGTATCAGCGACACGATGGACGAGATCCAGCAGCTCGAGAACATGAAGCTGCTGACCGACATGACCAAGCAGGCGACCGAGCTCGCCTCCGCGCTCCAGGACGAGCGCGACAAGTCGGCCGGTCCGCTCGCCAACGGCACCAAGGCGTCCGACTTCACCGTCAAGGGCGTCCGCGACAAGACCGACCGTGCGCGTGCCGCCTTCATGGAAGGCACCCACGAGCTCGACGACGCGGGCAACAACGAGAACCTCGACGGCGTCCGGGACAACGTGGTGGCCATCGCCACGCAGCTGAACACCCTGAGCGGCATTCGCAACAACGCCTTCCAGAACGAGGAGAACTCCTCCCAGTCGGTCGAGTCGTACCACCGCCTCATCGAGCAGTTGCTCGGTCTCTCCCAGGACATGGCCGAGGCGACCAGCAACCCGGAGATGATCCAGCGGACGCGCGCCCTGGCGGCCTTCTCCACCGCCAAGGAGTACGCGTCCATCCAGCGCGCGGTCATCGCCGCGGCCCTGCCGGGGACCGATGCCTCGTACGGCGATCTCTCCGAGAACGACCGGCAGTACGGCCTCTCGGCCTTCGAGAACCAGAAGGCGGAGCTCACCAGCTTCGCCAGCATCTACGAGGGCAACTCGCGCGAGCTGACGAAGCCGCTCGACGAGCCGAGCCCGACCATCAAGGCGGCCGACACCTACGCGGAGCGTGTGCTCGGGCGCGAGAACGGTCTGCAGCTGCGCGACAAGCGCTCGTACCTGGACTGGGTGGACGCCGACTCCGCCAGGTACCAGGAAATGTCGAAGATCGAGCTCACGCTGCTCAACGAGATGGAGCAGAAGGCCCGCGAGCTGCGCAACGAGGCCGAGCAGGAAGCGATCATCTCCGGTGCGCTGATCCTGCTGGTGCTCGGTGTCTCGCTGGTCGGCGCCTTCGTGGTGGCCCGCTCCATGATCCGCTCGCTGCGCCGCCTCCAGGACACCGCGACGAAGGTCGCCCAGGACCGGCTGCCCGAGCTGGTCAAGCAGCTCTCCGAGTCCGACCCGCAGGACGTCGACACGTCCGTCGAGTCGGTCGGTGTGCACTCCAAGGACGAGATCGGCCAGGTGGCCGCGGCCTTCGACGACGTGCACCGCGAGGCCGTACGACTCGCCGCCGAGCAGGCCCTCCTGCGAGGCAACGTCAACGCGATGTTCACCAACCTCTCGCGCCGCTCCCAGGGCCTCATCCAGCGTCAGCTCTCGCTCATCTCCGAACTGGAGTCCCGCGAGGCCGACCCGGACCAGCTGTCCTCGCTGTTCAAGCTCGACCACCTCGCGACCCGCATGCGCCGTAACGGCGAGAACCTCCTCGTCCTCGCCGGTGAAGAGCCCGGCCGCCGCTGGACCCGCCCGGTCCCGCTGGTCGACGTGCTCCGTGCCGCCGCCTCCGAGGTGGAGCAGTACGAGCGCATCGAGCTGTCCGCCGTGCCGACGACCGAGGTCGCCGGCCGCGTGGTCAACGACCTCGTGCACCTGCTCGCCGAGCTGCTGGAGAACGCCACGTCGTTCTCCTCCCCGCAGACCAAGGTCAAGGTCACCGGTCACGCGCTGCCCGACGGCCGCGTACTGATCGAGATCCACGACACCGGCATCGGCCTCTCGCCCGAGGACCTCGCGGCGATCAACGAGCGACTCGCCTCGCCGCCCACCGTGGACGTGTCGGTCTCCCGACGCATGGGTCTGTTCGTGGTCGGCCGGCTGTCCCAGCGTCACGGCATCCGCATCCAGCTCCGCCCGTCCGACTCCGGTGGTACGACCGCGCTGGTCATGCTGCCCGTCGATGTCGCCCAGGGCGGCAAGAAGATTCCGGGCAACAAGCAGGGCCAGGGCGCTCCCGCCGTCGGCGGCCCCGCCGCCGCGCAGGCCGCGGCCGGTGTCGCGGCGGCCCGTCGGGGCGGTGCCGGAGGCGGTCCCGCCCTCGGCGCGGGCGCTCCCACCGGCGGCAACGGCGGACGGCTGAACCCCGGGCCGCAGCGCGGCCAGGTCGGTGCCGGTACCGGAGCGCGTGCAGCGCTGCCCAGGCCGGACGCGGGCGGTCGCCCGGGCGGACCGGGCGGATCACGCGGTCCCCAGCAGCCCCCGCAGGGCAGGCCGGCCCCGGCCGGTGCCGGTGCCCCGCAGGCCTTCAACGGCTTCGACAGCAATGACTCCGGTCGTCAGGACGCGTTCGGCGGCGGACGTCAGGACACGATGGGCGGCAACAACCGCAGCTCCGTGCCCCCGCAGCCCCAGCAGCGTCCGACCGGCGGTGACCAGGGCCGTCGTCCTCCGCAGCAGCAGCCGCAGCTGCCGCCCCGCGGTGGTCCGCGTGCCGAGCTTCCCGGCGGCAACCCGCAGCCGCGGATGCCCAGTTGGAGCGACGACAACGCGCAGCCGCCGGTGCCGCGTTCCCCGATGGACGCCCCGCGCGGCCACGAGGAGCCGGACGCCACCTCGCAGCTGCCGCGGATCAACGACCGTCAGGGCCCGGCGTCCACGTCGGAGTTCCCGCGCATCGACGACCGTCAGAGTGCCGGTTCCACGGGTGAGTACCCGCGGTCGGACTACGACGCCCCGCGTTCCGGCGCGGGTTCGCAGCAGAACAGCGGGCAGTTCGTCCGCCCGGACGTGTTCGGTACGCCGAATCCTTCCGGCGCCGGCCAGAACCCGTCCACGGGCGGCCAGTACAACCGCCAGGACCCCGCCTCCACCGGCCAGTTCCCGATGCCCGGCTACGACGCAGGCTCCACCGGTCAGTACGCGGCGCCCGGGCAGGACGTTCAGCAGAACCACACCGGTCAGTTCCCGGCGCCGAACCACGGCGAGCGGCAGGGCGGCGGTACCGGTCAGTTCGAGCGTCCCGGCGCCAATGGCACGAACGGCACCAACGGCTCCCGCCCCCAGCGCCCGCAGTCGCGCCGGCGCCCCGCGCTCCCCCCGGAGCCCGAGGCCCTGCCGCCGGCGACGGGTCCCGGTGACGGGCGTACGCCGCTGTACGACACCCTGGAGACCAACTGGTTCAACCAGGCCCAGGCCGGCAACGGCGAGCAGGAGCAGGCACCGCAGGAGCCCGCACAGGCTCCCGCGGCCCCGCAGCGCCCGGCGCCCGCCGCATCAGGGTCCGCCTCCTGGCGGACCACCCCCAATGACGAACTCGGCCGGCAGGCCGAGCGGGTACGCCAGCCCTCCGCGGGTGGCGTGACCGTCTCGGGTCTGCCGCGCCGGGTCCCCCGCGCGAACCTCGTCGCGGGGACGGCTCAGCAGCAACAGCACCAAACCGGTCCGCAGGTCTCGCGTGCGCCCGATGACGTACGCGGCCGGCTGACCAATCTTCGTAGGGGCATCCAGCAAGGTCGGCAGGCCGGTACCGGCCAGACCGGCAGCTTCCCCAGCCCCACTCACCAGCAGGAGCGTTAGTTGAGCCAGATGAGCCAGGCGGCACAGAACCTCAACTGGTTGATCACCAACTTCGTTGACAACACCCCCGGGGTGTCCCACACCGTCGTCGTTTCCGCCGACGGACTCCTTCTGGCGATGTCCGAGGGCTTTCCGCGCGACCGCGCCGACCAGCTCGCGGCCGTCGCCTCCGGACTCACTTCACTCACGGCCGGTGCCTCCCGGATCTTCGAGGGTGGCACCGTCGCCCAGACGGTCGTCGAGATGGAACGCGGCTTCCTCTTCCTGATGTCCGTCTCGGACGGATCGTCCCTCGCGGTCCTTTCCCACCCGGACTGCGACATCGGCCTTGTCGGATACGAGATGGCGCTGCTCGTCGACCGTGCGGGTGCGGTGCTCACGCCGGATCTGCGGGCCGAGCTCCAGGGCAGCCTGCTCCACTAGCCAGGTTTTTAGGTACGTCCGAATTTCACCGAACGTCCGCACAATCCGTCGGCCGCCCTCCCCCCACCGGCCCCGTCAGACGGCACGACTGACCGACCTGCTGTCCCGCCCGGAGGATCAATGACCCCGCCCACCGCCTCTCATGATCCGTACGCACAGCCGTACGAGGACGAGGGCGACCAGCCGCTGGTACGTCCGTACGCGATGACCGGCGGCCGGACCCGGCCGCGCTACCAGCTCGCCATAGAGGCACTGATCAGCACCACGGCCGACCCGGCGCAGCTGATGGGGCTGCTCCCGGAGCACCAGCGGATCTGCCACCTCTGCCGTGAGGTGAAGTCGGTGGCCGAGGTGTCGGCCCTGCTGTCCATGCCCCTGGGCGTGGCACGGATTCTCGTCGCGGACCTCGCGGAGGCCGGACTCGTCGCGATCCACCAGCCGGGTGGCGACGAGAGCAATGGCGGCGCCCCGGACGTGACACTGCTCGAAAGGGTGCTCAGTGGACTTCGCAAGCTCTGACGGAGGTCGGGCGACCACCTCCGCGAAGATCGTGGTGGCGGGTGGTTTCGGCGTCGGCAAGACCACTTTCGTGGGTGCCGTCTCCGAGATCAACCCGCTGCGCACCGAGGCCGTCATGACCTCCGCCTCGGCGGGCATCGACGACCTCACCCACACCGGGGACAAGACGACGACCACCGTCGCCATGGACTTCGGCCGTATCACCCTGGACCAGGACCTGATCCTGTACCTGTTCGGTACGCCCGGCCAGGACCGTTTCTGGTTCATGTGGGACGACCTGGTACGCGGCGCGATCGGCGCCGTCGTGCTCGTGGACACCCGTCGTCTCGCCGACTGCTTCCCCGCGGTCGACTACTTCGAGAACAGCGGCCTGCCGTTCGTCATAGCCCTGAACGGCTTCGACGGGCACCAGCCGTACACGCCCGACGAGGTCCGCGAGGCCCTGCAGATCGGCCCGGACGCCCCGATCATCACGACGGACGCCCGCCACCGCGCGGACGCCAAGAGCGCGCTGATCACCCTGGTCGAGCACGCCCTGATGGCTCGTCTTCGTTAGGGATCGTCGTGCGAAGGGCTATGTCCTGGCAGGCCTGGCACACAAGTTGGCAACGCCGTACGGCAGTTGTCGTAGACGCACTGGAGCCGGCTGTGTCGTTTGACACGGTCGGCCTTGGTGTTCATAACGTTTCGACAGAGATATCGAGTGGTACCGACACGCGTCGCGGTCGTCTGATGCCGCTGTGCTCACAAAAGCCCCGCCTTTTGGCGGGGCTCGCTCTTTATGACCGTTTTATCTAGGGCTTACATCACTCGGAATCCTTGGTTCCGAGTGTTTGGACGAGCACACCCTGACGTGCTGGAATGCCAGAACTGCCCAGTAGTAAGGGCCGGAAGACACACGCGGCACGACGAAGGTGCACACGCCGAGAGGTTGTTGGTCGAGTGAGGCGTAGCAAGAACGGTCCCGAGCCGTCGGCACGGGGCAACTTCACCCCGCCGCCGCGCGGAGCGGCACCCGCACATGTGTCCGGCTCGGAGCCGGCGGCCCCACCCGCGAAAAGCGGCGGCCGTCTGTCCCCGCGCAACTGGCGTGTGCCCACCAGGCTGAACGCCATTCTCCTCATACCCGTGATCGTCGGGCTCGTCATGGGCGGCTTCCAGGTGAAGGGCTCCATCGACACCTGGCAGGAGGCCCAGGACGCGGAGAAGGTCGCCAAGATCGTCGACGCGGCCGGGCAGTACGCCGAGGCGCTCCTCAACGAGCGCGACATCTCCGCCCAGCCGCTGCTGGAGGGCGACCGCGACAACGCGACGGTCAAGCAGGCCCGTGCCCTCACGGACCAGAAGGCCGACGCGTTCCACGAGGAAGTCGTCGGGATGCCGGCCGGTCAGGGCCTCGAGCGCCGGCTGAAGCTGGTGGAGAACGCCGAGCCCACGCTGGGCCAGCTGCGCAAGGCCGCGTACACCACCGCGATGGATCCGACGAAGACCGAAGAGGGCTACGTCACCGTCGAGCACCTCTTGGCGGAGTTCTCGAACGAGCTGGGCCTCGGTACCGGCAACATCACAAGCTACGGCCGCACCGTGTACGCCGTCACGCTGGCCAAGGGCGCCGAGTCCCTGCAGCGCTCGATCGGCATGCACCTCCTGGTGAAGCCCAGCTCGAACGAGAAGGTCTTCAGGCAGCAGGTCACCGCGTTCACGTCGTACGCGTACCTGGAGAACATAGCCATCCAGGAGTACGTCTCCGGCGGCACGGAGGCGGACGCCGCGCGGCTCAAGCAGGAGATGGCGGAGAAGACCGCTCAGGGCGAGAAACTGGCCGCCGAGGCGAAGAGCAAGACCGAGGCGGCCGGCGGCACCTACAAGGCCCCGCCCTCCATGACCGGCATGATCCAGGCCATCGGCAGCGGCGCCTCGCCCACCGACCTGGCTCAGCAGGGCATCACGCCCGAAACCTGGATGGCGGCCTCCACCCTCAAGTTCGACGGCTACGGCGAAGTCGAGGAGGAGCTCATCAACCGGGCGGTCGACGAGGCGGGCCAGATCGCCACCGACGCCCAGCGTGACGCCTTCGTCAACGGCGCCATCGTCATCGTGGCCCTGCTCGCCGCCTTCATCATCGCCGGGCTCATGGCCCGCCAGATGAGCCGCTCGATGCGCCAGCTGCGCAACGCGGCCTTCGGTGTCGCCGAGCAGCGTCTGCCGATGCTGGTCGACCAGCTCTCGCGCACCGACCCGGGCCGGGTCGACACCCGGGTCACCCCCATCCCGATCACCACCACGGACGAGATCGGCGAAGTCGCCCGCGCCTTCGACCAGGTCCACCGCGAGGCCGTACGACTGGCCGCCGAGCAGGCCCTGCTCCGTGGAAACATCAACGCGATCTTCACCAACCTGTCGCGCCGAAACCAGTCCCTGATCGAGGGCCAGCTGACCCTGATCACCGAGCTGGAGAACAACGAGGCCGATCCGGACCAGCTGGAGAACCTCTTCCGCCTGGACCACCTCGCGACCCGTATGCGCCGCAACGGCGAGAACCTCCTGGTCCTCGCCGGCGAGGAGCCGGGCCGCCGCTGGGACCAGCCGGTCCCGCTGGTCGACGTGCTGCGCGCCGCCTCCTCCGAGGTGGAGCAGTACGAGCGCATCGAGCTGTCGGGCGTACCGGAGGCCGAGATCCACGGCCGCGCGGTCACCGACCTCGTGCACCTGCTCGCCGAGCTCCTGGAGAACGCGACGACGTTCTCCTCGCCGCAGACCAAGGTCCGCGTCACCGCGACCCGTCTCCCGGACGGCCGCATCATGGTCGAGATCCACGACAAGGGCATCGGCCTCACCGCCGAGGACTTCGCGGACATCAACCACAAGCTGGCCAACCCGCCGACCGTCGACGCCGCGATCTCGCAGCGCATGGGTCTGTTCGTGGTCGGCCGGCTGTCCGACCGGCACGGCATCCGCGTCCAGCTGCGCCCCTCGGGCGAGCAGGCCGGCACGACCTCGCTCGTCATGCTCCCCGACATCATCACGCACGGTGGTGGCGGCGAGACGGCACCGCAGCGCGACGAGTTCACCGTCTCGCAGATCATCCCGGAGCAGCAGCCCTTCGGCGGCGAGGAGTTCCAGAGCGGCGGCCGGCCGATGCGTACGGCCGCGGAGCTGGGCTTCGACGACAGCCGCTACACCGAGGTCCCGGACGACATACGCGAGCTGGACCCCGTGGGCCGTTCGCTGATGCGTGAGGAGCGCCGGGCGGCCCTGGAGGCCCAGACGCACGGCGAGCTGGAGGGCGGGTCCCCGTCGTTCAACGGCGAGTTCGACCCCCAGCAGGCCTTCGACAACGGTCAGCCGGCCTTCGACAACGGCGCGGCCGCGTACGAC
>Ga0307512_10006050_pt1 | contig 12395 bp, 12 predicted proteins | sample 14_EM_MG_FD_200267 | JGI IMG/M metagenome (GOLD analysis project Ga0307512, IMG submission 200267) | Populus trichocarpa ectomycorrhiza microbial communities from riparian zone in the Pacific Northwest, United States - 14_EM | ecosystem: Host-associated > Plants > Roots > Unclassified | place... | reverse complement strand
GTCTGATCTCTTTTAGTTTTTTCTTAATATTTATGTAAAGAACCCATTTCATCAACCTTTGAATTACACCATCAAGGATAACATATAAAGGATTTTATTTTTCTAAATATTCATTTCTAGTTTGCAGATTTAGCGAGGTAACCTTTTTTATTTTAATTTGACTCAATCTTTTTTATCATCTATTTTTTATCAAATAGTGAAAAAAATAGTTTTGAAAAAGAAATCATGTTATTAAACTTTATAGAGTACTTTAAATGGTTTATAAATTTGACATGTTTACCTAGGTTGACTTGGTTTACGAATTTGAGGTTAAACTTTTATTTTTTTTCTCCTTTTTTCTAGTTAATTTTTTAATTTAATCCTTCAATATTGAGTTTACTTTAAATTAGAATTCATGATTATTTTTTTGTTTTGTTTTCTATAGTGTTATTGTAGTCTCAACTAAATGTCCCGGTATTAGATTGATGCTTAATTTTGTGATTATCTATTTTTGTTATCAAACAATTAAAGAGAGAATTGTTTTAAAAAAACCAAGTTATTAATACCAGTAGAGTCCATGATATGATTTGCAATCTCAAACAAAAACTTCTTGATTTTTTGTTTTCGGTCCCTTAATTTGTTGTTGAAGTTGTCATATCAAATTTTTTAAAAAAATTAACCCATATTTTTATTAATTATTTGGGTTATCTTTAGACTTGTGAATCAATTAATTCACGTTAACTCTCATACAGTTTAATTTAAAACTCGAGTAAAACAACGAGTTGGGTCATGAGTTTTCATGTGTTTACCTATTTGGTCAGGTTAAATAACACCGCCAACAAATTTTTCATGACTTTGATATTTTTTTATGTTTAAATTTTTTTTGGTCCAATCCACAACAAAGCTTACCCAAATAGGCTACTATAAGAAAATTTAAAGCATTGTAGTCAAAAACTGTAGTAATTCATAATGTTTTGCCTGTTTTTCCACTCTTAGAACAAACTCAATACCTAGTTCTTGAGGGTATTTCGTTCTTTTCATAGGGATCCTTTGGTCATTACCATATTGATTGGGGTAAATCGATCTTCCCATATCTTTTATACATAGTAAAATAACTTTATTACCCTAAGAATCATTTTTTTAAAGCTTTGTATTTTTAACTTTTTATGCATAATAAAATAACTAAATTATTTTTAAAAAGTAAACCTCATTCACTAGTGATTAAAGGCGTTTTGGTATTTTCACAATGAGTTTTTTTTTGATATAATCACGTTGGTGGAGGGTTTTATGGGGATTTCCATTTTTTATACATGGTAAGATTACTTTACTATCATCGATATCAAAATATTTAATTAGGTTGGTCATGGAGCTAGCGGGTTAACCTGACTTGATTCAAATTTTATTTTGTTTTGTTTTTTTTTTAATTTCATCATTCAATATTGAGTTGTTTAATAGTTAAGTTTTGTAATTTTATTCAATTCGCTTTTAGTAATAACTTTTTTAAAACTTTTATCGGCACGGATAATTATTTGATTAAACAAAAAAAATTATTTAAAGAAATAAAGTTACTAAATACAACTAAGTACACATCTTGTATTACAGGATCAAATATCTTAATTTTAGTTGTTTATTGATCAAACATTAATTTGTTTAATTAAATATATGTACAAGTATTTTGGTTTATAATTGAAAAATTTTTATATAAAAAAACATATTGAAGAACCCTATATATTTAATTTTTTTTTTAAATATTCAATCCATAATAAAACATGAGAGAAATAAGTAGATGATATACAATTCATGTGCAAACTTAAGAATAATATTCACCGTACACCGATGGAGAAATTTTTAAGATTAGGTTTCGAATTCCATTACATTACGATAAGTCAATAGTTGACCCATTTTATTGACGAATTTTCAATATGATAGTTAATATGTTGACTAACTGATTTGTTTCCACATTCGCTAACCAATTATTTTTTTATCCATATGTAGACATAAAGCAAAAGATACATAATACCAAACTTTCTCTAAATCATGCCTGAGTTGGTATTATAATAATTAGATTCATATTTATATTAAACTTTGGTGTTATATTTGCATATATTCTTTTTTGAATAAAATCTGTATAATACATGCAAATCAATCAATAATGTAATTAAAAAACACCAACTTCATTACCAAAAACAGAAACACTCCACTCACCATCCAAGACACCATGTGTAAATTACAAAGGATAAGTTACATTTTCACTTATATATTTTCAGTTCCCAAGTTCAAGGACTTCTCGATACCAACCTAAATTTTTGAAAACCTTTCTATTTGACCCTTGCTATCAAAAACAAATATTGAGCTCACTTTTGAATTATTTTATTTAATTTCAAAATGCAAGAGCATTTTTGTGAATGTGAGAATTTGGAGAAAAAATAGAAAAAAACATGAAAAAAGGCAAAATATAGAAAGAGTGAATTTCCGCAAAATTTCACAAGATATTCCTCAAAACTATTTAATTATTCTCAAAAACAATAAAATAATTCTTTATTTGATTTGATCATCCTCAATTTAATATTTTTTTCTTAAAAAATACTTTCTTTAATAGAAAAAATCCCCCTTTACCTAACACTATTTTCATTATTATTTTTTAAAATAAATAAAAAAGTATAAAACTACCAGAAGAACTGAATTATGACAATTTTAATCCTAAGACTACAAGTACCAATCAATCAACTTCATTAAACTACAAGGACTAAATTATAACTTACTCCCAAAACTAAAATTTCTCGATGGATAAAATGGTAAAACCACGCTCCGAAAACCTTTCCGTTACGTCTCTTCTCGGATCTCACAAAAATCATAAAAACCCAAACCCAAAAAATCCCTACCTCCCCGATCGCACGGACAAATCCGATCGCCGATCTCTCCTTCTCTCCGATTTTCCGGTACCAGAAAAAATCTCTCCTTCTCATCAATTCCTCTAAGATTTGAGTCAATTTTGATTAATCAGAACTTTATTTTTTTAATTAATTTTGATTTGATTATTTTTGATGACCTGAATATCTGTAAATTCAGGGTTCACAAGAAGGGAATTAATTAATTAATTAATTAATCATGGCGGCATCGGAAGAGAACAGTGCATTGTTTCCGATTTTTATCTTAACGATAATGGCAATACCTTTAGTGCCATACACAGTTATGAAGCTATGCCGAGCCGCCTCGAAGAAGAGTAAGAGTATTCACTGTAACTGCTCTGAGTGTGTGCGGTCTGGCAAGTATCGGAAATCTATATTTAAAAGGGTGAGTCAGTCAGTGAGTTAGTAAAGTTGTGTTTTTTTGTTCATTTTAGGGTTATTGTGTTGTAATTGCTGTTTGTTTTTTTGGCAGATTTCGAACTTTTCGACCTATAGTAACTTGACGTTGATATTGGTTTGGGCTGTCATGATATTTTTGGTTTATTACATTAAGAATATGAGTCGTGAGGTAATTGTTTGGAAATGAGAAGGTGTTGGTTATATGTTTTTTGTTGAGGTTTTAGTGATATTGGGGTTTTGTATGTTGGATTTGATGGGGGTTTTGTTTTTGGTTGTTTTGATTAGATTCAAGTTTTCGATCCGTATGCTATTCTGGGACTGGAGCCTGGTGCTTTGGATTCGGAAATAAAGAAGAATTATAGGAGACTCTCTATTCAGTACCATCCTGATAAAAATCCTGATCCAGGTTGATGGTGTTTTAGATTTTTCGGTTGTATTTGTTTTATCTTTGAACTGTCATGGAAGACGGGTTTTGAAGAGCAGCGTGGGTTTACTAACTGTATTCTTCTCATTTCTTTTACCTTTCCAGAGGCCAACAAGTATTTTGTAGAGTTCATTACGAAAGCTTATCAAGCTTTGACTGATCCAATATCGCGTGAGAATTATGAGAAATATGGTCATCCTGATGGTAGACAGGTGATGTTCTGCTGCGTCTGTAAGAAATAACACATATTTGCTTAAAAATGTTTTTCTTGAAATAATTCATTTTTTGAAACTAATGTTCATAAAAAATTCTTCCAGGGTTTCCAAATGGGCATAGCTCTTCCTCAATTTTTGCTTGATATTGATGGGGCATCTGGCGGAATACTTCTACTTTGGATTGTTGGGATATGTATACTCTTGCCATTGGTGATAGCTGTAATATATCTTTCAAGGTCGGCCAAATATACTGGAAATTATGTCATGCACCAAACTCTCTCTGCATACTATTACTTCATGAAACCGTCTTTGGCCCCAAGGTAATTATTAAATACAGACTAAGTAATTATTTGGAATTGTATGAGCAACTTTTCTTCTGTAAGCAAGAGCACATATACTCTTTTTTTTTCTCTGAATTTTACTTGTGAAAATAGTATTCCAAACCATGACCTTATTGGAGTAAAATGGACTGATTCCTACCAACATGGTGCCAATTTAGTGGTGGTTCAATTCCGTGTAAAGTGTATTAAGTAGAAGTTATTGCCTTAGTATGGCATTTCACCAGCAATTCTATGTAAGCACAGTTGGTATCGCAAAGTTGCCCCAGCTTACCAATTTTAATGCCTTCTCTGAAGTTGGAATCCTAGGTGCTAGAATCAGTTGTTACTTTCAAATTTATTTTATCTAGAAATAAGAGAATAATCATAATCTCTGCTAGATTATGATGTCCAAGTGTCGCTTTTGTCAAATGTTTGGGAAATTTCTCCTCTTTCTGGAGCATCCAATGCATTTTACCCTTATCTGTAGAAATAGATGTTGGGCACAGACTTCAAGATGGTGTGAAGGGCATAATAAATACTTTTATTGCAGAGTACAATTTCAGTAAATATTTTGCTATTTTCATTATAACCATGCCAAAATACATAATTATTGCCTTTTTTTTTATTTCCCTTATTTTGGAGAATCCAGTTCTGATTCCCTTGTATCTGTAAATCTTCAGACACACATCTTTTTCCTTCCTAATATGATCTTTTGTACCTCTACATCTTTGGTTATCATGGTTGCTTATCATGTCATGTTATGACTTGACTATGCAGCAAAGTAATGGAAGTCTTCATTAAGGCTGCTGAATATATGGAATCTCCAGTTCGCAGGACTGATGATGAACCTCTTCATAAGCTGTTTATGTCTGTCAGGAGTGAATTGAATCTGGACCTCAAGAACATCAAGCAAGAGCAGGCTAAGTTTTGGAAGCAGCATCCTGCATTAGTTAAGGTAGCTTGATTGTTAGATTGTGCAACAATGAGCAATCCTAGCACTGAATTCTTATGAAGTTAATACAGTTATTAATCTTCATTTCTGTTCAGACAGAGCTGTTAATTCAGGCCCAGTTAACACGCAAATCAGCAGACTTGCCACCAACTTTGTTGGGAGATTTCAGACGCGTTCTAGAACTCGCACCTCGTCTTCTTGAAGAATTGATGAAGGTGGTCTTACATTCTGTGTTCATTCTTCAAGTTGATTTTGAAACTGAAAAATGAAGGATTATTCTGTTGGGTCATTAATAAATGTGATACATAAACCATTTGCATGTCTTACGTAGCTCAAAACCTTTGCTTTGCACAAGGCAAGAAGTGGTATTAAGTGCAGACTGCCGAGTGGTTCCACACAAAGCAGAATAAAGCTTTCATTGTAATTTGGAAACCATTTGAACCACAATCTTGGCATATTTGTGAAGTTGTCATTGGAAAGTTTGTCTCTAATGGAACTTGAATGGGCCTGCCTTCTTTGGTACTTGTTTTTTTATAGGTAATGAATGTTTCCCAGTAAGATATTTGTCTTCCATGCTTCACGGTTGAAGATAAGCACACTTCTCAATGTCATATAGAGTAATAAATAGATAGTCGACTGTATGTGTGTGTCTGAGGGATTACCTTTTTGTTGAATTACTTAGATACAGTTGTACGAGAAATTCACGTGAAAAGTAGATGAGAAATATCAGAAACACAGTTTCTGTGATTATATCCAAGGATGCTGGTCTGGTGTCCTTTAAGGATGACTCCTTGAAGGATGATTATATTAACATCACTTATATTACTTGGTAATGTTTATTTGTCTCCTACTGAAATGACAAGTTGCTAAGAAAGGTGTTATTACCTTGTGAAGTTACATTGGCCAAAGTAGAAGAGATGAAGTGGAGTCATTTGCTTCTCTTTCACTCTTTGTTACCTTTTCAAATGCAGTAGCTTATGTGTCATTCTGCTGTCATTTTCCACCGATAAGTGTTTCTTTTCATGCTGTAAGCCATTCAATAAGTAAATTACTAAAGTCTAATTCTTTACCTACTGAAATACTAATTCTTTTCTCTCTATTCAGATGGCAGTCATACCACGCACTTCTCAGGGACTTGGATGGCTGAGACCTGCAACCGGGGTTGTTGAGCTCTCTCAATGCATTATTCAGGTGTTGATTTTACCCTATTTACTGGTTATGGTTATAGATAATTGAAGCCTAGAGAAACTTTTTACAAATATCACAGATAAAAAGTCGATAATCTACATTTCACTAGTTATTAGACTTTAATGGTTTCCACAACAGTGATTTTAGTTCTTTTATGTCTGGTATTCATAGAAATGAAAACTTGTCAGTGCTAGAGCCTGCTATTTCTCATCACGCATTGTTGATTTCCTCAAATTCTCTATTCTTCTTTTGATGCAAATGTTCTCCATCCTCTCTGAATATTTTAACATACATGGTTGCATAATTATTATTTCAGTTTCCAGTAATACATAAATTTTGATAGTTGTATTGTCAGTGCACCAGTCCCTGCTATCTTCAATTTGGCTGTCCCTATTGTGTTTCTTCTGTTTTATGCTCATTTCAGGATTTAAGTAGTGAGGTTTTGGAATCTAGTTACGCTTGACTTGGGAAACCTGTTTGGCTGTCTTCTCTCATCTATTTGAAAACCTGATTGCTTTTTCGCTCTGCTGTATACATATTTGCAAGGAATCATGAATAGTTTGTATTCTCCGGTTCCCATATTTGCTAACCACTGCCATATGATGGTAACCTGTGCTGGATGATTCAAATGCTTTCTTCTATTCTACTGATAATTGATGATTGACATGATTCATTGGTTAACTGTGATACAGGCTGTTCCTCTCACTGCGAGGAAGGCAACAGGTGGATCCACTGAAGGTGCACCCTTTTTGCAGCTGCCTCATTTTAGTGAGTCTGTTATCAAGAAGATAGCACGCAAGGTAGGTGGAAAAATTATATGTCATATTTGGAATACAATAATTCAATGAGCCTTTTGCGAGCTGTGAATGTGAACACTTCATTTTCTTGCTGCCCATGAGTTCAGAAACTAAATTAGTATACAGCCTATGAAGCATTAGTCCTTCATACTTATCTATTTCTGCCTGTGTGGTTTAATAACAAATATATGCTTGATACACTGACATCATTTTTTGGTTCCTAGACAAATATCATTTCTCTCTGGTCCAGATGAAGAATTTTCTCCCTTCAAATTGACAATAATCTTTTATTTTCTTTAGTTTGGTCTCCTGTTTTCTTCTTGTTCATGAGTTTTGCTTTCTGATTGCAGAAGGTGAGAACATTTGAGGATTTCCGTGACATGACTCTCCAAGAACGTGCAGAGTTGCTTGAGCAAGTAGCTGGATTTTCCTCTGATCAAGTAAAAGATGTTGAGATGGTATTGGGAATGATGCCTTCTGTAACAGTCGAGGTTAGATGTGAGACTGAAGGTGAAGAGGGCATACAAGAGGGTGACATTGTTACCATACAAGCTTGGATAACACTCAAACGTGCTAATGGTCTAGTGGGTGCACTTCCCCATGCACCCAACTTCCCATTTCACAAGGAAGAAAATTTCTGGTTTCTGCTTGCTGACCCCGTCTCAAATAATGTTTGGTTTTCCCAGAAGGTAAATTTTATGGATGAAGCTTCAGCTATAATTGCTGCTTCCAAGGCAATTGAAGATACAATGGAGGGTTCAGGAGCTAGTGTTAAAGAGACTAGTGCAGCAGTTAGAGAAGCAGTTCAGAAGGTGCGGAGCGGCTCTAGGTTAGTGATGGGCAAGTTCCCTGCCCCAGCAGAGGGGAACTACAATTTGACATGTTACTGCTTGTGCGACTCTTGGATTGGCTGTGACATGAAGACGAATTTGAAGGTTAAAATTCTGAAACGAACACGGGCTGGGTCTCGGGGTGGTTTGGTAACTGAAGAGGGACCCAATGCGGAGGATGGAATTGAAGAGGAAGAGGAGGATGAAGAAGAATACGATGATGATTACGAGAGTGAGTACAGTGAAGATGAGGAAGACAAAAAGGATACGAAGAAGAAGGGCCCTGCTGCCAATGGCAAAGTGCATAAAAAAGACTCGAGCTCAGAAGGTTCAGGTTCAGATGAGGAATGAAATATGTTGTTCTGATTGTCAATGAATAAAATTAACCATTTTTTTTCTCTTATAAATTATATCGTGGAATAACTTGAGCAACTACGGTAGTGATGGTATCTGTCTACCTTCTAGCTTGGCGACAGAATGCTTCCATATTTTTGATACCACACACTGAGTTACAGACTGATTTTAGCCCATTTAAGTTTTTTGTTTCTTCGGTGATCATATTTTGTGCTTGTATGGAAAAACAATATCTGGGCCGAGGATGTCATTGTATGTGACAATTAGAGGTGGTAATTTCTAGCTGGTTGCTCAACTCCACTTTGGGAATATCAGTGTTCTCCCTCTCTTGGGCATGCAAATCTTAACCCTACTTATCTTTTAGTTACTATCTCAAGATGGATAGAAAATATGCTTAGGATCGAAGGGTAGTTGCTCTCTTGGAAGAAAAAAAAAACACAAACAATGATTTCTGAAGGAACATGTTTTTACGTAATTTTTGTTTTGAAAATAGAAGTAATCATTTTATAAATACTCTAGAGATGTGTTTTTTAATTAAACATGTTTTATATGTATTTGTCATTTTTATCTCGGAATACTAATTAAACACACTGGTCTTTGAAGTTTAAAGATTTTATCGGTTGCTTCTCAAGCACAAATTCTTGAAATTTACCCTTTTAGTTGGTCTTATTGAAAGGAGTTAGGTGGTTGTATTAGTCACTAAATGACTTGCAGAGTGCCCTTTGATGGCAACAAGACAATGAAAAGAAAAAATGAGAAAGGGGCAAGTGAATATCAATATTCTTTGCATTTTCACGAACTGTTATGCAACTAGAATACAGGGAATCCATTCTATTTTGAAGATGCTTCCATATTTTGATGTGTAGAATCATTTCATCTTTCTCTATCACTACCCTTTCTCTCTTCCACGTTCCCGGAGTAACTTCGGTTCCAGAAGAGTAACTTGCACACTAGCCATTCTGATTGATCCATACAAGAAACACACTGGCAATGGCATATGCCAGGACTTTGAATTGCAACCATCCAGGAACGGGTTATCTGATGGGCTTGGACATGTTTCTTGGATTATGGCCCTGAAGTCTTTGAGCAGCACTACCGTCTGTTCTTTCAGTATCGCGACCGTCAGTTGTTCAAATGAATCTAACTGGAATTGCTGACACCTGAAGGCTGATTATGCTCCCAATGCAATCGATCCTGATTTTGACACTCAGAGAGAGAACTGTTAGCTTCAACACTAAAATCATTGGAACTTAAATTGGTTTCCACGCCGACTTCATTCGCATCTATGCGAATGCCTACTTCACTCTCATCATGGAAAGCCTCCTCATCCTCACTTGCAACATCATTGATGCCATCCAATTTATTGTCATGGGAAGCCTCCTCATCCCCACTTGCAACATCATTAATGCCATCTAATTCATCATCATGGGAAGCCTCCTCATCCCCACTTGCAACACTGTTAACATCACCAGCTTCATTGTCATTCTTTGCTCGAACCCTGACACGCTTCCCTTTGATGTATCGGTAAATCCATTTCGGTGGTGGATATTTTTTCTTTAATTTTTCATACTTGTCCATCATACCCAATCTCTGGAAGACATTTCCCACCATGTTGACAATTGAAACACTTGGGCGGAGACCTAGCTCCTCCATATCAGCAAATATCTGCAAGAATGAGAGATCAAATTAATATACCAAAGTAATTCCAATATGAACTACTATCTGGTTAGTGCCATATAACATTGTTTCCAAAAGCAAGACAAGGATATCCATCATCCGCATCATATTCAGGGTCATTAAAAGATCATGTTGATTGAAATTTTCTAATTGAAACAATAAGGAGAACAAAACATAAATGGAGGGATTAATTCAAATATTAATCTGAAAAGTTACTGCTAATCATGTGCCTCACAAGAGAGGATTGTACTAGTCATTAGCATAGAATCTGGCATAATGTGGCTAACTGACACACTATTCCCTTGTAGTTACCAAAACCATCCAATCATCAGGTTGAAACCTATGGGATACAAGAATATATCCACAGACACTGGCAAGCAACTTAATTCAACCATGAGAAGTCAAAATGCTTGTATTGCAATAGTTCAGTTTATCTCTAAAACTGTGGCATCACTACTATAACATAACTGGATTAGATAGAATGAGATAGGACCGGATTATAAGACTTGATCCTAGTCAACCTGTAGAATCTTTGGGCTACTGCTCAGTGAGAGTACATCACCGAATCCTGGTGTTATGAATAGATTTATGATCTGATTAATTGATAGATATCACTATACACAATACATACGATGTCTGTGGGGTGTCATAAAATCAACTTCCATGTCTTCACTGTAACAGAACACGACACATAGAGACTTTCTGCTCTATAAAACCTAGTCATTAATTCTACAAAAAAAACTAAAAGTTGCAGGAAAAAGGAAGATGGCATGCAACAATACCTCAAATATCTGGTCATGCATGTCCCTTTTGTAATATATAGAAATCATTTTATCAAACATCATTCGAGGCGTGCCTTCCAAGTACTGTGAAAATAATTTTGTCCAAAGCTCTTCAACTTCATCAAGTCTTCCATCCTCAGCTAAAGCATTCATTAATGTGAAATAAGTTCCCATTGTCCTTCCTTGCCCTTTGCTTAACATCCACTTGGTGACCTACAATCCAATATTTTCTTTAGCCGATAAACCAAGACACCCATTCCCATAGATAGCCACAGAAGGAAATGTGAACAAAAAGAAAGAAAAAATTGGTCCCCAATACGGCAATACCTGAATTATCCTCTTCCATTCTTGTTGCTCCTCCAGAGCTCTTAATGCTTTCTTAACTGCAATTAGTGGGAACTCCAATTCCCAAGCAACAAAGGAATCAAGAGCCCCGTACACTTCCTCCTTGACATTAGACAATCCCTTTATCTACATAACCACAACCCAAAATCAATTGGCATCTCAATATTGCAAAACATAGTCCCATTCCACTAATTCCTTAGTGCTTCAAAACTACATTCTAACATGTTTCTCAACCTTGAAAACAATGCCTGAAATTCCAAATCCTTGTCCAACAAAAAGACAATTTGTCCCAAATCAAACACAAGGAGTACCAAAAAACAAGAAAAAAAAACCTACACAATCAACAAGCTTTGCTGATTTTGAGATAGTCCCAATTCTCCTTTTTGTTTTCCAAACTCGCGGATATCTTGGTCGTGGACCTTTAGCAGCACAAACCTATAAAATTCATCAACAAATCCAAATAATTACTAAATAACACAAAAACACCATTTCCCATCGTAAACAATTCAGTTCAAACAAGAAAAAAAAAGCTTTACCACAACACAGCTTTTGGTATTCCTGGTAGTATCAAAGGACTGAAATCTATTTGGAATTAGTGGCAACGAATATCTTAAACAAAGCATCCTGCTTTAAACACAAAAAAATGAACTGATTAGCTCATAACACAACTAGTTCTTCCAGACCCAGATACCATTTTTGTTCTAGTTAAGGTTTATGTAGTAAAGTTCTGAAATTTCTAACACTAACTATATGAAACAAACCCATGAGCACAGTTACAAATGTAATGTGTTTGTTTGTTTTCAAATTTTAGACTTTCTCAGCAAACAAAAAGAATTAAAATCAGAGAGAGAGGAAGTTACCGGGCAGAAGTTGAAGAAGGAGAAGCTGTAATGGAGAGAGTGTGAGTGTCAGACTGGAAAACTTGTTATGTTGATTTTCTTTTCTTTTCCCTCTTATTTCTCGCTTTTTATTTCTTTCTAGCAGCCAAACACAAGATGGATAGATAGACAAATGGATAGATATTTCATATTTCCTTATTTGCACGCAACAAAACGGTGCATTCCATCTAGAGAAAGGATTCCCTACAACCAGCTCTAGAGCTTCCTCTTTGTGCTGATTTGATGCGAAAGCCTTCATTTGATATGATCAACACAAATTATTTCCCATGTTGATAACATAAACTGGATTTTATTAGCCCTAATTTTATGGTCCTAAATCCTAATA
>Ga0307512_10006048_pt1 | contig 12398 bp, 11 predicted proteins | sample 14_EM_MG_FD_200267 | JGI IMG/M metagenome (GOLD analysis project Ga0307512, IMG submission 200267) | Populus trichocarpa ectomycorrhiza microbial communities from riparian zone in the Pacific Northwest, United States - 14_EM | ecosystem: Host-associated > Plants > Roots > Unclassified | place... | reverse complement strand
TTCTGGCACATCGAGCGCTCCCTCGCCCTATCATGACAGTGTCCTGACTCCATCCCTGGCTGTGCCCTTTCACGGCTGCTCCCTGCACCACCCTATGCCCTGGGCTCCAATGCCTCGAGTCACGCAACGGCGGCTTTCTCAGCCCCGCAAGCAGACTCGACGCTGGTGGTGCCCTTGGCCATGGAAGATGGAGTGCCCATAACCAGTGCCCCCCTTCGTTCCTGCATGTCGACGCCCAAGGATTCAACTTCCCTTGCATTGGTGTCAGAATTCACACCATGTCACTGATGTCAGCAACACTACCACCCCCGGTACCAGCTCAAACAGCACCTCGGCTGCGCCCTCCTCCAGCATGGTGCTCTCTGCCACTTCCTCCGTGGCACCATCAAGCTCCATTTCCACTCCTAAACTCGCCTCCTCGTCTGGCGTCTTTCCTAGTAAGAGTTCCGGCTCGGCTGCAGCAGCTACTTCCATGGGGAACACCACATCCTCGTCATCGTCTGGAAGCAACTCTGGTGGTGTGCTCGTGCTCGGCATGGTGTCTGCGAGTGCTGCGCAGGCTGGTGTTGCATTGGTGGTGATCGCAGGCATGTTCATGCTCCTTGTGTGGTTCATACCCTCTTTGTACCGCTCAACGAACCTATTTCGTCAAATGAATTTGCTCACAAGCCAATCGTCCATTTGGCATATGGTCCTCCACGCCGTCATGAATCTCACTCAGCACAAATCATAGCTTTCAACTACTGTACACAATTTCGTAGTTCGGGCTGGCTGGCTGGCTTTTCCATATTTTTTAATGCCCCCTTGGTTTGGTGGTTGGTTGGTTCAGGGTTTGAGAAATTGGGTGATAGAGTAGCGGTTATTGCATTATCTAGATTGAATTATATCCCACTTTGCCCGTCACAGGAATAGAACAGCTAGGAGTAGAAAATATTTTTGTCACTAGAAGTAGGTAGAGCTAGAATCAAGTACTAGAAAGAGTAGAAATCGAATATGGACTAGAATCTGGAGTAGAATGAGTAGATCTACTGACTCTACCGCCTCTACTCGTTCTACCCGTTGTCATCTTGCTGATGTCGAAGATATGTCCGAGATGTTCCGAGTCAGGGAGGTCAATGGAACGTACCACACTCGTCCAAGCCCCGTGTCTCCTCGTCGATGCAACGACTAAAAGCGCAGTAACCCATGACCAGGTAGTACCGCAGTTACACGGAGCCGAAACTGCGAGCGGCCGAACAATCAATCAAGAAGTGTCGTTGGTAGTAATGTCCCGCCCTGCACAGGCGCATCCTGTGCTCACCTCGCCACGCCGCTGTTGTTCTCACCATACACCACAGCGATCGCCCTCAATACATGTCTTTGACTCCATCCGCCGACAAGCAATAATAACGTTCACACATAAATCCTCACACCAGGTTCAGGGAGAGCTCGTGGGCTGCATGCTTTACATGCCATGCCTGAGGATGGGTTATTCCACTGACTTCCTGCAGATACGTGGCGCTTAATAGAGGCGAGGTCGCCGTGGGCCAGGAGACGGCGAACTCTCTCGAGACAGTATGTGGGAGAAGGTTCCATACAAAGTTGGGGTGTGTGGAGAGCTGCAGCTATTATACGTACACGCATGCAAATGCGTAGACAGATGACCCGGATCTGCTCCTCAGACTTCCATTTTCATAGGAAGGTGTTTCTATCTTGCTCGTGGTTAGGTTGATTGCGATTCGTGAATTTTGGCGGGGCCACCAATTATCATCCCGAACGAGTCAAGACATGGCTCCTCGAATTTCGGTCATAGAATGCCAGTGATTGGTTCGGGGTAGGAGTCTGTCGCGAGAATGTCATATGAATTATGTTGTCACCCGACACCCGATACACTGCTGGTACAAAAGGTGAGATGATAGCCTTGTCCTAATTCCAGACTTCCAGTAGGTCAAGAAATAGCGCTGGTAAGTCTGAGTGAGGAAGAGGTCTCACCGTGCTGCATACATACTAATGGACGACCGACTCGATAATCATGCGCCGAACCTCCTCAATTCTCTCCGCTTCTTAGAACATAAGCGACCTTTGTCACCGCCTTCCTACCACTCTTATCAGCACGCTCTGGTGCTAAATGGACCCCTCCAAACTCTGCGCAGAATTGGGAGTCGTCAAGTGACAGGGCTGTACAGTAATGTGTACGTACTCATGGTCCCACTGTCAAGCATCCAGCCAATGCCCTTCAGGTGCTCTTCACGAACAAAAAATATATTGAATGGCCCAGGTATGATTAGAAGCGCGAACAGCTTTGCAGTGAATCCCGTTATTCTGGAGAATACGAGTGCCACTGGGTGTTGGCTGGACAATTATGTAAAGCCCGTCGATCGCGGGAAAGTTCTGGAAAGTATGTGTCCCGGACGCCCGACAGCCCTGGATCATACAGAACCCACGTTTTGTCTTCGTGTATTCGGACAAGGGTACGGTGTAATATTCACTACCTGAGGACATTGAGTCCGGTGAATGGTGCCTGTGCAACTGGCGGAGTCTGGATGCACATAACACCGGAGAACGGAGTGCTACCGGAGTGGCGAGGTCATCCGACTCTCAGCTGCCCGGTTCGTCTTCCGTTCCGGTTCCTCCTCTGACACGACTCGGACGGTGATCGTCATAACTTTCAATGGGTACATTTCACGTCTCATTTGACGCAGCCTATTTCGCCCCTCTCAATTATCAGGATTTCAGTGTTCTGATGTCAGTCGAATAACAATTCCGGTGGTACGGTGTGCGACTTGCCCATCTTGCATCTTCGTATAGCTCACGCTGTCCACACCCATGCAACCTGTACGTGCGGCCCTCCGACTTCCATTCTAGAGAGAAAGCCGTCTAGACTGTCAAACCCGACGCCTATCACTGGTCAGGCGCCGTTACGTTGATGGGCAGCGCGCACACCTCACGGGCAACACGTGCCACTTGGTTAACACAACAAACTCGGGCATTTTCGGTTTGTGTGTTATTCCAGTTGATTCTACGATAGGAACGTCCGTCCACTGACCATCCGGCCAAACGCAGAATGGTTACAGTTACGGTTACGGTTACGGCTGAGGCACCCACCCCGGCCAGTTATGATTAACAAACATCCCTCAGTGCATAGGCAAGCTGGCCGGAGCAGGCTGTTCGCCAAGCAGTTCATCACTCCCTCATCGCCAACATGTCATTTCTCGTTTTGGACTGAACACAGGCTGAGGAATGGAGAAGACCCGGAACGGACCTCACCAATCGTCACAATGATCACGTCGTGCACAGTCGCAAGGCCGTGTCACGGTACATGAGGCGGGATAATAGGGTGCTGTTTTAGTCCACCAATCAAGCACTGACATTGTATTTACCCGACGGCGGATCCTCGCCACACAAGCGCGCGTACATTTTCTCGCCACACCGGCGTTTCGCAACCTTGGACCCCAACATCTCCCTCCTCAGTGTCCATCGTCTAACACATCACATCTCCTATCCTCGTCTCTTTCCTCTCCTCTTTTATGTCCTCAAACAGCTCGACTGGCCGGCGTGGTTGGCGAGGTGGTACCCGCGGCGCCAACCCTCCTGGTCATAGTGGTCGTGGCCGTGGTCGTGGTCGTGGTGGCGTGCCTCCGGTTGATCGAACCGCAGTCCCCAGGGGAATATGCGCCTTTTATTGGTCCTCTGGAGCCTGTAATCGTGGCTTCGACTGTACTTTCAAGCACGAAGCAAAGCCTGAGGTCCAAGTTTCTTCGTCCGCCACACAACCCACAGACGATACCCCCGACTTTTTCTCGCTTGAAGGGTTGGCCATTAACAATGGCTCGATCGCGGACTCCCAACACAATCTTACTCCAAGTGAAGCACATAACCACCTCAGACCCTACCTCTTCGACAACTTTGTATTTCGAGATGCAATCAACGTCGAGTGCTTCTCCCGTATTTTTGCAAGTGTCAATTCCCGGAATCGAGCATGGGTATGAAGCATAAACTTAACTATACCTCGTTTCTAACGCGCAGTGATCACATGATATAGGATTCCAACCAGGCTCAGGTCAGTATTTATTTATAATTGAGGGCAAATGAGGATTGATTCATCATTTCCGCGATAGGCCTTCCTCGACACCATCGTTCATGTACGTCTGGTCATCGAGTTTCTAATTTCAGAGCTAATAACGTGGCCTCCATTGTTCTAAGGGCAATACTTTACTACGAATCGGTGACGTTTTGAGATTTTCACCGGTCGCCGTTAATGTCGGTGCTGGCTCGTCAACTCTCTCATTTCAGAAAGGATACGTCCCAATTCTTGAGGTACATCCCTTATGGAAGCCATTACCAAGTTCTGATCACCTCGCTTCATAGTTTCTATCTTCGGACCTGGTGCTAAAGACAACCATGCACCAGAATACAAAGTGGGTCATTGATCAACCCGCACCAGGACTTGCGTCTTTAAGAGTTATTCTAGCAAGATATACACCCTCATAGACCAGAACTATGATGAATTTCAAACAACCACCCGCGATTGTATGACTTCGATGATAGAAGCTCAGACCTGGGAGGACTGCTCGCCTCGTCTTCCCGCGTCACGAAGAAACACGTTGAGTGGAGTGATAGTCTTCAAGACTCTTTCTACCGTCCTATCCCAGTAAGTATTCGCATTTTCTGTATTGGACCCACTCTTATATATTCTGCACAGGTACCTTTCTCGTTTCAAGCGCGCCATACAAAATCATCCTGAATTACGTGACTTCGTCAAAGATCTTTTCCTATGGTTTTCTCGCTGGGCTACAGCTGTCAGGGCATCGCCATCATCCTTTGTCGATTCCATTGCTCTGTCAAGTTCTGAGATTCGCAACCTCACATTGGCTGAACTTGAGAAAGACGTCAGCCGACTCAAATCGATCGTAGATAGGGAATACGGCGATGCAGAAAGAGTGAGGCGGCCTGTGGTACACGTCACAGTCACTGCCGATCAGAAGCAACAGGCCCTCACTGCCCGCTTGCATCATACCTATGAACCCCCTGGCACATTGCGCGATGGGGGGCCCCTTCACGATAACGACTTTACAGACATACGCGACATCCGGATTGCCCCGACGCACCAAGAACTGCTATGTCCATTGCCACCTTATCTCCCAGTCTGCCTTCCGACGGCGCCTCACCATCTCCCTGAGAGTTCAATGCAACGGCACCTTGATATTCAATTCCGCCTTTTGAGAGAAGAGATGACGTATGTTGTTGTTTATTCAGCTGTCCCTTACACTGATCGCAATCGCATTTCGTTAAAGTGCTTCCATCCGACAATCAATTGGAGAGCTTCATAAAGATCTCGAGATCATATGGGCTCAGAGACCTCGTTCAAAGAAAGATACTACAATACTAGAGAAGTTACTGACATCCAAGGGAGGCACATATAGGACGTCTGGCACCAATTCCGTGTTCTTTCACCTGCACACCGGCGCTCGATTTGCGCCCGTAAAGGCCGAACGTCGTAGATTTATCACTGGCCTGCTTCTCGACGCCCCGAAAGGAGGCGCACGTGATCCGAGCGGAAAAAAGCGAGCAGAGTATTGGGAACACTCGAAGCGTCTGCAACACGGCAGTCTGGTTGCTTTGATTCTTATTTCTCCGGGCAGATCTCAAGTGTTCCTTGGAACAATCGCATCCACAGCGGCGGACATCGGAGAATCCGCCAAAGCCGATGCAGAAACTATTCAGCTCCGGATATCTTTCTTCGACGCCGAGATAGAACTCATGGCCTTGCGTCGCCAACCGATTTCCATTGACACGTCAACATACGCGGTACTATTGGACAATAGCGTCATGTTCGAATCAGTGAACCCGTTCCTTCGAACGCTACAGAACGTAGAACCTACCTCCATCCCCTTCTCCGACGTCATTTCATATTCTGGGCATGTCGGTTCCTTGGGAGTTGGAGTCCCTCGTTACGCCCGTATCCCACAGTTCAGATTCAATTTGCAGTGTTTAGCTCGACCTGGCATGAGTATTCCAAGTCTCGACGTTAATAACGCGGCATCTGTAGCAATCGCACGCCGACAATTATCGCGCTCTAGCAATTTGGACCCTTCACAAGTCAATGCGCTGGTTGATACACTTACGCGGGAGGTTTCTCTGATACAAGGGTTCGTTCTATCCTCCCCTTTTTTAACTCCCTTCTCATTGCCGAGCTGCCAGCCCCCCCGGAACAGGAAAGGTACGAGAATTTCGTTCAAGACCAAATACGCTCATCCCACATATCAACCACAGAGTTACACAGCGAAGGAGATCCTTCGTGTACTGTTCTCTAGCAAAATCAGGCCGATAGGTGGGTGAATTCATCTCTTAACATGATCGTATTCTTACAGTCTTTCAGTCCTCATCGCCTTCACAAACCACGCGCTCGACCACATGCTGACGTCTGTCCTTGATGCACAAATTACCACAAATGTCGTGCGCCTTGGGTCCAGAGCTACGGATGAACGCATTGCACAGTATAGCTTACACAAGCTAGAGCAGCTTTCGGGCTGTGGAGACCTTGATCGACCAAGGAGACGTCAATATGCTGCCTTGAAGAAGGTCGAGGAAAATATGGCTCGCATCGTGAACCAGATACAATTACCTCAATTGACGTCGGAAGACGCTCAAAGATTCCTTCATTTTCATTACCCCCAGCATGCTGATTCTTTCGGAGAACCTCCGTTTTGGATCGCAGAGCTCTTCCGACGGATCACTGAAGATGAAAACGCGAATGGGGAATGGACACAGGTATCTAAGGGCAAGAAGGCTACTCAGGATCAAGCAGCTACAGGGATGTACGGATTTTGGAAGAGCGGCCGTGACATCGAATTTATCCAGCCTCCCTCGACGTCCTTGGCACCTGAGAGCAACAGAGGATCGGACCTACGACAGGCATTCTTTAACGAACTTGGTTTTTCTGGCATGATGCCCTCGATTCCTTTGGGGAGGCGTCCCCTTGAACGTCTTCTTGAAGGTGCTGCCAATGTCTGGTCAATGTCACTCTCCGAACGAAAGTGCCTCGCGCTGTCATGGGAGGACGATATGCGCAAGATAGCCTATGATTCAAATCTGCAAGAGTTCCAAGCACTGAAGGAACAATATAAGGACACTTGTAAAGAATACGAGGACATCCAAGATGAAGTCAGTCGATTAATGACACACTCTGCTTATCATTGAAGAAATTTATTTATTCGTAGGTTCGACGCAGACTCCTTAGTAAAACAGACCTCATTGCGTGTACTACGACTGGTGCGTAACCTGGTGATGGCTAGACAAATGAGCTGACTTCGTTGAAACGTAAGGCGCTGCGAAGCTCATCTCTCTGCTCACGGTTAGTCAAAATGTCTGTGTAAACATGCGCTGTTGACTTGTACCCGTAGAGTATTGGCCCGAAAGTTGTTATGGTCGAGGAGGCTGGCCAAGTTCTCGAAGCTCATATTCTTGCCTCTCTTGTTCCTTCAGGTACATTGTATACTACTTCAGTGTGGCTGCTTGGCTCACCTCTTTTCCGACGTAGTCGAGCATCTCATCTGTATCGGAGATCCCCAGCAATTGCGCCCAACTGTATCGACGTTTAGTGAGTCATCAGCTCTCGTCGTCACGAAAGGCCTAACGCTGTGGAAAGCCTTGTCAATGGATAGCAGACCTGGCAAGGAGCTGTACAAGTTTGACCGCTCACTCATGGAGCGCCTTTCCGATATGGGAATGGCCATGTCTCAGATCAACGTACAGCGACGCATGCGGCCGGCTATCTCTCACTTTGTGCGGTGAGCAATACGATACGTTCGACATACTGACCAAGACCTTATATGCACTGATAGAACGATTTTATACCCGAAACTCGAGGATCACGAGTTTGTTGGCCGCTATCCACCTGTCCAAGGTGTGGATAAGAACGTTTTCTTTTTCTCACATAAAAACGCAGAGAACGCGGAGACCGACTCTGTTTCCAAGTACAACATGTATGAGGTGTGCCATTGTTTGGATTCTACATCCACACTATAACTCAATATTCCCGATTGTCTGATCAGGTCGAAATGATACGTGACCTTGTTTTGTATTTCTTGAAACAAGGCCCCTACGATGGTGCCGGTGACATCGCTGTACTTTGTGCTTACCTCGGCCAACTACAGAAGGTCAGGGCGGCCCTACGAGACCTAAAAATCGCAGTTAGCGTGGATGAACGGGATGAAGAGGAGCTTGAGCGCACGGGCCTGGCCAGCGATGACGAAATAGGGTTCACTCAAGTCCAAGTTGCGAGACATGTCGGTACTTTTATCGACTGCTGAGGACACGCCATCTTGATATCATGATCGCACGTAGATTCGTATCGGTACAGTGGATACTTTCCAAGGCCAAGAAGCGAAAATCGTTATTATCTCTTTGGTGAGAAATTCCGGCTCATTCGAAGAAGGTCGCGATGGTTCGATAGGCTTCTTGAAGGCAGGTAGCCCACCCTGGTCATATTCCGTAGAAGACTGACAGTCCCCAAACTTGTTTAGAGCCCCAATAGAATCAATGTCGCGCTGTCGCGCGCCAAACATGGATTATATATCCTCGGCAATGCCTCAAATCTAAGGAAAAATGAGACATGGAGGAAAGTTCTAGATGAGATGGAGAACGAAGACCAGATTGGCTACGCATTCCCGATCGTTTGTCCGCGTCACCCCACGACTAGGCAGTTCGTAACAAAGCCGGGAGAGCTCCCTACAGTGGCTCCCGAAGGTGGCTGCCTCCAACCTTGTGAATATCGTCTGTCGTGTGGACATGTGTGTCCATCAATGGTATGTTAATCCATATCACTTGTCATGCTTTCGCTGATCACGAGATTGAAGTGTCACACTGACCAAGACAATCACCGGAGGATGAAATGTAATCAGCGCTGTCTGAGACTTGCATGTCCTCGGTCTCACCCTTGTGAACGGCTTTGCTCCGACGACTGTGGGGACTGCCAGTTCCCCATTTATGACGTCAAATTGCCATGCGGTCACATCGCTAACTCCGTCCCTTGGAAAGTGTTTTTCATGCTTGTCTTCTATTTCCGTTTTAATGCTTCCTGCAGCCACATGCTCGAAAATTTGAAGGCTGTCAAGTGTGTTGCCCAAACCTCAAAGCGTTTACCAGGCTGTGAGCACAGTGCTACAATGGCTTGTAGCAGGGACCCTGCTACCTTCACGTGCAAGGAGATCTGCGGGGGGTTGACTATGTGCTGTTCTCGCCGATGCACTTCCAGGTGCCATGAATGTCAGAAGGTCACGAAAGAGAAAATGGCTGGAGGCGTGCGTCCATTGGTCCGCGCCCACCACCGAGACCATCCTTGCCAGCGGTTACTTAAATGCCAACACCTCTGCGGACTTCCTTGTTCCTCTGATCATTCATGCAACCCGAAATGCTCACAAGCGTGCCGACAACGCTGTATCCATCGCAAATGCGACAAGCCATGCTGGGAGCCCTGCCCCCCGTGTATGGAACCATGTGAATGGCGCTGTCCGCACCACGAATGTCCCGTGGTGTGCGGCTCGGTAAGTCCGAAATAACTTTACTGGATGCCCCGATGAGCTCTGAGTGTATTCTCGTAGATTTGTTCTCGCTTGCCTTGTGACATCCCGTGCAAGCAAAAGCTAGCCTGCGGTCATGAATGTCCTTCGGGTATGTGCTCTGTGTTCCACTTTCTGACACCTTCCCTATGACTGACCTTCTTTTCCTCAGTGTGCGGAGAACCTTGTGAACACCAGACGTGCATCTCATGTCTCCCGGACGAGCGAAAGGCCGACATTGTCGACTTCATAATGCAAAGGACACTAGCGGAGATTGATCTTAGCTCCGAGGACACCTCAGAACGCGTCATCAGACTGGCGTGCGGGCACATTTTTACGGTTGAAACGATGGACGGACATTGTAACATGTCTGAGTACTACGAAATCGACCCCATGGGCATCTTCACTGCAACCGCCGCACCCCCAGTGAAGTATCAGGAACCGCCCTCTTGTCCTACCTGCCGTGGACCTATCACCGCTCTGAGATATGGTCGGGTTACGAAGCGAGCGAATCTGGATATCCTTGAACAGAACGTGGCGAGTACAATGTCATCAGCACTGGAGGAGACCAGCCCACAGATCGAAGATATTTCAGCAAAACTGGGGAACGCAAAGGATGAAGCGAAAAGGATCCCGTTTAGCCAGACAGAACAGGGAGTGGAGGACTTTGATCGTCTTGAACAGAATCGTAGGACTCGATTTGGCAAGGAATCGGAACCCCTTCCTCATGAAGTCATTCACCAGGGTGGTATGAAGACCGTTCATGGATTTTCTGGAGAGGAGAGCCGGGCTTGGAACAAGATCGTCCGCGACCTTCTCAAAGTGTACAAGAAAATTGTGGAGGTCGCTAAGACATGCGGACCTCACGTGAAAGCATACGGTGCTGCGCTCGCTACACTGTACCGTCTGGAACTTGCTGCTATTGCCAGCGACCCTGCACGGGCTTGCAACAAGCCGGAGCCATTGGCGATGGAGGCGGTCAACAAGAAGATCGGACAGCCTCCGCACAAAGCGGATACGCGCTTTCAAGTGGAAGGTTTCTTCCTTTCTTTGGAGTTGCGGTATACCTTGGCGGAAATTGCACAGAGCCGAATTGAAGGTCTAAACGCGGGTTCACGAGATGAAGACGTTAAGATGCAATTGCGACTATGGCGATCCTACGTGTCATTTATCTACGAGTCCTGCATACGCGACGCAGAAAAGGCTCTTTCTATCGCCCAAAAGTCCGCAGCTTCACGCCTTGCTGCGCGCGCCGGGGTGTACATCCTTCGTGGAAAGCTCGAACTGTTCCGCTTCGAGATCTTGACCGAACGCGCCTTGCTAGCCCGAGACGGACTTCTAGACACTAGCCGTCGAGAGGAGTTGAGCACGAAGGCATGGCAAGAAGCAAACGCCTCTGTCGCTCGGTTGAAGAAACTAGAGTCAACATACATTCGCAGTCGGCCAGCGGTAGATATGAACGAATTGAAAGCCGAGAAAGCATGGTTCGGTCAACATTGCCGTGAAAGGGGAGACAAGTATGTGGAGGAATATAGTAAGTTGGCAAAGCATCTCCTTACCGAGAGCGGCTATGTCCCACTGTCTCTACAAGAAAAGGCCGACATTGTCAAGGCGTTCGGGTTCTGTAAGTCACTGATTGACGCTGAGCAAGCAGGGATAGTAACAGTGTTGCATTTCTAGCCCATAGGGGACACTTCTACAACTGCGAAAACGGGCACACCTTCGTAATTACGGAAGTAAGTGGTTCCCTTCCTTGTTCTCAGGTAGTTAGAAAGCTAATTGCATTTTCGTAGTGCGGTGGTGCTATGGAATCGGCGAGGTGCCCCGAGTGCAGTGCACCCATCGGCGGTTCTAGTCATCGGCTGAATAACTCAAATACGCGTGCGACGGAGTTCGAGGAGATTGCGCGCCATCAGGGTTCTCTAGACTCCCCCTGGCAGTGGGCAAGAGGAGCGTGAAATGAGGGTTTATGGCACCGAGTTATTAACACTGTATGAAATGGGGCAGGCAACGAGTAACGGAAAGTGATGCGATGCTTACAGTGCGACCTGGAGGTATCTGAGTCATATTGGTGATTTCAAGTTGTGGGCAACAACGACAGCCTGAGTGGTGAACCACCTGGAGCGACCCAACAAAGATTTGAATCTAACAGCACTTGCTTCAACAACCGTGGGTGCTGTTTAAGTTTCGGACGCGGCCAGCAAAAATGAAGTAGGGGGGTGATACTCGGGATTGAAAGGCGTGTACAGAGCCACCTGGATCATAAGTACGGAAATACGTGGATAAATATTTCTCAGAGTAGCTCTGCAAAGGGCTATCTTGGTACGGACGGGTGTTTCTTGCTTTCTTTGCCAGTGAGGGCGCCTGGTCCAGAGGCTACATATAATGTACGATGCCAGACACGTCACACATATTGCCTCCTCAAATCCTGTCACAGTGACGAATTGCGAGTCGGGCGGGAGAGATGCAGGATAGACAACCGTCGCGATGATGTCATATAGTCTATGTTGATAACCAGTGTACTGTTAGCACAGGAGGTTGGATAACTACCCTCTTTGTTCCACTTAGAATCCACTAGGTGAGTTGGGATTTATTTGGGAAATCGAAGCGCGAGTTTCACTGTGATGCTTGTCCGATCATTAGACCTCAGTACTCTCTACCTCATGGAAAACGGGGAAAAAAGGAATCGTCCTCGACCACGTGACGTCCCCGCGCCTGACTACGCGTAGCCCCCCTTTCTCCTCGTCTTGTACGCTTCGCCTCCAACCCTTCCCTTCTTCATCCACCCTTGTTGCCACATGATCGATCCTCTTCCCCTCATGGCCAATTTCCCCCTCTCATCTCGCTCCAATCCTCAGT
>Ga0307512_10006047_pt1 | contig 12398 bp, 6 predicted proteins | sample 14_EM_MG_FD_200267 | JGI IMG/M metagenome (GOLD analysis project Ga0307512, IMG submission 200267) | Populus trichocarpa ectomycorrhiza microbial communities from riparian zone in the Pacific Northwest, United States - 14_EM | ecosystem: Host-associated > Plants > Roots > Unclassified | place... | reverse complement strand
AACTTTCATAATACAGCGCTTTCAAAAAAAAAAAAAAAGTTGGTGGTAAAGAAAATAAACGTGATCTGTGTTGTCTTCACCTATACTAAACAAGGATAACGGGTTATATTTCTCAATTTCTCCCGAGACGAGACTTGTATGACCGCGGCGCAGTGGAGGGTTTCCAGGAACTCATGAATGTCTTGGTGGACGGCTCGACTTGGGCCGAGCAGAATTTAAGGTACGGCAGTGTCGGGCCGCCACTGTTATCATGATTGATTAAGTCATATGGCGTCACGGCTACGCGTTATCGATCGATAACGCAACCCCTTGCTTTCTCTCATCTCCTTGAAATCACTTCATCTCATCCTCATCGACCCACGCGTTTCAACTTTTGATTTCATCCTCATTTACACTTTCCTAGTTTACAGAACTGCAACCTAAGACGGAATCGTCCAGCTTCGAAACCTGCGATTCACCCGGACTCATAACCTCGCACCAAGTCGCACGCTTCCCTCCAGAGAACATCTTTTCTGTGTTCTATCCCTTTTTTTGAGCATTTCTAGAGTTGCAGGACGAGCCACTTGGTGAATCTGTCATCGCAGCCCCACGAAGTGGCTCGTCCTGCTCTCGACCCAACAACCCCTCCCACCGTCGGGAAGGGTGTTGCCTTCAGGGTGTTTTCCCAATGAGGACTTCCCGATATGATATCTACCCCCCCGGTTCTGTTTTCTTTATGAACGTCATTTTTGCAGGCGTTGGTGTCGTTCTCATCGGTCAGTCTCTTCCCCCGATCACCTCGTACACGCTGCTTAGGCGCCTAACATGTCAGCGGTAACCAAAGTGATAGTCATTGAACAAGTCGGCCTTATCGAAAATTTCCTTCACTCCCCTTGAGACTTGCCGAGGTCCCGCCCACTTTGGAATGATGGGTGTGAAAATCCGGATGATCATGGGTTAGTCTATCCATCCCGTAGGTGCGTTGAATCCCTGGGGTTGTTTGAATCCACGAAGGAAAGTTTTACAGGTCTTGCAAAGGTAAAGAAGTCAATCACAAGGTAGAGAATGGCAATAGCAACGTGTAGGAGGTCGCAGCCAAGGTGTCAGGCATCGACAAAAATGCACAAGATAACCGTAGCACGATAGGCCGCGATTGAAATATGGTCCAAGCTGGCGGTTCGTGACCTCTCAACCGACTGCCTTTCCCCTCTTAAGTCTCAAATATTTTCACAGGGAACGAGCTACGAGATCATTTTTGTCCAGTCATTGTGTTCTACTCTCACTATATCGAGGAACTCCGCCCTGTTTCAAACAGGCCCGTTCATTCAAGGTACCGATAGATTTCCATTCTCTGAAGATACTACTCCTCAATGAATGGAAGTCTATGGTTCCTTCTGATGATTTACGGATTGCGTACATCTTTCATTGCCTTTTATCGCGCCATGACTCATGGTCATTTCTCGATTCCGAATCAGAGGATGCTCTTTCCTGAGCTGGGAGTTGTTTCGGGAAGAGCATCCCCTGGTTCGTCGTCCTCCTTCGTGACCCCTTCTTCGTGATGCCGGAAAGGCCGCAGTCGCAAGTTCTATTTACCTTGAGGATGTCTAACGCACGATCACCAGAATTTTCACCCTTCCCGCCGTACGGATCTCATCCTCTGCCAGCTTGACCACGCCGGCATTGGTGCCCCGCCGGACAGCAAGTACGAACGTGGACTGGTGGCGCCAAAGGCAGTGCTTACCCCAGGTGATGTGATTGCTATATTTGTGTTCGGTCGATTCCTCATCGCACTGAAAGGCCGGTCATGTCGTCCTTGCCTGACACAACGCCTTTACTGCCAGAGTGGTGCGCGTTTTCATGGCCAGCTCCGAGTCAGCCATGAACACTAACAAGCAGTGAAATACCAACACCATAATTGAAGCTGAACGGCTCATGTACTGTAGATCAGTTCCTGTCTGCCGTTGGGAAGCCTGATGGGGAACACAATCGTGGTACACAACTAGCGCCAGGCACCCGTATCCTCGGTTCAGTGGATACGGCGCCGATGGACAAGACGGGCGAGATGCCAAAGCGGGAAAGGAGCTGCGTGCGACGAATGAATCTCTCGGTGATAGGCTTGTTGTATATCTTTAGTGTACCCATCGCCCCCACTAGTGTCGTAGGAAATGATCCAATATTATCCCACACAAATTGAATAATCCCTTGGATTCATCAACGAACTGTCTGTTGAGCGGGCGGATGAGACCACATAGCGCGAGCCTATTTCTCTCTTGAACCAGCAACTTCAGGGACCACGGCTAAAAGAATTATAATTAGATGGATACTCACTCGATTATCACCTGAGTAGCTCTAATAGTAGTGAGACTCCAGCAACTTAGCAATGGTGGACCGGTGGTGGCAACCACCGTGACCGTCTGAGGCACGCCCGGGGCCCGGTTACTAAGTACCATCATGATAGCAACTTGAACTTCAGCCTCACTCGGAGCTTCACCGTGACCATCAACGTCTACACCCCTGCCATGCCCCACTGCTTTTCTACCTTCACTTGCTTCCCCTTCGCCAGAAAGTCCAGGAAGGCAATACAAAAGACGTATGCTCCCTTACCATCACTGTCCGTCAGCTTTGACTAAGCATAGCCCGCGCAAATGACATAGAACCTTTGTCCACATCCTCGACGATGATTCACTTCTCAACATATTCTATTTCTGTCGACCTGTAGATGAATACGCCAACGTAGGCGATGATCGACAAATATTACAAGGGGGACAATGGCACCTTGAACGATGGTGGTACAAGCTCGTGCGCGTTTGTCGAAGATGGCGACACATCATTCTCGCATCACCAACCTTCTTGGGACTTTGCATCATTTGCACGCCCTATGTGCCGGTAGCAACAATGCTGGCAAATTACCCTCTCCTTCCGCTCATTATCGATGACACTTACCGGTATCACAGCCCCACTGCCAAAGGGGAAGAGGGTGTATTACTCGCTCTCCAGCAGCGTGAACGGGTGCGCCGCATCCGCATTTCGGTACCAGATCGGGCCCATTCAAGAAAGAAAAAGCTCGTCATGGCCATCGACCACGAGTTTCCGATGCTGGAATACCTCTATTTTGCCCTGACCTTTACAGGACATCTGTCCGGGGAAGCTTCGGGTTTGACACTTCCCGACAGGTTTCGAGCGCCCAGTTTACGCCACCTCGTCCTTTTTTCTCTTACCCTTTCCATACACTCTCCAGCGATCACGGCCGCAGTGGGCCTCGTCACACTGTCGCTCCTACTTTTCCCCCCATTCACCCACTTCCATCCAAATGACCTTCTCCAATTGGTTTCACTGATGCCCCAACTCGAGACCCTCGACTTCCGTTCAGACGTTTCCGTCCATGATTTAAAGAGTCAACTGTCGCATATGCCCATCACATCACACGCCGCACTTCCTAAACTTCGCTGGTTCGGGTTCAATGGTTCCAGCGCTTACTTGAAAGCGCTACTTCCTTGGATAACTGCCCCTCTCCTCGACAAGCTCCAACTTGTGTTCGTCGGAGACCTGGAATTTCCCCTTCCAGAGCTTTATCGTTTCGTGGGCCAAACGGAGAACCTCAGGTGCGGCAGTGCCAGGCTCTCCTTCTTACCCCGTGCCGTTTCCATGAGGGTCTGGCCTTGTGATGGTGCGGAGATATATGCCATAAAAACAATTATTTTCTGTGGTCACACCAGGCAGAAAATGTCCTTTGCAGCACGGATTTGCAATGCACTCAGAATGCCACTCTCCAAGGTGGAATATCTTTCTCTCGTATGTGGGATGTCCCCGACTCGGACATCATTCGATGGAACCAATCGCCTGGAGTGTCGTGAAATTCTTAGGTCCTTTAACAACCTGAAGACCCTCCGTGTCCCTACCAGCCTTGTAGGGGTAATTTCCAGCGCTCTACAACCACAAGACGGAGAATTATCAATTGAGCTTTTACCCCAGCTGAGGGAGCTTGCATGTTCTTGGAATGACTACACCCACAGCTCATTCGCCCCATTTATTGATGCCCGCCAGAGGACTGGCTGCCCCGTGACCTTGGTCCATTGACGAATCCCTTTATTTGATGGTTACAAGCAATCAGTGGCTACGGAGTATGCGATCACTATCCTTGGTACATCGCTCTCATGCACGACTACTCCAACTGTTCATCAATCATCCTGACTAAGATCCCTACCACTGCCATCTATCATTCCGCCATGAGTACAAGCATCTCAGTCCTCACGGACATCATGATGCGGAACCTACCCAGCATAGGTGGTAATCATCTGGATGTATATGAACTCGGCATGCACCCACATTTCCACCTTCTTTCTCTGCACTTAGATTTTTTCCGGTTGTTATCTTTGTAACTGCCAATACAGACCGATGCTTCCCGTATTACCTCTACTCTACACACACTTATGTTACCCTTTGCGTGGTCTTACAATTTCTGTTCGGAACGACAACCATTCATCAGACGTAGGTCAGAATTCCAATAGTTCACTGATATCCCTCTTCTATCAGCGAAGGGCATTAATACCATGAGGTTAAGGATGATTCTCGAAACAACTCAACATATTCAACACCCGTGACGTTCGACGCTCCAGAAAAGGTACTTGATTTGATGACGTCTTGGGGTGGGTATTGTAGGATCTTCGCGCGATCACAGTCACCGAGAGGAGCCCGTTTATTCAGAGTCAAACGCATGGCGCTGATTCATCGTATCTGCATTGTATTTATCCTAGAAAAGTCTGAGGAAATCAAACGAAAAGTAAAATAGAAATTTCGGGTACTGGACACGCGTGAGCGGTCAGCCGTGCAAGCTTGAACCCCATTCATAACACGTATCAATATAGCTAATGTTTCACGAAGAAGGGAAACGGCGTCGGAGGCAGGCTTCCCAAGAATTCAATCTGAAACCCTCCTATGAGCTGGGAAGAACTCTGCTTTTCGAAAAACGGAAGAGGCGCGAAACATGACATGTTGCCACGTGGCCCATGCCCGACGGAAGATTCCGACAAGTGCAGAGCTTCGCACTGTTCGCAAGCGCTATAGGCGCTACAGGACCCGCTCCTTGGAATGTTCCATCTCTGTCCTCGCATCCTTTGCCTCCGATCTGCCGCAAGAAATGGCCAAGACATACTTACTAAGGAGTACCAACACCAGAGGTACGCTCTTCCCTGCCTTGTTTATCCGATTGCCATTAAGAATGCCGCCGACGGATAGCATACGGCAAAGATCATTTATCAACATCCTTGATGATGATTCACTTCTACACATTTTCTCGCTCTATCGGCCGGTAATTCTGGATGAAGATGAGACCCAAAACTCCAGTGTTTTACAATGGGGAGAATGGCACCAGGAACGCTGGTGGTACAAGCTCGTGCACGTTTGTCGAAGATGGCGATACCTCGTACTTGCGTCCTCGTCTAGCCTGGGCCTTTGCCTCGTTTGCAAACATGCCACTCCAATAGCATACATGCTGGCGCATTCACCTCCACTTCCACTCATTATCGATCACCTTCAAGTTGACCAACATCACCCCATCACTTCAGAAGATGAAGAAGGGATACTGCTTGCGCTCCAGCACCGCGATCGTGTCCGACGGATACGCCTCATGATGCCTGTTCCGGCTTTGCAGAAGGTCATTATCGCCTTAGGCAAGGGATTTTCGATGTTGGAATACCTGTACGTCGCGGCTCGGACAAACGAGATTCCCAACTTGATTCTTCCCGAAACATTTCAAGCGCCACAGCTACGACACCTCATACTAATAGACTTTGCCTTCCCAATAACATCGCCATTCCTTGCAACTGCCACCGGCCTCGTTACACTCTGGCTTTCGGAGATCTCCCCATCTAGTTACTTCCGCCCGAGTGCTTTGCTCCACCACCTTTCTTTCATGCCCCGGTTAGAGACTCTTGGGATTCTCTTTCATTCCCCTGCTCCCGGCCATGGACATGAGGAACAGCTGCTACACGCGCCGAACATGGTACATGTCGTTCTTCTTCACCTTCATTGGTTCGCATTTGGAGGTGATAGTGCTTACTTGGAAGCACTCCTTCCTCGAATGACCACCCCTGCACTTGACAAGCTGCAAATATTTTTCTTCGACCAGCAGACGTTTTCCGTTCCACACTTACGGCAATTTGCGAGCACAAGAAAAGACCTCACTCCAAGCCGTGCCGATCTCATTTTCGATGACGAGAATGTCTTCATGACGGTCTATTCCAACGATAAGGCAAGAACTGAAACATTTTATATCGATGTTTCCTGCGGAAACCCCCACAGGCAGGTAGCGTCCGCAGTGCAAATTTTCAATGCACTCGGGACAATACTCTCTGGGGTAGAATACCTTGTTCTCGGGTATGAGAATGACGTTTCATCATTGGATGGGAACCACGAAGCCGATCGCACACAGTGGCGTGGGCTTCTCAAGTCGTTTAAAAACGTGAAGGCAATCCAGGTGCCTCATGGCCTTGTCAGGGTGCTATCTCGTTCTTTACAATTGGACGACGGGGATTCACCTGCGGACTTTTTACCTCAGCTGGAGCAGCTCGAATGCTTTGAATGCGGCGATACTGGAGATGCATTCACCGGATTCATCGATGCCCGCAAGAATGCAGGCCACCCCGTTACCCTCGTCCCTCGATGAACATGCCTCATTCGAGCAAGGTCCTGGGTCTTTGTGCAGAGCGAGTGGTTCATGTGCCACCGGTTCCGACATGATCCCGACAGTTGAACTTGGCTCTCCAGAGGTGACACAGAGTGATTCGTCTATCGCCCTGGCTGCTATTCATACCCCTTCCGACTTTTATCCCCACCACGGTCACGGCGACAACAGTCACTGAGGATGTCGCCGAGATGTCCCCTTTGTGGATGGCCCCCTCATGAGGATATGTTGGTTTCACGCCGTATTCCCCTTGTCTTCCGTTTTACATTTACCCTGCGTTGGTGTAGTTGGCCTATGCTATTAATACCACGATGAGGTTTGTTCCTTATGCATATATGGGTACTTCTGTTATCTCTATCGTAAGAAGATAAACTGGCTATGTCGAAGATGGTACTCCCAAACATCCTCTGCCCAATCGACGGATGAATCGGGGTGATACCGACGCTTCATATAGGCACTTGACTTGAGAATATTTTGTGCTGTCACAATGTGCTCACGGCGGCTACGGCCAGGAACGTAAAAAGTGAACATTGATAAAAGCTGTCATTACTGCAGCTCGGTGAAGTAGAATCTAAGTTCCGCATCTCTGAGTTCGAAAGCGAGATACAAGACGAATTGAGTGATGGTGCGACCATAATGCTTCCGTTCCTTATGAACGAAACTTGAAGGTCATCCCAAGGGTCATCCTCGGACTGGAGTGAGCAATGAGCATTACTTGTTCAAATTTGGGAAAACGAGCGTAGAACCTCATGTTGGGAGTGAGAGTGAGAAACATTTGGTATATCGAATAGACCAGAATGGCAAGGAAGAAGTAACCCGCTTCCAAGAAATCAGTCTCTATTCAGGTTTAGTGTCGCACCGTGACGGAGTACCGGTCCGAGAATCTCCGACTTTCTGGACAAAAGTGTTATTGGGCGGCACAGGGCGCTAAACGGACACCTCGCTCTTGCGGTCGGCACCCCTCTACACCTGGTAGCGCCATAACATCCCGGGAAACACACTATGGTGCGCAGAACGACTACCCTCTGGAGGGTTGTCGTGAGAGAGGGATAATTTAAAGGGAATGCTTCTGACCACATCACAACACACATTCCGGGCGAGGCTAAGGAGTCACGCGTCACCGATGACAGGAGACGGGCTAATCGTCACCCAACACTGGATCGCTTGTCTTCTCCAGCTCTAGTCGCCCCGATTTCGATTGTCACCAACACTCCGCAGCGACTGGAGCCTGCTAGTTAAAACTTGAACGACGAAGATGAGAAGGCGACATTGAGTCGCTGACGCGCACCATTTACAAACGAACACGTCACAAGTGGCGGAACAAGAGGTGTCATGGAAGCAGGAGCAAGCATACATCTGAATGTGCCTGGTAATCACGACGCAGGTTGCCAGTCATCCTCAGAATAGTGGGACTGACCTTGTGAACCGACCAGACTTTTTACGGGAAGGTCGCCGCCCCTTGAACGTACCTGGAGCAACCTCGGATCAGGTGCAGGTAGGCAGACCGAGGTCAGCTGACCGAGATCAAAAATGCCTATTATTGGATAAAGCAAAAGAAATATGGAACACAGTCACAAACCACGGATGAACCCATATTTTCAGCGTCATGAGTGGGTTTCTTTGACGGGTACGGATAGACAACTTTCGTAGTATTTTTGTTTCCAAACGCGGTACTTCTCGTTGATCAATATTAGGTGGACATACAAATCACTCGGACCATTTTTGTCTGATTGTATTTCTGATTGGTTTGACTTTATATCACACATTCGCAGATCAGGTATATATAGAACGCAATGGGAATTTTTTTCATGAGCGGACAGGCAGTTCTTGAAGAGATACAAAAGATTTGCTCTCATCCAACTTCCGATTCACATTGAGTCCCTGAACTAGTATAGTGTAGCACCACTGGTGCAGTGGACATGACACTTGCCTTGAAAGTAAGTGGCACGAACTAGATCCCACTTGCCTCGAAAGCAAGTAAGTGGGCTTGCCTTGAAAGCAAGCAGCATGGGATCGATTCCCCTTTGTGGTAATGATTTTTTTGTTGTCTATCATTGCACCCTTGTGTCATGCGATCACAAACTGTAAACTTCGATTTTTTCATGAGTAAACTGATCACAAGTGTAGTAGTGAGGTGGATTCTGTAGAAAACCGGCAAGATAAGATGATATGCTATCTATTTGGCTAACTTGTGTGCATGTCTATCTTGGCGCTCCAAGTCAGTACTAGTGTGGTGAGAGCACGACACCAAACTGACACCAATCGATGATTCTGAGTAGATCATAACAACCTTACACAAAACAAATGCATGCATGAACACAGTGAGCTCCTTATCTATTCAGAAGTTGTCGAGCTGTGGTCTAGTGCAACGTGTCACCACAACCGCAACCCGGAGAAACCCCGGATCAGGCGCAGGTGCACGGAGTGGAGTCAGCTGACCGGGATCGAGAAGACGAGGAAGAAATGCGTGAGATTACTTCAGGTTGTTGTCATAAATGCTGATATAGCGCTGATATACTTATTCATCATCGATCAATACCAGGATGGGCATGCACATCTCATTGATTATTTTATCTACTCACATTTCTGGTTTTTTGGGTTCATATCACCCAGACACAGAGCAGGGATATAGAGAATTGATTTTCTTTTTTTTTAGGAGTGAATACGCTGTGCATGGGGAGATATGGAGGATTTATTATCACCCAACTTCCTATCTATTCGAGAAGCGGTGCCAGTGTAGTGTAGCACCAATGGTGCATCGGACATCTCAATTGCCTTGAAAGCAAGTGATATGGGTTCGATCACACTTGCCTCAAAAGCGAGTAAGCACACTTGCTTCGAAAGCAAGTTGTGTGGGATCGATACCCATCCGAGGTAATGACTTTTTGTTATCCATTGCCTTTGTGACCTCGGCAGTATGACGAACACAGAGGAATGTAAACCCCACTATTGGAAATTGAGTTCACATGTTGAGTAGCCCGAGACATGTGTCCTTTATCTACCTCCGAAATTGGGATCAAATGGATCTTCTGTCTTGGGGTTCCCGTTACATGGTATGCAAACCTGCAACCCATAAGGCCTAAGGTCCTCCGATACGGAATTAGGTGTCTCCGATTTCCAAATCAAATAAGAGTTGTTGCCGATGACACCGACAGGATGGGTGGCCCACATCTTGGGTAACACCTGTGGCATCATGACATCCGTGTTATGCGAAGCATTGAGGCCATAATAGCCAATAATTTTCTAGGATTCTACATGCATCGCCAGCTTTGTATCACATGTTGTAGGTGATTCATGGAACTGTGTCTGTCAGCGTGTGTCACGGTGTGTGCATTGCCAGGGCGTTCCCCAATCCCTTGTTCAGCTCAGAGGTAGTGCGTAGAATGCACTGAGAGAACTACGAGATCACAGGTCCCACTATGGAGGAGTAAAGGGAGCATAGGTTGACCGGGCTGTTCATGATGGAAGCTCCAGCAAGTCCGGCTCGAGCTGGTGAGCTTGGAGCAATTGGAGCGCTTGCTCTGCTGTCCCCATCCAGGGGGGGGCGAGCACTGAGCGCTGAGCTCTGATCAAGCACAATTGTTTCCACTGGCACTCTCATTAATGATATCCTACTGAAATCGAGAGATTCCTCATCAGATAAAGCAAAGCAGGACTATGGAATAAGGTTTTTGGGCATATTCTCACTATGCAAGAGTGATGGTGCTCCGACACTGGTTACATGATGAAACAGTACGAAACATTCTCTCACTGGATACCACCTTTCCTGGATAAGCCTGAGGGTTCAAAAAATTGTTACCCCGAACAGGAATCAATCCCATGCTGCTCGCTTTCAAGGCGAGCGTGATGGCTTGCTTTGGAGGCAAGCGGAATTGAACCCATGCCACTTGCTTTCAAGGCAAGTGGGATTTCCACCGCACCATTGGTGTTATACTACGCTAGTACGGCGTCCTGAATATGGCCAGGAAGTTGGATGGGAATAAATCCCTTGTATCTTTCCAAGCATAGCATGCTCACTCATGAAAAAAAAACGCCTTACAATCCATACATAACAGTCCTAAGTCTGCGTAATGTGAAGTCAAACGGGCTAGAATACGATTAGACAAAAATGGTCAATGAGATCGGATGTCCACTCTATTATGGATCGATGGGGAATTGCCACAAAGGTGGCCTATCGCCGCCTCATCACAACGTAATGCGACTCACAAAAGTGCGAAAAGTAGTAAGTTTTTTTGGTAAAGCAGTCGTTCGAGAGAGGGGTCGTCCAGGTTCATTCATTTCTACAGTACCGGTTCTGCAACATACCACAATAATTTACCCGTCGAGCCCAGTCCAAGTCAAACCAGTGTCAAACCCCATAGAAACCCCAGGCACCATAGATCTTCACTGGATATCGTGGACCTCTCGCCAGCGCCTCGGACATCTTCTTCTCAGTTGTTGTGGGTGCCCTCGAAGGCACAAGCGTTATTTCGGACGATTGGAATGTTCGGCTCTGGTAGTGGTGGCGGTCCATTGCTGCGCTGCATGTCCTTGAACTGCCACACCTTCCAGCGGTGTTCATCCTGCTCCTTGAACGACGGATGGTATTGATGAGATAACCACAAGCCACTTCCGACTTCATCTTGGGCAAGAACTGCTGAATTCGTAGATCTCAGTGGTCCCTAGCAGACCGATCGGCGGTCAGCTGACCAAGATCGAAAATGCCCATTATTGGATAAAGCAAAAGAAATATGGAACACAGTCACAAACCACGGATGAACCCACATTTTCAGTGTCATGAGTGGGTTTCTTTGATAAGTACTGATAGACTACTTTCGTAGTATTTTTGTTTCCAAACACGGTAGTTCCTCCTTGATCAATATTAGTGTGGGCACACAAATCGCTCGGATCATTTTTTGTCCAATTGTATTTCTAATTGGTTTGACTTTATATCATGTATTCGCAGATCAGGTATATATAGAATGCAATGGGAATTTTTTCATGAGTGGACATGCAGTTCTTGAGGAAATACAAAAGATTTACTCTCATCCAACTTCCAATTCACATTTGAGGTCCCCCCCTAGTATAGTGTAGCACCACTGGTGCAGTGGACATGACACTTGCCTTGAAAGCGAGTGGCACGGATTCGATCCCACTTGCCTCGAAAGCAAGTAATTGGGCTTGCCTTGAAAGCAAGCGGCATGGGATCGATTCCCCTTTGCAGTAATAATTTTTTGTTGTCTGTCGTCGCACCCCTGTGTCATGTGGTCACAAACTGTAAACTTTGATTTTTTCATGAGTGAACAGATCATGAGTGTAGCATTGAGGTAGCTTCCGTTGAAAAACGGCAAGATAAGATGATGTGCTATCTATTTGGGTAACTTGTGTGCTTGTCTACCTTGGTGCTCCAGCTGAGGTTGGTGTGGTAAGAGCACGACACCAATCAATACTTCTGAGCAGAACACAACGAACATTGCACAAAAAATGCATGCATGAATATCCCGAACTCCTTATCTATACAGAAGCTGTCGAGCTGGGGTCTAGTGCAACGTGTCACCACAACTGCATGCTCGGAGCAACTCCGGATCAGCCGGATCAGGTGCAGGTGCACGGAGTGGTGTCAGCTGACCGGGACCAAGAAGACCTGTAGATAAGAGGAAGGAATGCATGAGATTACTTCAGGTTGTTGTCATAAATGCTGATATACTTATTCATCATCGATCAATATTGGGATAGGTGGGCACATGCCGCACATCCC
>Ga0307512_10006046_pt1 | contig 12399 bp, 9 predicted proteins | sample 14_EM_MG_FD_200267 | JGI IMG/M metagenome (GOLD analysis project Ga0307512, IMG submission 200267) | Populus trichocarpa ectomycorrhiza microbial communities from riparian zone in the Pacific Northwest, United States - 14_EM | ecosystem: Host-associated > Plants > Roots > Unclassified | place... | reverse complement strand
CCAGGTCCACAGCCATAGGGGTAACAGGCATGTGAGTATCCATGGGCAGAGTCTTTACTGGAAGAACCTCGCTGCCTTGTGTCAGGGCCAAAGTGCTGACCCTAGCTAAGGCTGGGTTGAGGACAGGAGGGGGGGAAGAGGGGGCCAGAGGGAGTGCATGGTGCCAGTGTAGAGCAGAGGACTTGACAAACTTGTTGACTAATGAGGGGTGAGAGTTGTTGACAACCTCCAAGAGAAAAACAAACATCACCCTTTTGAGAAGGGCAGAGGGGTATGAAAGGGGGGCCAGGTTTTTGGCCTGGCAGAGCAAGTGGGATTGGGCCTGGGGTAAGAGGTTGATCCATGTAACCTTGTTGTTGTCTCTGCCTTTGACAGCAGATAGGACAAGGGAAAGAAGGTGCCTGCAGTTGAGGAACCAACAAGCCTGAAAAAGGTTGAGGATGTCGAAGACACTGGGGTTGTCAAGAGGTTGAGCCCCACTTTGAATCACTGGCCCCCCACTATGAGGCAGAGGCAAACCAGCAGGCTGGGTGGGGGTAGAGCCCTCTCTGCAGACTTGCTAGGGAACTGAAGGGCATGGCCCAGGACCCCTAGGGGCCATTCCTCCTGTCAGACAGGAGTCCAGATGATCTTTAGAGAAGGGATTGATAACAGAGAAGAAGGAAAGCTAGGTGGGAGCGATGCTAGACATAAAGAAGGGCAGTGGATAGAAAAAAAACCCTAAGCCCAATGGTGGTGGTATGGGTCCAAGAAGGATGACCTGTGAAATTGAGCAAACAGTCCCCAGACTGTTCTCTTGTCTACCCCTATCATTGAGCCCCCAAAGCTTTACCTTGTCATCTTACAGTGCTGGACATCCAAACTCAACTAAAAAATTTAAATGATGTATTTTTGTTTAAAACATGCAGAAAACATGTTTTCAATTTTTTCAAAAAAAAAATAGTTGGCCACCCTAAAATTTAGGCTTAGGCCTTTAAAGAGAAATCAACTCCTTTTACCTTACTGAATTTAATGGCATTGTCTAATATTGTCAAAAATGTCTAGAAGGAGCTGTAGAAACCATGTGATAAGGGGTCATGTGACAGTTGCCTAGTATGCAAAGTGTAATTTTACCCCAGATATCTGCACAAATAAGTTGTGAAAATATCTGGGTCATGTCTGGAATATATTCTAATTAGTATTGCTATGGCTTGAGCTAAGCTTTTTGAGAAATCTGCCATAACTTATTAAAAAAAAAACATATAAAATTCCAAAAATAGCTGAAAATAATCATGTAAGTAATTAAAAAATCAAGCTGAGGTCAAGCCCAGTCTGATTGGCTGACCAGATTGCTAAGTTGTCTTAAGTAACCCCCTGGCCTTTGGTCCATGGTTTTTATATGACAATTTTCAGAATTCTATGTATTTTTTAAAATGGATTATCATAGATTTCTTAAAAAGCCTAGCTGAAGCCATACTATAGCAATACTACTGTAGATGTTATCTGATGATTTTTCAACTGCTTCTAGAGATTTATGAATTTCTATCAATATGGTTTGGCTAGATATATAGAAGAATAGGCACTAAGGAAGCAGAAATTACACTAGAGGGTTAATGTGGCAGGTCCTACCCAGCTGCACACACATTTGTCTTAGGTACGTGGCACCTTTATATAACCCAAGTCTTAGGTTACAGACTTGGGTTTCTCAGGACTTCAGTACAAGTATCCTTAGTCCTGGGTGAAGACTAAGGCAAGAGCAGGTGGTTCACAAGTGGAAAGAAGAAGACAACTATTTGGTAGGATTGCAAAACCCAAGTCAAGCTTGGGTGGTAGCTACTACATCAGGTGTCTTATATAGTATACTAGATAGTTACTGTGAGTTATACTACAGAAGTCAGTATCAGTCAAGAGAAGTCATAGATAGTAGTACAAGTCAGAAGGAGTCAGTACAAGGATAAGGGCATCATCACCAGTCAGAATGAGTCAGGAGGAATGGTACAGTAAAGGAGTTACCACAACAGAGCCAACTGTGCTGCATAACAGATATGCCACATGACCTGGCTCTAGGTTCAATACCAGGTACAGGTAAATGGTTAGCATAAGAGACAAAGGAAAGGGTAGACTTATAGTATGGTAAAGCAAACATTACATTCACCCCTTGTTTAGGTGAGGAGTTCCACCCACTCACTGGAATACACAAGGTTCAAAGTCAATGGAAGTGGTATTGTCAGGTTCCCAGTTACATGGAAACTCAGGCATGGGCGGTGGCTTGGAAGCATAGATGATGTATACCAGAAGCTGCTGGGCAGTGAGTAGTGGGTTGGTTTGACCATGGTAAGGGCATTCTGAGAGCTCATAGGTGTAGCTCAGGTGCTTCAGAGAGATGAGGCACTTGCCCTTGTTCTGAGTGGTGCAATAACTGTGGGGATGGTCACAATATTTGGAGAAGTGTCCCTGTATCCTGCACAACTTGCAAACATTTTGTTGTGCTCAGACATACCATGCCATGTTATGTCAAGAAGTCGATGGGCCTGCATGTTCTTTGCTGTCACACAAAGACCCCAAGGGTTCTATATGCACAATGTCAGAAGTGGATAGGGAAGAGTGGTTGTGATTGCATATGGCCTCATGGTAATGTTCTGCTGTCATCTGATGGTATTGATCAGGGAGGTTTCCAGGTTGTCCTTGCCTCTGTAGATATTGGTAGACTCAGGAGCATGCCCTTGCTTGAATAAGGTGTTGTCAGACGTCCCCTTGCTTGCAGTGGAATTTACCCAGGTCTTTGACATAGTCATTGTGAAGAGCAATCGCAAGGTTGTATATGCAGTCAACTGCTGCCTTCCATATGTTGAGCTCTCTTCTAATTGCAGCTTCCCAGCACAGTTGATAGATGTCAGCTAGGATGCTGTAGTCGTTGATACCCCAGATGGCCTGTTCATGTTCCTTTCAGAATATGTGGATGTCAGTGAATATGGCTTGGTTGGTGTTGTCGACCCCCAGCTCAATGCAATCAGGGTAGAGTTGTGTGGTAAGGACTTCACTATATATGTTCTTCCCTCTGCCTATTGTCCCCCAAATCTCTGGTTCTCCAGTGTCCTTATTAATCATAAATCAAATATATTTGCATGGTTGGAGGGTGTGAGTTTCTCAATTGAAACCGTTGATGTGATAACTGTGAAGTGCTTTGGTTGCTAGTTCCCACCCATCTCTGGGGTGGTTGTTGTCATCCATGGGTTGTATGATTTCTGCTTCCATTTGCTGGACAACAGAGTGGTGTGGTGGTAGAGAGGCTGTGAGCAGTGGTGGTGGAGTTTCTACATCAGGAGATGGAGATATTGGGTATACTGGGTTGGGAGAGTAGTCATCAGTTAGCTCAAAGGTGTCCTGCATAGGTTTATCGCCTAGAAGGTGGTCATGGACTGGTACAGCCAACAACATTTCTTCCTGATGGGCCTGTTGGAACTGAGCTGCAATTTTGGCAATGTAACTAGGGATGGAAGATAAGAAAGAGGTCATTGTGGAGGTGGAGGGTTCTGGAAGAAGTCATAATGTTCTTATAGCCATCGTTCCTTTTTGCTGGTAGTACCTCTTGATTAGTTCCAGTATGTGTATGTTTTCCACAGGTTCCCATGTATTGTGTGCTAGGCTATACCCTTTTCAGCAGATCTGGTATTGTAGTTCTTTCCTTCTTCCAAATCATTGCAAGTCTAGGATCTCCTCTATTTCCCATTCTGGTTTATTATTGACAAGTTCCGGTGGTGGTTTGGGGTAATTAGGTCTGTAGGTTGTCATTTCAATATAAGAAGTTAGTAATAACATATGAAAAATGTCATGTATCCACCAGTGTCTTGGAATGTCAAGCTGATAGACAATGGGTGAAATTACACATGTTATTATGAATGGGCCATAGCATCTAGGTGTGAGTTTGGCAGATGGGTGTGTCATTTTGAGGTTAGTTGCCTCTAGCCACACTTTTTGTCCATCTTTGTAAGGGACCAGTGGCTGTCTTGATTGCTCTTTTGCCATAAGTAGTTGTGCATGAATCATAGCTTTCTATGTGAACCACCTAGTCTTTGTTAGGTGTTCTGCTTGTTCCTTTATGACTGGGACTTGTTGACTTCAAACTGTGGTTATGGTTCTTGGGTTATGTCCAATTAATAGTTTGAATGGTGACTTCTTCATAATTTCATGGGGCCATGAATTATGAACAAACTGTGCCACAGGCAGGTGTGTCGCCCAGTTGTTTTGCAAAGAGTTGCCATAGATTCTCAAGTACTATTCTACCATTGCTTGGTTCTTTCTGCTAATCCATCCATCTGTAGATGGTAAGCCATGCTCAAGTTCTGTTGAATGTTTAGAACATTGCACAGTTCTTTGGTAAATTCTGTGGTGAACCTTGTGTTGTGATCTGTGATGATCTTCTTTGGTATTCTGTAGTATGGGAACACATATGTGGCATATAGTACAGCTGTCCCATAGGCATCTATGGTTTCCTTACATGGTAAAAAGATTGTGGCCTTGGTGCAGTCATGATCAACAATTGTTAGGATTGAATTGTATCTGTTTGAGAGTGGTAGTTTAGTAATGAAGTCCATGTTGATTGTTTCAAAGGGTAACATGTTCAGGGTTGGCATGATTGGATGGAGTGGTGCCTTTGGGATGTTTGTTCATGGTTTGGTGCTTTGACAAGTGGCACATCCTTTTACAAAGTCTTGTACACTGTCCTTTATTTGTGGCCACCAATAATCATGTGCTAATAGGAAGAAGGTTTGCCATATGCCTGGATGTCTGGTAAGGGAAAAGTCATGGTAGAGGGATATCACCCCTCATTTAAGATCATTGTTTTCCACAACAACAAGATGTCCTTGGTACTCCCAGTATCCCTGTTTGTGTTCTAATGTGAATGTATTTAGTAATTCCTGTATTCTTTCTTTATTGGAGTCTTGTGCTTGAATTAAGACATGGTCAATTTCTAACACATCAATAGCATTCACAAACACTTCATTTTTGAACATGGTTTCTTCTTCTTTTCAGTCCACTTGCAGGTAGTCTGGTCACCTGGATAGTGCATCTGCTTAGTTTGTTATTCCTGGTTTATGATGTAGAATATAGTTATATTCTCCCATTCATTGTCTGACTCTTTTGGCATGATCCATGAGTTTGTGTGGGTGTTGATAATAAGTGAGGTTCTTGTAATCCATTAGGATATGGACCTCTGCCCCTTTCAAAAGGTGCTGCCAATTTGCTAAGGTGCGATCAATTGCCATTAGTTCTTTATCATAGATTTTGTATCTTTGTTCTATCTTGTTGAACATCTTTGAATGGTAGCCACAGATTCTTGGTTGTCCTTGTATGTCTTTTTGAAATAGGACAGCTTCTGTGGCATAGTCTGATGTGTCAACTTCAAGATAAAACAGTTTATTAAGATTAGGCTGCCATAGAATGGGTTCATTCATTAGTGCCTTCTTTAGCCATCAGATCACATCTGTACATTTCTGCATCCATTTGAATTCACTCTTTTTCCCCAATTGTTTGGTGAGTGGGGCTGCTAAATCAGAGAAGTTTGCGATGAACATCCTCTGGTAGCCAAATACTCCACTTGTAGAGCATATTTCCCCTTTACTGGACAGTTCTTTGGGCCACTCCATTAATCCCTTCAGTTTAGTGGGGTCTGGGCAAATTTTGTCTCCGTCAATAAGAAGTCCCAGATATTCTACTTGTTTCTGCTTAAAGTGGCATTTGTCTGGTTGTAAGAACAATTGGTATTTTTGGCAGATCTCTAGCCAGGCAAGTACAATCTTATCATGGAGTTCTGGGGGATCTTCCTTTCCTGTTGCAATAAGAACATCATCCAAATACACCTTGAATCTTTTAGTGCTGTATTTGATTTGGATCAGTCTTGTATAATGGTTAATCATTCATTGAAAGGTTGCTGGTGCATTTATTAATCTGAAGGGCATAACTACTGGCTCAAATTGTCCTTCCATAGTCTTGAATGCAGTGTGGTGACAGTCTTCTGGTCTGATTAACACATTGTTGTATCCTGATTGGATATTGAATGTCGAAAAGGTGTCCATTCCTTCTAAGTCCTCAATAATCGTTCTGATAAGGGGTAATGGTGAATTGTTGGGTACTGTCCATGCGTTTATTGGACAATAGTCTTGAACCATTTGATAGCTCCTATTTTTCTTCTTAATTAAGAAGGAGGGGGAGGTGATTTCAGATTGTGATTTGCAGATCTTTCCAGTTGACAGATTCTCTTGGATCCAATTTCTGGTAAACTCAGTTTCTGCTCTATTCATTGGGTACATTTTGCATTGTATGGTATCCGGCGCCCCTTCTTTGAATTTGATGTGATGATCAAATTCTCCCCTTGACAGGGGTAATTATTTGGCTGCTTCTTCTGAAAACACATCTAGATATGCTTGGTATTGTTTCAGTACTGGTTGTGTCCTTCTTTTGTTAGAGGCACCTGCAGCCCATTGCTGGGCTATAGTGACTTTGTTGACTTCAACAAATACTTTGTCTCTAGTCTCTAGTTTGTGTTCTCTGGCAATGTGTTGTCCTAAGTAGGAGAGGATCCCCACTTTTGCCCAGTTTGGGACGCTAATTGTATGGGCTTAGACAGATCCTCCTTCCATCTTCTTCTTTGCCCAATCAATTGTCAGATTCCATTCTTATAGCCAGGGAAAGCCCAAAATTATTCAATCTCCACCTAGATTTGCGATGAAGAACCAGTGTCTTGTGGTATGTTTATCTTTCATAATTTCGAGCTCACAGCATCAAGTTATTGCTTCTTTCCCATTGGGTGTCCCATTGGCATTTATGATGGGTCAGGGCTTCTCCAGTAGACTGGTTCCAAGTTTTAGTCTTTCTGCAGTTCAATGATTGATGAAGTTCTCAGTAGCACCACTGTCGATTAGAGTGCATTCTTTGGCCTTATTTGAACATATATATATGGTAATTGGGACATTTATTGAATTTTTGTGGGTACCCATACACACAGCGTTCAGAGTAGAAATGGCCCTCGCATAGGCCACATTGTGAGGACTCATGCAAAATCCTCCTCATCCTTGAATAGTTCATCAATTAACTTCAACCATTCTTCTGTTTTCAGGGTTTTCAAATTCTGAATAGTGCCTGCTTTCAAGAATACAGAAGTGTCAGTTGTGACTGATTTGGCATTGTCTGCCTTGGTGTCCTGGTTGTCTACTACTTGACTGATATGTATGGTAGCTCATTGAGTTTGTATGATGAATTGAGTGGTGGTATCTGATGCCTTCCATGTTGGGCATTCTTTTGATCAGTGTCCTGTGTTCCGGCATCTAAAACATTGTCCTTCCTTAATGCACCTCTGTTTGTCTTCTGCTAAAAGTTGATTAACTTGGATGGTGTTGACATCCATGGTATTTGGGTCATATTTTGTGTGTTGATTTCCTGACATGAATTTACCCCATCATTGCTGGTGTTACAGCTCCTTTGATTTATCTTCAATTTACAAGGTTATCAGTGACTTATCGCGATGCGTCTGCTGATGTAATGCCTACCTTCCTTATTTGTGTAAACCTGGCCCACATTCCTGCATTCTGCAACTTACCGTTATCTAGATACTTAGCAACTATCTTCTAACGCATACTAATTACAGTTCAGCCACCTAACTGCCTATTCCATATGGCTTACCTTACTTATTCCCACATGCATACCCAAGTCATTCTGACTCACTTAGAGTCATTCCCTTCGGTATATCCTTAACACGTAAGGCAATACTTGCTCGCGCTCTGTAATCTCTTTTACACATTACACATTACCTTAGTAACTACTTACTCATGCATTTCCAAGCATTACTACGCATTACTGCACAGGCTAGATAGATGACTAGGTAGAGCATGTATATAAGACCCCTCTAGAGAGCCCCAACTCTCCAGACTTGGTCTCATCGTAGAATAACAGGACCATAAGCTCCTTAGAGCAATCCCTCAGTTCCCTCACACTCTAAGTCAATCCCCCTTGTGCTCTAACACTCTAAGACAGAGTTTAGAGTCTGCTTTACTATCTAAGTTAGTATCAACCTAGCTTTGCACTAACGTAACTGTGCGACCTTTATATTGTTAAAGGTAGACTCTATAACTCCCTGTAAGTACTCCGGTGCTAGTATTTACAATACGCAGAGTCTGTGCGTAACAGCTGGGCCTTGGGGTTCTGGAATTTGAATCCTCCCTTTTGATCTTGTTTCTGGAACATACCAGCAGATTTCATAAGTGCATATCAACTTGCTTCTTTGCATGCAGCTTCCTTCCATCCAACAAAGGACACTGGAATGGAATCTTTGAGGAAAATGGCCTTCTACATTGGGTCATGCAGGCCTTGTCAAAATGTGTTGATTGTTCCTCTGTCATACTTGCCCCATCCAGCTTTCTGCATAAGATCCTCAAAACACAAGATGTATTGATCAATAGACTCTCCAGACTATGTGCGAATATGTTTGAGCGCTGCTTCTGCATCTTAGACTTTGGTCATGTTTGTGAATGCCATATTGAAGTCTGATCAGAACTCTGTCCACAGGTGTTTGCTTATGTAGGGGACTGGGTTCATATGTGCAATGCTAGTTAGCACATCGATCTTGTGCATCTTATGTTTCACCCAGTTTTGGATGGCAGTATTTCCCCTTATATAAGACAGTGCTAATATGATTTGATTATAGGGTTGTTTAAATGAAGGATGACTTCTATTTAGTCGCCAGCACAGGTCAAAGTCTTGGATGAAATCTTCAGCTTTGGCTCTTTTGCCAGTAAAGACCTTAGGTGGGAAGATCAGCGATTTCCCCCCTTTGTCATTTGTGTCATTTCCTGGTTGCACCACTAGAACTGGTTCTCTTCCTGCTACAGTTACATTTGCCTGTGCTTCTTCGTGCTGTTCATACTGCTGGACTTCTTCTAGGGTTGCCATGTGTGGTGGGTGCATGGGGATCGGGAGTCCTTCTTGGAGGGCAAAGCAGATGTTGGTAAGGTGGGGTTGCAGGTGTATTACTTCTTCTTCTGGGTGGTCTGTGTGCTTAAGTGTTGCTACATATTCTAGGCCTGTACTGAGGAATGCTTCCTCTTTAGGTGGTATAGAATTTATGGTTGCCTATGCTACAGATGTCTGGGGTGCCCCTTGTGCTGGTTCATATAGGTCTTTATCATCAGATTTGTAGTTGGATATGTGGTCCTTCCCTTTTGTCAGAGTGGAGTTGTTGTCATCTGCAGGTACTTTGGTGGATTTGTGGGGTGTAAGGATATTTGTTTCAGGTGGCTGAATGGTACACAAGAGTCTGTGCCTGACCAGTTGCTCTTCAGTAAGTGCAAGTCCTTCTTTGGTGATATATGCTCCTGATCATTTTTCAAGCTCTAGGTAGTACCACCAGTCATTGATATATTCAATACCAACACTTCTATTTCCTTTAGTTACGATGTATCCGTAGTTGTATCTTCCTTTGACAAATAATATTCCACCGGTCAATTCCTTTGGAAGATCGTCCTTCTCTCTGTGTCATATGATGGTTCAGACATCTGTGCTAATTTCAAGTTGTAGAGCCGCCAGTGCATGCTTCCTTAGTGGCTTTCAGGAAGACCCCTATTAACCACATATTTGTGTGTCTCTGGCCTTGTTGGGCACTCAGTGCCTTGGTGCTTTGTAAAAGCTTGACTTGTGTGGTGGGTCCTATCTAGCTGCACATGCATTTGTCTTAGGTACATGGCACCTTTATGTAACCCAAGTCTTAGGTTACAGACTTGGGTTTCTCAGGACTTCAGTACAAGTATCCTTAGTCCTGGGTGAAGACTAAGGCAAGAGCAGGTAGTTCACAAGTGGAAAGGAGAAGACAACTATTTGGTAGGATTGCAAAACCCAAGTCAAGCTTGGATGGTAGCTACTACATCAGGTGTCTTATATAGTACACTAGATAGTCATTGTAAGTCATACTACAGAAGTCAGTATCAGTCAAGAGGAGTCATAGATAGTAGTACAAGTCAGAAGGAGTCAGTACAAGAATAAGGGTGTCATCACCAGTCAGAATGAGTCAGGAGGAATGGTACAGTAAAGGAGTCACCATAATGGAGCCAACTGTGCCGCATGACAGATATGTCACATGACCTGGCTCTAGGTTCAATACTGGGTACAGGTAAATGGTTAGCATAAGGGAAAAAGGAAAGGATAGACTTATAGTATGGTACAGCAAACGTTACAGCTAATATGCATGCAATAATGTCAATTGATAGTCATAGTAAATTGAAATTGATCACAAAATAAAGATTTTTATGGTAAAAAGTTAGACCCAAAAGTTGGCCACCCCAAAATTTGCACAGGGGGGTCTGTGAAGTGTGTTTTTGTATGTTTTTCACCTCTCTGAGCATGATCCTAAACTTAATTTGTTGTAAAAATTTATATTTCAGGTACAAGCAAATTGGTTGAGTTTGGCTGTCCAGCACTATACTCCTTGCCATATCTCAAGTCATCCTTTGGATCAGTTACCTCCACCACAAATATATTGTCATCACCACTTGCTGCTTGTCATAAAGTAGTGAGTCTTAACATTAGAACAGTCTCTAAAGTGGAGCTAACTGAGTATTAAGTGTCTTTCACCACTTCCAAATCTACCATTGTTGCCTCCTCCAACCTCTTCCAAATCTCCATTGCTTCCTGGTTGGCCCTTGATAACATCTATCAGCAGAACATTGCAGATGCTGCTGCTGCTGTCCTTGAAATCCTTAACTCCCCCCACAATACTTGGAACTACCCAAGTCCCAACATCATTGCCTCTCACATCCTCCAGCCCATTGTTCCCACCCCCCATTCCCTATCTCCCAAGCTTGTCTGGCCCTAGCTTGACAACCCCAAGCACTACCCTTTCCTCAATGACCCTACCTCTCCCCCATATATCATCACCAGTGCACCCACATCCCCCATCATCTACAATGACCTTGAATTACTCACCAACATCATCCACCAAGAAGAGCACTTCCACCTCCTTGAACAAGACAACCTCCTCCTACCACATATCCAAGATGCCTTTGTCCACCAGCACCTTGGACACCCTCCTTGAGAACACATTGAACATGAGGACATCCCTCTTTCCACACTCCTACCTCCCATTGTCGAAGCACCTGTTGCCACTGTCCTGTCTTCTGTCCCTGCCTCGCAAGCACCTACTCCACCAGCACTACCTCTCCTGCTTGTGCCAGTAGGTGACCTCTTCCCCAACCTCTTCCATGCCCCTGCCTGTACCCTTGCCATCAACCAACACCCTCACCAGTACTCCATTGTCTACAACTGTGGTGAGAAATTCTGGGTTCCAAAGACTTCCTTCGCCTACTCCCCCATATCACCAATCTTGAGACACATCCCATCTCCTTCATTACTCCCTTCCATGCTGACATCTACCATAATGTTCCTATCCCTTCTAATAGCCCTCTTCCTCCTATTCACCTTTGTGCCAAGGTTGGCCAACACCTCCACTCCACCTCATTCCCCTTTGGCTACTTGGAGTCCTCCTTTGTTGACTCCATTAAATTTATCTTCTTCCAGTTTGTTAAGGTCCAAGGGCCTTAAGGTGCGACGTGCACGAGTTGTCTTGCGACGTAGGTGGTCACAAGGGACTAACACCCTTAGTGACGTCGGTAGTGCTTTGGAGAGTTTCCCTAGGACGGACATCTTAGGGTAATGGAAGATGAAGGGAGAGTCTCAAGGGATCTTGAGATGACTCAAAGATGAGATAGAGAGAGGAAGGGCACACAGGAAGGTTTGGGAGGCAACAACACTTGGATAGAAAAAACCAAGTCAGGCTTAAGGCCTCTCTCTACGATACAAGTGAGCTTATATACTACTGAGGCAGCTACCTGACTAAGCGTCCTAAGGAGGCAAACAATAGATCCTAGAGAACAATAGGGATCAAGACAATAGGGCAGGAACAATGGAGAAGGGGAAACAATAGAGGGTAGAACAATAGGCGTCCCCTAACAAGGCGGACAATGGCTATGAACAATAACCAGTCAGAACAATACGGTGGTCATGTGCCGAAAGTCAGGTGACTGGTCAGGTGATAGATCATGTGACAAAGGTCATGTGACTGAAAAGGTAAGGTGAAAAAGAAAATAAAATGTGGGCAGAACCGGATCATAACATCACGCCCCTCCTATGCCAGTTGCTACCACGTGACTAGTCACGCAACTCCTCATCTTCGTAATCCACGGCCGCGCAGCGCAATTCATATGAATCGTCCTTGAAGGCGACTGGGCAATAGTTCCCAACCATTGGGTGCCACTCGGGAACGACGCAGGTGTTCTTGACACATTGGTAGTGGGGGGTGGGGCAATCATCATGAGTGTGGTTGACACGGAAGCACCATCAGCAGTACTTCCACAAGGGGCAGTCCCCCTCGGCGTG
>Ga0307512_10006045_pt1 | contig 12400 bp, 17 predicted proteins | sample 14_EM_MG_FD_200267 | JGI IMG/M metagenome (GOLD analysis project Ga0307512, IMG submission 200267) | Populus trichocarpa ectomycorrhiza microbial communities from riparian zone in the Pacific Northwest, United States - 14_EM | ecosystem: Host-associated > Plants > Roots > Unclassified | place... | reverse complement strand
GGTGTTGGATGGATGTGGATTTGGGGTTTTTTTTCTTATTAAGTTAGTCTGTCGAAAAGAAAAGAGAGGGGTGCTGGGACGGGTTGACAGTTAGCACGACGATGATCCGTAAAAATCTATTCACAGATATCGAGGTTCCAAGCCACGTGATACGTACATTACGTATGCACCTTGTGATCTCGGAGGGTTTGTTTAACCATACTAACATTTCAGCCTATGCAGACTATGGCGGCGCATATTTTGTCCGGATCCCGTCTGCTGCCTGCGCGATGGCGGCATGTTGCAAGCTCCCCTTTGCCCTCCGCCCAGGCTATCCCGAGAAGAGTAAGATGCACACCAAAGAGAGGAACAAAGGAAAGAACAAAGGAAAGTGTGGCCGTCCCCCCCACCTCTTCCGCGGACACCATGAAGGAAGGCGTAGGCGGGAACAGCGGTAGCTCCCCCCCCGGGGGCACCCAACTCTGCCTCCGCTTTCTTCCACTCTCGGAGCTCCCATCCTGATCCCTCGCTTCCTGCGTCTCCCTCAGCCGGGACCAGCCTTGCCACATCCGTAGTCGCCTAGCTGCATCTCCCGTCGACAGAAGGTCCCGGATCTTGCACCGGCTCTTCCCCCTCCCGCACCTCTGCCCACAGGATCTTCTGCAGGGCCTTCCACTCGGGGCACACCTTGAAGAGGTGATCCATTACTGGCACCACCAGCACCGAGCGGTGATTCTTCGTCCAGTGTAGGTACTGCCCGGTGAGGCGGTGCCCTGTCTTCAGCTGGTAAAACCACGGGGCGAGCCTCTTGGAGTTACCCGCATTAACCGTGCCACCCGGCTTCTGCCTGCGCGGGTATTTTGTACTTCTTTCTGGGCCCGCGCCTCCAGCACATTATCGGAGATCTCCCGCTTGAGGTGCGAGGGATCTAGTGAGCGGCATCGCGTGTGCCTCCGCCCGGTCCGAGTACCTCAGCCATTCCGCCCCCCACGGGCGTCTGGCTCTTCCGCGAGCTTGGCCCATTCGTCAGCCTTCTCGCTTCCTGGGGCCCCTTGTGCGCCGGGCACCACCGCATCTCGATGATGATGGACCGGCCTGCCCCTCCGTAGCACCGTACGTAGTGTACTTCCTTGCCTGGAGTGAGCGAATGCGAATAAACCGGAGAAGCGAGGCGCCGGGATGAGATTTTGACGGAGTGCCCTAAACTAACGGCTAACTAGTGCCGGCGACAGCTCCACGGTACTTGTGTGTTGGGTGCGGCACTCGACTCGGTAAGGTGATGATGATTCGTTACTGTCAGGTCATGGCAATATTACATACAGTCCTGCCCCGTTCACCGTCCACCACGACCTCTCACAGTCCGCTGGCGGCCCACGGCAACTCCCCCTGCCCCCGCCTGGCCTTTCCCAAAAGAAAAATAGTAGTGACGACAGGTGGTTCGCGTCGAGACCCAAGGAAATGACACCGCACAAACAAACTTTCTTCCCCTACCCCTCCCCCTCATTCATGGCCGCCTCCCCTCCCAGTTCACCGTCCTCCGCCATTTCCTTGCTTCCGTGCCCCTCCGCCTCTTCGTCCCCAGTTTCCGGCTGCACTGCTCTGGGTCCTACCCTGCTTCCTACTCCGGTGGTGAGTAGAAAATCTAAAACCACGCGGGTGCACCGCTCGTCCGCCAGGAGATCTCGGATTTTGGAGCGATTTTTCCCTTTGCCAGTGGCTCTTCGGACTTCTGCTCACAGTGTTTTCTGCTGACTTTTCCATTGCTTGCATTCTTTGAACAGGTGGTTCCGTCACGGCAATGGGCGGGAGGCCGAACCCCCAGGAAGAAATACAAAATGCCGAAGAGCCAGAGGCCGGTCGGCGTGGTGGCTGGAAACAGCAAGAGACTTGCCTCACGGTTCTACCAGGTGAAGACGGGGCACTGCCTGACCGGGCAGTACCTATAATGGACGAACAACCGACCCACTGACTAATGCTGGTGGTGCCGGCGTCAGATGCAGGCCAGGGGTCACCTCTTCAAGGTGTGCTCCGAGTGGAAAGCTCAGCAGAAGGTTCTGTGGGCACATGTGTGGGGGAAAACGGGAAGGGGGAAGAGCTTGCTCACGATCCGGAACCTCCTTGTCGACGGGAGATGCAGCCAGGCGGTACTAGACTTCCCCTCCACTACGGATGTGGGAAGAATGGTTCCAGCTGAGGAAGACGCGGGAAGCGAGGTGTCGGAATGGGAGCTCTGGGAGCGGGAAGAGGGGAGCAGGACAGGGGCGGAGGAGCTGGGTGCCGCGGGGGAATTGGGTGCCGGGGGGGGGGAGCTACCGCTGTTCTGACCCACACCCTCTTCCGTGGCATCTTCAGACTATGAGGAGTAGGGGACGGGCTGCCTTTCCTTCTGTTCTTTTCTTTGTGATCTCCTTGGCGCGCATCATATTTCTTGGGACAGGCCTGAGGGGCAAAGGGGAGGTTGCTTGCCGCCGCCGCGCGGACAGCGGACAGGAAACCTGGATAAAAAGTCCACTGCTGTAATCTAGATAAACTACATGCGGGTATTAAACGAAAAAACCGCCACCAACAGGTACACAGTAAGTGACGTTCTATTGCAGTCAGCAGCCGGCGTTCGACCCATCTACAGCATCACGAAAAGGCAGGGCGGTATAGTGGATAGTTCCAAAAAGTATTTAAGCCCATCGTACTACAAAACATATAATACATACATACAATACCCCTCCCATGCGGCCCTAATTCGCCATCCGATCCCTAGGCACAACCACCCTCTTCTTCAACGTCTTCGCCTCCTCCTCTGCAACCGCCAGCGCATCATCAAAAGCCTTGATGACCTTCTCATACAACCTATCCCTGACATCCTCTCTCTCTAACTCCTTCCTCTCACCAACCGGAAACAGCGCCCTCCTCAAATCCTTCGCCGCCTTGCCCACCGCGACCCCTAGATCCTTATCGAACCACCTAGCCAACCGAAACTCGAATTCCTTCTCGCTACCAATCTGCACCGCTTTTATGTCACCGATCACCCTAGGCTTGAAGTTGCCGCTCCAATCCTCAAGCGCAGGACACCCAGCACTACCCTTGATGATGAGCCACAAAAAGACCCACATGAAGCTCTGTAAATCATCGTAGTAGATATGCCGGAAGTCCGGGCAGCGCCAGAGGGCGTCAATGCTCATGAACTCAAATGTCCCAGTGCGCTCGGGGACAGAGCTGTGGCGACCGATAGCATCCGCACCAATGGCGTGGTCGAGATCAATAAGAAAGCCGTGAAAGCCGTCAGTGCGTGGACGGGAGGCGGTGGTGATCATAATATTGTTGACGCTGATGTCACGGTGGAGGATGTGGCCATCGATTAGCAGGGAGCGGTGGCCGCGCACGGCGTCGCGCATGGCAAGGAGAAGTTCGACTGGGTCAGTGAACTCGTCAACGGGCTTTCCGCGGCTTATCAGCACCCGCGTGTTGATGCGGTCCGGGACTGGTATTTCAGCCGCTCCCACAGCGGCCGCGGAACCCACCTCCTCGTTGTCCACTGGCTCGTACTCTCCAGTCATTTGCCGCTCCTCTGTGCTGTTTCTCAAGGACGGCAAGAGCTGTGGACTGGAATCGTGGGTGTTGGGTGATTTAGCTTTCTTGTGGGGATAGCCAGGCGGATCGTAAGGCGGGTCACGGGGTGGGTCGCGGGGCGGGTCGTGGGGCTGCTGTCTCTCAGTAGATATCATGACCAACTGGCCCCGAAGATTCTCACCTACAGAGGGAGCCTTGCTCGCGGCAGCAGCGGTGGGAGTACAGGATTTAGTGCTGCTATTTAGGAGCGAGTACGGTGACCGTCCCTTGTTGATCTTCCACCGGAGATCAAGAGCAACTGCTGATTTGATGTAGTGATCGCCAAGTATCTCGTGGACGCTCAATCCCTGGTCATGGGCGATATATTCGGCGACTCCCTTGACCCCACATTTTTGAGACGACTGGAGCATGATACCCTCATGCTCGCGACCGGGATAGCGCCAGGAAACCTTCAAGACCCATGGAGCCTCCGTGGTCTCAACGTCCTTTGGTCGCGCTGTCCAGCAAGTTGTCCCACGGGTCACTATGGCATGCGTGGCGAAGAATAGCTCACCCCGGATGATTTCGCGGCCTCCAACAGTGACGGTACTTGCGGTGGGGGCGACAGCAAATCCCAGCTCCTCCAAACTCATGTTCAGGTAACCGTTGTAGACCCGACAAAAAACACTCAGGCCTCGGGGGGTTTTGAGGTTAACCGAACTGGAAGCGAATGCGCCGGAGCGTGTGTACACCCAACAACGCAGGGTCGAGTTGATGATTGAGAAGCCGTGGACGAACTGCCGATCTGGCTGGCGATGAAAGACGTGTCGCACATATCCGGCCAATTGCAATACCGGCTTCGGATGGAGGTCCGTAAGTTTCTTCTCGCACTTTAACTCAGCGATGACCAGAACATACTTCCAGTCATGCTTTTCCTCCTCGCATCCCTTGGTCCCAGCTGACTGGTTGATACCCATGCCATCGTGGCCAAGGCCGGTCACACCCGTATTGGCGCTGGATTCCGACTCTCCATTGTAGAGAAAGAGGTCGAGTTTCCTCTTAACGGTGGGATGGCTAAGCGGTTGGTTTGCCGATGTCTTCAACATCCACTTGCAGCCCTTCAGCGTCTTAACCTCCTCGCGGCACCTCTGGTCGTAGACCTCAAACCAAGTGATGACGCGACTCTGCTGTGGATCGGGGGGAAAGGGCTCCGGGGTCGGCAGATTATTGATTTCGGGGAAGAAGTGATCAAAGAAGCTCATGTTGTCGCTCGTGGAGAACCATAGGTGGCGTTTCAGTTCGTTCTCCAACCGCGGGGTGACGTCTTCGAGAGTAGACATAGGGCTGTAGGGGCTCGACGACGTGGGTTTCACAGGAGTGGCAAGGATGTCTGCTCTGGCAACGCTCGTTCGTCGGACTGGTGTGGCCGGCCGTGAAATAGCTATCAACTCTTGGAGGCAGCCGATAACTTTTGTCAGTGGGAAGTCATCGTGGGAGCAAAAGTGGTAGACCGATGACAAGAAGGGTACCAGTGTATCGACGCGGGTGGTGGGAAATGTGGGAACGTAGGAGATGACTGCGAAAATGCGGTCTTTCATCAGAACAGAGTCAGGATCATCAGCCCACAGAGCGACCTGGGAAAGCGCCGTCTGGAGCTGAGTTCTGAGAGAACTGGTGAAGCCGTTGAGAGAAAGGAGTGTTGTCAAACGCGTGTGCAGAGCCGACTCGTCCACTTCTTTGACGTGCTCCGCGATAAGTTGGAAGAGACCTGACAACTGGTTGCGCCACGTCTCGGAACGCGTCTTGTCAGGGTCGTACTGCGACGCCATCGAGAGGTTTTTCGTTGTTTTGTTATGCGAGGGCTGAGTTTGGGTATCTAGTTGCTGTGGACTAGGAGCGAGGTGTGGGTGTTCACATGACTTGAGTGCCGAGACGCTAATGAAGTTGGCTTTTTGTTTCGTCATGATGCGGCTCCGCTGGCTGATCGTGAACCGCCAATGAAAATACAAAATCCACCCGCCATCCAACAGTTTGTATCCAATCAACCCAATGAAGTGCTTGTATTGATGCCGAAAACGGTGATCCCGGCTATAGGCGCGGTTTCCCGGAAACAAAGCTCGGAAAGAGGCGGAATTCGAAGAACTTTCAAGTGGCAAACATATTATCAGTGATCAGCGCGCATCCCTTGGTGACGCTATCATTGATGCCATTGGGTGTTTGAAGGCGTGCTCGGGAAGGAATCGATCTCAGGGTCTGGGAGTGAAGTGGTGCAAATCGAGATGCAGCTACTGGATCTTCAGCGACGCGCTGAGCATCATGAATAGAGAGTCTGGGCCCTCGTGTTTGTATCTTGTACTGACACCACCCGCATGCCGTCGTGCTCGTGTTCCCGTCCATTCTAGGTATTGCCCCGTGTGGCAGTGCCCCGTTCTGAGTTGATGGAACCGCTCTGCTAGCCTCTTCGGTCCCCGGGCCACTGCTGCGTTCTGGCGCATCTTTTCTGAGAGCTTGTACTTTCTCTTCTTAATCCTCTTCTCCGACCAGTTCCTCGCCTCCTCCCACTTCTTTTCTGCGATCTCGCGCCTAATGCTGGCTATGGACCTAGGGAGAGGCATTCACCGTCCCATACCGATCACTGTGGCCCATCCATTCAACTCCTCTCGAATCCGGCTCTTCTGCTGCCATTCTCGCGCCCTCGTCAGCCTTCTCGCCCACCACACCCTCGTGCGCCGGGCACCACCGTATTTCGATTCGAATTCCTGGTCTTGCTGCCCTAAGCTGCGCTATCGATTTCCTTGCCTGCAGAGCGTACTGCTGGCCCGGTCTTAATTCGTCCGAGGCAATCCTGGTGATTGCTGCCTGTGCGTCTATAAAGATCGTGACTCTCCCAGGGACTCGTCTTGTTCTTACTGCAACCTCCAGCGCCCTTGCCAGTGCAGCGCATTCTGCTTCAAAGGCTTCCTGGTTGAAGCCCATATGGGTCTTAATGCTCGCCCACCCACCTCCCTTCCTCCAGGTCACTGCATATCCTGTTGCCCCGCTCTCAACTCGTGACCCATCCGTAAAGGTGGTCAGGCCTGTTCTGTCCCGTTCCGCCTCCTCCTTCGCTTCTTTCCGCCCTTCCACCAGCTCCCCTCCCAGCTTTCCCCGCTCCTCTAGAGCACAACCTCTTCGATTCGACCCGCGTAGCCTACTGCTTCCTCCAGCCTTCTTCCCAGTCGTGAGGGTGCTCCCACCACCTCCTTGGCTTCGGCGCCTTGTGGGAGACTGAGTAACCGTGCTGCAAATCGTCTCTGCCGATTCTCCAATTGGGCCGACGCTGGCCTTAGGCTCGCTTCCGCCATGAGGGCTCCCAAGTTGGTATCTAGTCCGGAAGCACCCCGTCACTGCCCGTGCTTCCCGACTAACCAGCTTCTGCAGTTCCTCTCCTCCCCTCATCCCCTGTTTGCCTTCTCCTTGCCACCACAGCTCGTTTCCGTACATCGCCACTGACTGCACGCAGGCCGTCATCACCTTCCTGCAGTTGGCTGAGGTGAGGCCCATCTGGCCTGTCAGTCTCCGCAGCCTTGCTATCGCTTTTCGTCCTTTCTTCATCATTGCCCTCTGGCGATCTCTCAGCGTCAGATGCGCGTCCACATATCCCCAACCATCTCGTCGCTTCCTGGTTGAATCGAATTTCCCTGCCTCCCGCCCTAATCGTCCCCCTTCTTCCGGGAGAACAACATGGCTTCACTCATATTGTGGTCGAAGTCACCCCATTTCCTGCAGCCCACTCACACACCACTTCAGCCGCTTCCGACAATTTCCCTGCCGCCTCCTCGTCCGTTGTCGGACGCCCAAGCCGCCATCAGACGGATGGCTTCCGAGGAGCCTGGCCCCGGCCAACAGCACGCGCTTCAGGCTAGGAAGCACATCGCTATGCTGCGTAAAGCTAGGCCAGGCATCATCATCGAGATTCGGTGGTGCCTGGCTCACAAGGGAGTCGCTGGCAACGAAAAGGCCGATGAGTGGGTGAAGATTGCGGGGAAGGAGCCAGACGCCCGTGGGGTGGAATGGCTGAACTACTCGGGCCAGAACGAGGCTCGCACGATGCCTCTCCCAAGGTCTCTTGCGTATCTCAAGCGGGAGATCTCTGAGAAGAAGTAGGTGGAGGCACGCCAATGGGCTGGAGGCCGGACCTCCAAGACCAAGTACAGAATGCCCAAAAGTCAGAGGCCGAACGGCACGGTTGCTGGGAGCACCAAGAGGCTCGCCTCGCGGTTATACCAGTGAAGACAGGACACTGCCTTTCCGGGCAGTACCTCCACTGGACGAAAAACCGGCCCACCCCCCAGTGCTGGTGGTGCCGGTACCAGACCCAGACTCGGGAGCACCTCTTCAAGGTGCGTCCGGAGTGGAGGGCCCAACAGAAAATTCCGTGGGCGGAGATGCAGAAGGAGGCCGGGAGGTGGAAGAGCCGGTGGAAGATCCGGGACCTCCTCGCTGACGAGAGATGCAGCCAGGCGGTACTAGACCTCCTCTCCGCCACGGATGTGGGAAGGAGAGTGCCGGCCGAGGAGGACGCAGGAAGCGAGGCGTCGGAATGGGAGCCCCGGGAGCCCCGGGAGCGGGAAGAGGAGAGGGAGGCGGACGAGCTGGGTGCCGGGGAGGAGCTACCGCTGTTCCTCCCCACGCCCCCCACTTTCAGGGCATCCGTGAACGAAGAGTAGGGGACGGACTGCGCTCTCTTTTGTCTTTTTCCTTTGCCCCCCACGCTCGCATGACTGCTTTTCCTTTGTAATTTCCTCGGTGCGCACCACATCTTCTTGGGGCAGGCCTGGGCGGAGGGCAAAGGGGAGCTTGCAACGTGCCGCCACCGCGCGGACAGCAGATAGGATAGGGATAAAATGTACGCCGCCACAGTCTAGATAGGCTGTATGCGAGTATGATTAAATAAAATCCTCGTCCGTTGTCCCCTCCGCCCACCACGATATATCATCCGCAAAAGATAAGGCTTTGACCCCTTCACATCTCTTTTCCATGGCAGGTAGGTGATGAAGAGGATTGGGGCTGCCATCCACGCCAAGGTGGGCGTGGCCGACATGCTGGAGTCGGACGAGATCGAGTGATTACATGTGTATACGATCAGCCGCCGAGTCCCGCATCCCCGGTCTTGCCGCCGGCCGGGTCCTGACGATCGTATGAACTCTAGGTGGCAAGATGTCTTGGATGTTTCGATTCGGGATTCTTTCGTTCTGTCCAGGCATCCTACCAAATTCGGGTCTTTAGTAATGTTGTCCAATGGACCTGCCCCCCCAGGGCGTTCGCCGTAGTCTTTAACAGGCTTATAGACGCGAAATAAATTGATGTCCCCCCTCCCCCAGAGGTGATGCGGTAACTACGTATTTCATAATGCGTCACTCTGTCTGCTCCGACTTTGTCACGTAGGCCGGTGCTCATATATCTAGCATGTACGCGATTAACTATGAAAAAAAGAAAAAGGATATTCATGCTTTGTAGGTGGATCGCAAGCCATTTTTTTCCGCGGAACACCTAAAATAGATGGTGGTCTTTCGTCAGGCGAGTCACTTCGTTGCAATGTGATTCCGTCTCCCTTCGAGGTGGAGTCAGTACTTCATTTCACCGTAGACGCGTTGATTTCAGCTACCGAACCCCCGCCTCTCTCTCTTCTCCCCGGAAATCTAAACAGCCTGTGCGCCATAACCCTTGATCCTCTCCGCAAACTTCCAACTCTGTTGCTTGAGCTCGATATCCTTCTGCCACTCGATATCGACCTTCTCCTTTCCGTCATCGTCCTTTCCGCCGGTGATAACGGCCATGGTGTACTTGTTCATACTCCTCGCGTCGCGATAGAACAGGACCTTCATGCATTCCCCGACCACCTCGATCGCGCGCTCACGCGTTATACCCTCCACCGCCGCCTCATCGGGAGCCACACGGCGGAGCAAGGGGATGGCAAGGTGCGCACCGAAACCGGAAGCCAGCGCCGGAGCCGAGAAAGTGGTTCCTAGCAAGTCCGCCGAAGCCAAAAACCTGGTTTCCCCATCAGCCCATAGCCCACCCCACCTTTTTTCTCATCGGACTCACGGCTTGCCATCATCCCAGCCCGCCACCAGCAGAACGTTCCAGAGCGGATCAAACTTGTTCCTGCGCTGATACAGCACCCTCGACAGGTAGCTGTAGACGTGTTTGGCGCGTAGACGGTGTCCGTCATCGCTCTGGTACTCCTCCGAGATCATCAGGTTCTCGAGCGTCTTGGTGAAGATGTGCTGCATGTCGGATACGTCGCCCGAAGCGCCGACCACCGTGTGCGTGCCGACCTGGCGCAGACGCTCCATATCCGTGAAGCGGGCGAGCGAGCCGTAGGATGCTGCGATGCGGAGGATTAGTGGGGTGCGGGGCGAGGGATGGGGTGAAAAGGTGGAATGTACCGAGGTTGTCGGCCGCGATGACGACTCCTCCGTTGAACTTCATGGCGACGACAGAGGTACCGGTCACGACCGGAGACTGCGTATGGGTGTTTGGCTGCGAGGCGGCGACGAATGAGTAGTCGTAGGCTCCGTAAACGTCGTCTCTAGGCTATAGCAATTCGTCAGTTTCACCTCTCCTCCACAGTGGCAGCCAAAAACGTACGCGACCCCAGCCTTCAGGAAGGTGATTCATGATGGTTTAGGAGTTTCCGAAGATGGATGGATGTGACGGTCGTGATGGAATGGATGATGGGGTTGTTGCTGGTGGGTCGGTGGTGAGGCGGCGGGTAGAAGCTCTGAGCTCTCGAACTGGTTCGTGTAATTGGCTAGATAGACTAGCGAAGGGCAGAGCCTCATCGAGTGAAATATAGTGCTGCATGCTACATTGGAGGTCTCTTCACCCACTATGCACGGCGGTGAGTCACGATGATGAGAACACGGCATTTGCAAGTCCACCAGATCGAAAGTATCAATCCAGCCCCAGTACCTATGCCACAAATTGTAACAAAACAAAAGTGATTCAGGCTGCAACAAATGCAAGAAACAAACAAAGCAGACCCACAACCGAACCACCACATCCACACCAACACTACGGATGCATGTAGTTCCCTCCACAATTCCACTACGCCGAAAAAAATTCACAGAGAGAAGGAAAGCAAGCGGAAAAAATCCACCAGAACGAATCAGCAGCCAGGTGAAAGGCGACAAGATCAAGGGGGCGGTCGGGGAAAAAAAAGGTGTTAGTTACAAGAAGCTCAGATCTGCCCATGCTAGAGGCGATTCCACGAAGGAAGCCACAGACAACAAAGTCAGTCTCGAGTCAGTCCGGGTTCTTGCGCTTACATTCGCGGTGATGTCGTTTCCTGGAGTTCTTCGTGAGAATCTTTCTGACTCCCTCCAACCAACGTGCTACAGCTAGGTCCAACGGAGACTTGCCGAATTTGTCTTTAATATCGATGCGGGCATTGGCCGAGATGAGGGTTTTGAGGCTGTGCCAGCACGGATGGGTGTGATTGTTTCCGTTTCCGGGTGGGGTTACGACTGCGTGGTGCAATGCCGTACCTCCAACTCGGTCCTGCTGATCGACAGCAGCACCAGCTGTGAGGAGCGCTCCGACGCCGGTACCACGGGGGCACGTACTGGAGGAGGAGGTAGTCGAACATTCGCATACAACGTAGAGAATGGCATGATGCAAAGCGGTATGACCGAACTGATTGGCAGTAATCATGTCGAGATTGGTCGCAGGATGGGCGGTGAGCATGTCAACAATAGCCTTGTCTGGTTTGGCCACAGCCACGTGCAGCGGAGTCATTCCATCGGAATCCACTATGTTGGGATCGGCACCGTTCTCGAGAAGTAGACGTACCATAGCTCGATAGACTATATGCTTTCCGGTGCAAAGGTGGTACGTGGGCATAGGCATGAGTACGCGATGCATCGGTGTATGTCCTTCCTCTTTGCTCCTCACGTTGATATTGCTGCAGTTCTGCCAACGAGCCAACCGCCGAAGGGCTCTGAGCCTATCCTCGCCGAGGACTAATTCCACAAACTGCGCCTTGCAGACTAGGGAACTGTCCAGCACGCCTTCGATGGCTAGATGAATGGGCGCACTGCCGGCGCAATCGTAGGTATCATGCGGAAATCCTTTGCGCAGTAGAAAGTCCACCATCTGGTGGTGGCCTTGTTTCGCGGCGTAATGTAAGGCAGTTTTCCCAACGGCATCCTTCGCGCCCTTATCCGCGCCCTCTTGAAGGAGAAAGCTGATGGCCGACTCGGAGTGGAGCTGAGTCACTAGGCGGGATGGTTCGCATCCGATGTTCCGAACGATCTGGAGTAATGGCGTCCGACCGTGATCGGGTTCGGTCGAGCTGACTTGAAACCCCTTGTCGAGCAGCACACGCAAGGTCTTGAGGAGGGACGCCAAATCGTCTTGCTTCTGCGCGTGGTCGAGGATTTTCGGAAGTGCGAAGTGCATCAAAGGCTGACGGCATCCCAGGGGGTCGACATTGAGCTTGTCTATCAGGTGGAGCATCACGAGCGGCTTCCACGATTTGACAGCGTCGACGAGGGCATTGCTCCTGTCGTGGTAGGGATACAGAGTTGGAGCCAGCAGTTCGCACATATGGCGGCTGCTCCACGTCAACGCCGCAAAGTCATTCCGAGGAAGAGACTTTCCGACTTCTATGATGAGCTCTCCTGGAAGCCCGAGCAAGTCGAAGAGCACAGGGCTCGGAGGATCGGCGCTGGTTGACATGGGGTTGCTCGCGGGCATAGTTGGAACAAGAAATCAACCAATCGCGGTTGCGGAGAATGTCGGTTTGCTGGATGGGTGGGGTGGTTTGGGGGGTGCGGTATGTGGTATAAGGGAGCGCAGGGGGAGAGCGCGCGAATGGTGGAACCTGGAGGAG
>Ga0307512_10006044_pt1 | contig 12400 bp, 12 predicted proteins | sample 14_EM_MG_FD_200267 | JGI IMG/M metagenome (GOLD analysis project Ga0307512, IMG submission 200267) | Populus trichocarpa ectomycorrhiza microbial communities from riparian zone in the Pacific Northwest, United States - 14_EM | ecosystem: Host-associated > Plants > Roots > Unclassified | place... | reverse complement strand
TTCATGAACTCCTTCGTCTGGAAGCCCCCCTCCTAAAAACCCAGCCTGTGCCACATGTAAATCGTCGGGGGAGTATCGCTGTCTCGGTTGTTTTACTGGAGATGCTGGAGAGCTGGTGTGCAAGGGTTGCCTGCTTTCGCGCCACGCAAATAACCCCTTCCACGAGGTTCAGGTATGTTTTCTAGTATTCGTTACAAGCCGGTTGATGTCGACATTCCTTAGATATGGGACGGACAGTTCTTCAAGGACGCCACCCTCGCTGCCGCCGGCTTCATTGTACCGCTTCCACACCACACCCGGGGTGTGTGTACCGCCACCTGCCTTCGAAACCTCACGGTGTTCAATTTATCTGGTGCCCACCGCATCGTTGTCCGCTACTGCGATTGTCCCGGCGCCCCTCTGAAACACATCCAACTCTTTCGCGCACGTTGGTTTCCAACGACGATCGACCGTCCTTCAACCGCGTTCGGTTTCGATATCCTTGATTTTTTCCATAAGCTTGAGAATCAGAAAAAGTGTAACCAATACGACTTTTATCAAGCGATCATCCAACGCGCAGATGTTGCTGGGTTAACAAATCCCGAAATCGTACGTTTTTCTAATTTTTCCTGGTTTATCCCACTCATCGATTCACCAGCGTCGCTACGACGAGATTTTTTCCATCCTTCGCCTTTGGGGTCATCTCAAACTCGAACAGAGTGGTGCGACAAACAGCTCTTCTTCGACCGGCTCGTCGTTTAGTGGAAGCTAGGCGATTTCATGTCTCGCTTGTCCTCAACCCGGAAAAAATACTGTCGTGTTTCCCGAGCCCAAGTTGTACGACTAATTCTTCTCATACTATTTGTCGTTCCGCGGGGCCGTGGATTGGAAATGCGAAGAATTTACAATACACAAGAAATAGGGTAGAGCGTGAAGAAGCAGAGTTCACATAAAGTCCTCAGCCCGCATCCTCTTACTGAGTCTGTCCATTTCCTCCACTCTCCCCTTTGGGAGTTTGGGAGATGGGTCGGCATTCATCTCCTTAACAACCTCCGGTACGGCCTTCTCGACCCACATGTCATCGTCATCGGCCCCTTCCTTCCGCTCCTCTATCTTGTCCCCGTCCTTCCCAGAGTCCTTATCTTTTGGCCTCCGTTTCTTCCTCCTCTCCTTGTCCCTAGCTTTCGACGGCAAGAGAGTATTTTCTCCGTCCTCCTCCACGTCGAAGGAGACTAGGGCCTTCCCGCTCTTCCGTTTTTCCTTGTCTTTCTTCCGTTTCTTTGAAGGGGGGTTATCGTCAACAGTACGTTCGGCCCGGGGTACGAATTTTGGTTTGAACGTTGTGAGGTCTACGGGGACATCGTCGATATCCATCTGGACATCCTCCTTCGAATGTTGCGCGGGAGTTCCTGAGGGGACCGGAACAGAGGTATCTTGTAGATCGGTGTCCTCGACCTTTACTTGATCTTCATCATCCGAGTCTTCTCCGTCGCTCGCAAAGATGGCCTTGAAAATACTCCGTTCGGGTTTCTGATACGTGAGGATATCAGCTCCCTGAGTCTCGTCCTCTCCGAGTCCGATATTGTTAAGGTCCCTGCGCTTCAGACAATCATCCCCACTAGCACCTTTGGAGGCCGCAGTAGACGACAGGACCCCATCCGAGCCGGCGGCGACCAACTCTGCTTCAGCGAGGACACCTTCCTGCTCCCACTCGTTCTGGGCTTTGGAGCTTGAGCCAAGGTCTTGCTCCCGAGCTTCAATCTCCGGCTCCTTGACTCCGAATCGCTTACACAACAACCTCGCAGGAACCCAGACAGAGGTTTCTCTCGTCAGAACACCGTACATTCCGTGCTTGACTGCATGTGTTTTGGCGTTTTCGGGCTCCTCCACTTCCGCCTCTGATCCTTTCGTTTCCGTCGGCGGGGCATTGTGTGAAGGCGTATGTAGACCCTCAATAACGGCCGGTCCCTGTTCTACGGCCTTTGCGGTTGTAAATCTGCTGGCCATCGCTCCAGAAAGAGGCTTGAAAACCGTCGCAGCCCGAGCGTATTCCTCTAATTCCAGTTGGAAATGCTCGAGATCCTGTCCGGGGTTTTGTTTCAACTGCAATCGGTCCTCGTCGCTAACAACCTCAGATTGGGACTTGAGGTAGGCGGTGTAGCGGGTTTGTTTGACAGGGTCGGAGGTGAAGGGTTTGAAACCTAACAACGCAGCCTTCGCCACTGAAGGTTCTATGCGCGGGTAGACAAATTGTCTGGGTGCGGGGGGTTCCTCGGGAGGTAAGAGGGGGGTCGCAATGGGTGTCGGTTCTTCGGGGCGGTTTTTTTGGGGTATGAAATTCTTCAGTCGTTCCCGATCCTTTTGCGACAGGTAATCGAAAACGGAGCGAGGTTCGGAAGGGAGGGGTGTTTCTCCCAACACTTGGCTTCTCTATGAATCACACAGAACGGTGAGCTCTATTGGGTGGCAATGAAAAATGGGTAGCCTACTGACTTGGTCAATGGTGAGATTGCCTTTATTTTCAGGGATAGGAATGGGCGCGGTTGGTTCGTTCTCTTTGTCGTATTTGTCCCATACCCGGTGTGGATCGGGCTTCCAGCCCGGTGGGACATCCTCTAGGGGATACCTACTGATACGTTAGTCTCTATCGAGTAGCCAGTACTAGATCATACCATTTGTCGTCGGTTACCGGAACATCTGCGAGTACAAACTCTACCAGAACTGGTTCCCCACCTCTGAACCTTTGGAGGGGAGTGTTTCTGGACTAAGCGCGGGATGAATAACGGCTATGGTCGAGGGTCTGGGAAAACTCACACTGGATGTATTCACTTGAGATCCCGGACCGCCCCTTCGACTAATTGAGTGTTGATAACGGTTTTCGTCTCCAGCCTCGTATGCGGTTAAATTCCGGCGCGAGGAAGGCCCAGACTCATAAATATCGACATCGTCATCATCGGCGTCGTTCAGTGCACCCAAACCAAAGCCAACTAGATGTATCATAAGCATCTGCGAAACTCAAACAGCCAATAAGCTTGCCTGATATCCGTGGACCAGAGGACTTGGGGTCGCGGTCATTGCCAAGGGCATCATTCAAACTTAGCCCTGAGGTGTAGCCCAGACCGTGGGCGTTATCCTTGCGTGGAACGACGGTAAGGGGTGTATCCACGCGAGGATACGTGTGCTTTTGAGCTTCCTCGTCCTCCTCGTTAGGATCGAGCTTTAAGTCATCGAGTGTCAATATGCGAGATGATTGGGCTTGGGCATCTTGAAGCCTCTTCTGCCGCCATGTGAGCCGCGGCCCGATACCCTGTCCATGGCGCCATCCCATCTTCATCAGAATTTTCGTAGCAGGGGAGTCTTTGGATGTTGGAAGGAGGGCTTGTTCTAACGCCATAGACATTGAACTATGACAAATGTAAAATGGAGGATAAGAGAGAATCGACTGAGCATACTCTTGTTCGTTGTCCATATCGAGGGATCTGGAGGCAAGATCGCCTGCATACCTCCCTGCGATGTCCACCTCTTCGTTTTGTAGGACCAGTGTTTGACTGTCACGAAGCTCTGCTAGGTCTTCATCGTCCATGAAGTCCACAGGCCTTGCTGTTTTCTGTTTGGCTCGATCCGCACGCGATGACTTGAAGGTCGACGGTGTCCATCCTGGTCAATAGCTAAGCGTTTGACCGGTGAAGCGAACAAGAGTACATACCTTCTTTTGACCCCACTGTGTTAAAGTATCCAGCAGAGAATCCTCCGGTGAAAGCACCATGCAGCCGTCTTCGACCTTTTTCATCTCGAACCTAGTATCGATTGGTTGGCCGCTTTAGTACGGACAATCTCTCGCCAGAGCACGTGCCTCTTGTTTCCATAGTGGAACGAACTCTCCGGTGTCCTTCGACTTCTCTAGTGGCGGCAAGGGCGTCCCTATCTGGGTAGTTGGTTGACAGTCGGGCGTTCGAAAGCTAATGTTGAGTGACTTACGAGACAGAAGGATTCGTTTGCTTTGGAACTGGAGGTGTCGACACCGAGATCGTTGAGCTTCCGCTTCAGCCTGCTCGTCATGGCCGCCGATCTGAAGGAATCAAAGCCAGAGGCACGTGATGGCCGCGAGGCTGGCGCCTCGATACCGCTAGCACAGCACACGTAGGCACCGCCATGGCTATTGGCTAGGAGAACTTTTCGCTTTGTGCTTGACCACATCCCACAACGACTTGGCGGAACCCAGATCTCCAACTTATAATATTGCGATCCCTCCAACATGCCACCATTACCAGGACCAGCCGAGGGCAAATCAGGCGGTAGGATTGCCCTCAAGGGCTTATCCAAAGACACCATCCGTGAACTACGGAACAGGGGAGAGGTTTCGTGCGCTGAATGCAGAAGGTGACCCGTCCGTAATCATCTGATTTATACGCCTTTTAATGCCTCTTGCGGAAAGATGTCGGGTTAAATGCGATCGGAAGGCCCGTAGTCGCGGTCTTTGACGTTAAAAACAAGCTCACGTTTTAATAGATCCCCTGTAGTGCGTGTACGAGAAAGAAATGCGCTTACCTCTGTCCAAATGGTATGGGTTGCCACCTCTATTGAACAGCATTATCTGAGTCTGGACACTTGATTCAATACCAGATGTGCAGACTGGGACCATGGACGAGGATGACCAAGGTTCCAAGTATGCTGATTGAGGTCAAGCAATTTCTTCACCGCTTACTGTTTTACAGGCAACTTCTGGATAAAATAGAAGAATTACAAAAGACCATAAGCAACATGACAATCCGTACCCAGGAACTTGAATCTGCGTTGGCGTTGATCAGCATCTCAGCCGCAACCGCAGGCATGGTTCCCAAACCGAAAACCCCTGGTTGCCCCAGTACGTCAAATAAATCGATCGGACAACCGTCTTCCACCCGTGAGGATACGGACTACGATGCTCTTATCGCACAGATGCAGCTCAAGGTTGTGGGGGCCGATTTGACCGTGGTTCCAGACCATCTTCTTGGGACTCTGGTCGTTTGCCTTCCACCTCGACCTCGTGCTATTTGGCTGTGTGAACTATATCTCGACTTCCCTTGGTACTTCAGTGCCTTTAGCCGACGGGAGATGGCTGAGGAAATATTCGCCAAGGTTTACGATAACGCGGATCGAGTCAACCACCTACGATATCGGCCTCATTCGCTTGCAGTTATCTACCTTATCTTTGCGATCGCCGCAACCTTTGATCACTCTGTTCCGCCAGACAACCAGTCGGCCAGAACCTACTTTTGCTTAGGAGTTCAATGCCTCAACCTACAATGTCTTGGGTCTTCCAGTGACCTTGATAGCGTCCAGGCTATCGGTCTGTTGTCGCAATTTCAGTCCATGACTGCGGAAAAGGAGCAATCGGATGGAGCCTGGTTCTATGGTAGTATGGCTATGAAATTTGCAACGAAGGTTTGTCTTTGTTGGAAGATACGCCCAACCAACTGACGACCCTACAACAGATTGGCTTGCGTACGTCATGAGTTCCTTCATCTGAGATGATTACTCAGCAACTGCATTCAGACCGAGATCCTGGGGGAAGGTTTCCTCTCCAAGTTGCGGAGACACGCCGTAGGGTCTTCTGGGAACTCGTTTATCAGGACTGGTTGCGGGTATACTAGCATTACTGCTTGGTTAAAACCTATAGTGACATTCTCCTTAGTCAATGTTCTTAGGAAGACCTGGCAGTATTTCTCCAGAGGAACTTGACACGAAATTCCCAACGCCTGAAGAATTCCCAACCGACGAGAACGGCGTCGTGCAAAAAGACTGTAGGCAATTCAACACCTGACTTGGCTCGAAGCCGCTGAACTTGTGAGGTCCAGTTGCAACTTGGAAGTATACGGCTGGAAGGGACATTGCCTGGCCACTAGTCGAAGCTGGTAGCAAAGCGAAACCAATAACGTACTCGGAAGCCCTCGCTCTGGACCTGATTCTCCGCACGACAGATCTTCCCGTAAAGTATTACCCGACAGCTAGTGAACCGGAAGTCCCAACTCCCGGGCGTCGACTCAAGGAGTGGATTTTAACGAGTATGCGGCCATTAGGTAAAACTCCCCAACCACACCCGGTAATCTCTTGCTGAACAAATTGCTTACACAGGCTTTTTACTTGTTCATCGATCATTCTTTATCTCGGCCTTGATGGAGTACCCTCTAAACCCTATGCTCAGTCCATATCACAAGTCGCTCGCGGTGACCTTGTGTTGCTGTTCGTTCCTCATTCGATCGTTTGCCACGTACTTCGAACCTTGGATCGAGGTTTTCTCCCGCTTTTGGAACAAATTTACACATATCTTCGGCGCAGCGGTTATGTTGGGTTCATTCGCGATCCGCTCTCCGTTCTTGGCGCCGAGGTATGTTCTGGAGGATTTAGAACTGACGGTTAGGCTGTATAAGAAGGCCGCCCCGTATGCCGCTAGGGCACGTACCTCTCTGGTGCGTAACTGCCTTGAGACCCGCTGCGATTGTTCTGACATTGGGTTAGCCGTTTTTGATGAAGTTGCAAGAAAAGGCAAAATGGTCGATTGCAACCGCATCGTCGCGATTGCCCACCGATCCATTGGAAAACGCGTCGGAATTTTTTGAAGCGACCAACTCACTTCAAGGATCCTCTCCCTTCCCTGCCCCTGTTCCCACCCCCATGATGGCCGCTACGAACGCTATCAGTGATGCAGCACCGAACCCTGCGAACGGGAACATTGAATTCGACTTCCGACCGTATCTGGATAATCAGTATTTCGAACCTGGAAGCTACAATGACCAGGTAGGGATAGGATCATCTGCGGATTCTTTCCTCCCTCCACAAGATTTTGAAAGGCTCTTCTCCGACCCCGTGAGGCCGGCACTGTGTCCCTCCGTAATGATGCATATACGGAATATGATGCAGGATTATCCCCTGGAACTTTTAGAGCTACCTAATGATATCGTTACTAGCCTTTCTTCCGTTGCTTGAGTTACTGTACAAAGTTTGGGGATTATGAGCCATTTTTCGGCTATATTCTTCGTATGTAGGTGAAAGTTTGATGAACTACGGTAGAACCGTGATCTAGACAACAAAACGTGTATCGTACAAAGCCTCGCAGGTTCTAGTCACTGCCGGACAACAATTGCCAGGCCTCCTCGTACCGCTTTTTTGTTCCCTCGACCACAGCGGGCGTCATCTCCCATCCCTTTCCATCGAGGCCATCTTCCAGACCCTTCTTGAACCCCGACGACGTCAGCCAGTCTCTCAAGAACTGTTTATCAAAACTCGGCTGTGGCCGACCAGCTTCGTATTGATCAGCCGGCCAGTATCTCGACGAGTCGGGAGTGAGGAGCTCGTCAATGAGAATAACGTCCTCCGTTGTGAGATCCATGCCAAATTCAAATTTAGTATCCGCAAGGATCAACCCCTTTGTTACCGCGTAGTCTGATGCAGTCTTGTAGAGCTCGAGTGCGACGGTGGAAATCCTACTGTAAATTTCTTCACCGACGAGGGTGGCCGCTGTATGGAGTTTGTAAGTGGATAGCTACACGCAATAACGCGACCCCACCTTGCTGAGGCGAGATGTTCTCATCATGCTCTCCTAGCCCTGCCTTAGTTGAAGGCGTAAATAGGGGAAAGGGAAGTTTTTGAGATTCTATCATATCGGAAGGCATCGGGATTCCGTGAACTGTTCCGCTCTTCTTGTATTCCAACCAAGCGGAGCCTATCCGGAATCAGGAGGTCAGAAACAAACCAGCGATTCGGTCCCCCTGCCCACCGGTCAAGTAACCGCGGACAATCGCCTCTAGGAGGATGACCTTTGCCTTCTTCACCAGCATTGCCCTACCCTCCAGCTGGTCTTTGTATTTCCGGACCTCCTCCGGCATTTCGTCAACGTTCGCAGTGACGAAATGGGTAGGAGTGATATGCTTTATTTTGTCGAACCAGAAAATCGAAATCTGTGTCAAGATTTGACCCTTTCCGGGGACGCCCTGAACGTAACAATTCGTTCATTCATCCAGCACCAGGAGGTGTGTGGGGCACACGGACATTTTTCATGATAACATCGTAAGCGGAGATCCTGTCTGAGGCGACGAACAGGAGACAGTTCGGATCTGAAGTCTCGTATATGTCGCGGACTTTGCCCTTGGATATGAGCTTCAGACCGGGGAGGTCTGAGTCGATTAAAGTCTCCGAAGCAGCCAGACCCATCTTCCTGTAATGCCCGAGATGGAAGACAAAGTGAAGTGTGTGACTTGTGCAGTGACGCGTGACACCACCCACTTTCCGAAGTTCAATCATCCGGACGCGTTTCGGGAAGGATGTCGAGCAACGCGGCAGGTGCAAAAGGAAGCAAGCGGTGGCAGCATTTCTACGCCGCGCTGCAGTTGGCGATTCAGCGTTCTGCTCATAAGTGGACGTGAGTACCTTCGATGATCTTCTCAGGTTCAGTACCCTTATGGACTATCCGCAGGTGGGAGAACTTCACAGAATGTTTCCCGATATTCTGCAAGGAGGAAGGTGACCGCGCGCAAGGTGTATTTAACACGCTCTCGAAACATATGGAATCTGTGCTGGTGGTACGTTTCTACCTACTGATGATTTCCTCGGCTCACGCATCGTTCCAGGAAGCAACGGATAAATTCTTTGACGATATCAACCTCAAACAGTGTATAGATGATCTCCATGCAGCCGTCGTAGACGCGAAGCTTCGTAAACAAAAGGGTGAGGCCCGACCCGATATCTGGAGGGAGGACCTCCATCCTCGCGCTGCTACTCGGGCTAGAACCGTACCGTTACTTGAAAGGGAGAGGGAGCGTCTACTTGCAGAACTGCAAGAGGTATTTTCATTGTCCGCTCTTATAGCTATTACTCATGTCTTGCCACAGCTAGAGGACGGAAACCTAAAGCTACAAGAAGAGATTACATACAACGTCCGTCAATTCGACGAAAACGAGAAAGAGGCTGAGAGTCTCTTGGACATGCTGGACGAGGTATGGATATCCCTCCAATTTTATTGTTATTGCTCTTCTCACCCAAGACGCAGGTTCTGCGGGAGTGGGAACGCGTTCCAGAGGATGACATGAAACAATGGGCGAGGGAGATGGATCACCAACAATCCACGAGTGACAAGTCGGTATTCTTCTGAGTTCCAAGCCGGTTTGTTCCATTCGATACAGCTGTACCCTACGGGAGGATGGCGTTGTCCTCCGTCTTTGGTTTTTTCGGGAAGACTTTCCGGAGGTCCCGATGGTGTTGATTAACTTTTTTCTCAAACGGCATCATGCAGTTCAGGCTGCTTGGGCGCAACGTCACTTGATCCACTCTGTAATGTCTTCTCATTCCTTCCTCCCTTCCGTGAGTTCACTTTCATCCCACCTCAAAGAATATTCATTGATACAACATTCGGAATAAGTTGATCGTGGTGCTGTTGGGTCATTACACTGGAGAGGATGTTGGATGCAAATTTCCGTCTAGTCAAGTGGTTTCTTCCTGCATTCGACGTTGTACCAACTCTTCGCGTTCCACTAGTTACGATCTGCCTACCTTCTCGAATGGTTTGACCCGAATGTAAGTATTGTGGCGATTTTCCTCATAATATGACCTTATTATTGCGATAGAGCCACTTGAATAAGTACACGATCAAGTTACTTCCACTCTCTCCGTGCGGGTAGATTAGGTAAAAAGTTGGGGGTTGTTGATAAAAGTCAGATTTATTGGGACTCGCTGGATAAAACATCTTAACAAGCCCAGTAGACGCCTGTACGAAAATTGGTCCAGTATTCGGGGTCTGGAGCCAGCTTTTCCAACCATTGGGCAAATTCTCGACACCGCTAGGAAACAAAACTTTCCAACAACTCCTGATTACTCTACCAGTTTTTCCTGCACAGTCGCCTTAAAGGGAGTCGGCGTTCTCCGAGCCAGTCCCAGTGGAGAGACTGAGACACGTGCCGGCCACACTTTCTTCATCGCCAGCACCCTTCGCCATCACTAGTGGCTAGACGGCCACAAGAACCGCCGACGACGATGAACTCACCCTTAGAACAGAAGACCTACCCTGGCTCCGAGCTGTCGATTCCACAACTTTTATACGCACTACGCACAAAGTTAGAACACGGCGAGCTCCTTAGGTGAGTATGATCACCGCCATAATTTCCATGCGCCTCACCGTGTACTCCGTCCCAGGACAACCAAATCAGATCGGTCCAAGGTCTCTGAGATTGAGGATGCAGCTCACAGAGTATGCGCCTAAATCCGCTTTACATTGAATTGGTTTGCTCCTATCAACCGATACCTTCCACCAGAAGTCCTTGGAATTATCCCATCCTTCCTTGTTTGCGACCGCGATCGTATCATCACAAACCACCTTCCTGTCCACCCCCTCGCTCTGGAACACCATTGGGACATTTAAACACCAACAAATGACCGAAGCCTATGTTGAGCGGTCCAGGAACTTACCCCTTGACGTATCCATTTTCTGTAACAAATTATGGGAACAAGGCACAAATGCTTCTTTTTGGATGCTGGGTTCCCTTTCAGGTTGGTTCCGGACCGCGAAGTTTCTATCCAGCAGCATAATCACGGAACCCTTCGACATTATACAAAACCCCTGCCCATGTCTCGTGGAACTCTACCTTGAACTATCCCATGGAATATCGTTCCCCAGAATTGATGACCTCAGCAGCAAATTCCCTTCTTTGAAATCCCTAACCCTTATCGGAGGTGCGAGGAGCCTTCAATTTTCCCAACCTTTCAACCTCCGGAAACTTGGAGTTGGATATGATGGAGAGGAATTTCTGCTGGCATCTTTGTTGCAGCTCCTCGCAAAGACACCATTGCTAGAGGAGTTCGAGTTTCATACTTTATATGGAGCATCCCCGATTTTCGACTTAGCAGACGCACAAACCCCTGTGGAGCTCAAAAACTTACAACACCTTGTGTTTTGAGGAGCCCGTTCAGATTTCCCTCGTACTCTTGGCTCCCTCATTACCTACCCCAATCGCACAAAGGTCGTCCTCACGCATTACCTCCCCTACAACACACTCAAATTTCAGTCGGCCAACCACCCCTACGGCATGTTTCCGCCCGGAATGCAACTTCCGATCCCCACACCGCCGAAGTCCATTCAGTTCTGAACTGTTCAGGACGGCAATCTATCGGAGACCAGGTGTTACATCAACTTGGTTTCTGTCGATGACAAGCATATATCAATCGAGAACCGCTGTGGTTGGCCGTCTAAATGCCCATCGCAAGAGGCGCAGTTGTTTGCGTTAGAACAATTCGAGATGATGTGCCTCAAATTCCTGCGCACACTCAATCTCTCTTCTGTGGAGAGATTCTGTATCCAACAATCTAGCCCCGACCCGGTGTCCTTAGGGGAGGTCATGGAATATATGGTAAATTTGAGGACCTTGGTTGTGGTGAACAGTTATCCCTACGGCGTTTTCATGGGTCTGGAGGTCGACCAACTGCCAACCGTGAGGTGCCCACTCCTGCGTCAACTGGTTGTTCGTCAAGACCGCCAGATATATATGCACTGGAACCTGTTACTGCCCGTTGTGCGTGACAGGGCGGCCCATGGCTCCCCTCTTGAGCAGGTCACGTTGACTTCCTCATTCAACGAGCTACCCGAGGAATCAGAGTACCTCATTCAGGAACTTGAAAGAACTGCCAAGGTCACTTACACTTTTGGGAGAAATACCTTTGGATGGAAATGGTGGGAGGTGTAGGTATGAGAAATGTTGGCAGCAACGGGTTAAAGTGGAGTGGCCGTTCGTACGTCTGGCATATGGGTGATTACTAATCCCTGCTACAGTTCAGGGGGAATACCATACTGATAAAAGTCTAGTCATTGTCATACATATATGATGGAACTACGCTTTTCTAGGTTGTTGCAGATGGAACTGCTGTCTAATGATTGAGTTTCGGACAACGTCTCCTTTTTCTGAGATGATACATTTTGATGGGTGAAATGGTTATGAGGAGAGGCTGGCAGTGCTGTTAAATCGCTTCCCTTCCAAGTCCACTATAATTACTGATACTGAAGCCTGGCCATTGAGGAAAATCCCAGCGTACACACCTTAGACCCTTGTCTGTGATCAACAGCTCACTGTGCCCCGAGGGACGTCTTTCCCACTATGCAGAAACTCATAGAATTATTACATGCTTTTACATCGACCGCTCAAATGTGGGACTTATTTTACACACATACAATTTATAGATCTAAGCAGCTACCCTCTCTGCCGCAGCCTTGACAGCCTCAGCAATGATGGCAATATGCTGCTTGGGGTCACCAGAGTCCTTGCAATGGAGGATCTTGAGTTCCCCATCCTCCTCAACAAAAGCATAGGTGAAGGTAGTATCGTAGTTGAATGTGGCCCTGGAGGCAGTGTAGAACACGAGTGTGGTCTGTGTTGTGGTTACGTGTTATGGTCTGAGATGA
>Ga0307512_10006043_pt1 | contig 12402 bp, 13 predicted proteins | sample 14_EM_MG_FD_200267 | JGI IMG/M metagenome (GOLD analysis project Ga0307512, IMG submission 200267) | Populus trichocarpa ectomycorrhiza microbial communities from riparian zone in the Pacific Northwest, United States - 14_EM | ecosystem: Host-associated > Plants > Roots > Unclassified | place... | reverse complement strand
GCAATACAAGGTGCATCTGGCCACACTCCATGCCAATATGCAACCACTACAAAGACTTGACTTCTGAGTTAGTCACAGTCACAGCTCCTCCGCCGGTGGAAAGCAGAACTCCCCCTCTCAGCTCCGTCCTTCAAGTTTCCTGACCACCTCTGAGATGTCAAGTGGAAAGACACCCGTGCAATATGGCATGTCTTCTGAAACCGCTCACCTTCGGACCCGCACCCAAACCAGGCTGATGATCCTTGCCCCTGCGGGTCAGCCACAAACTCCTCACAACACCTCCTGAGAGACTGTGTCCTACCCAAATTGCTTGCCTCCTCAGTAGGAGACATCCAGACCTCCGACTTTATCACCAGTCTGATAAACTTCATCCCCCTCTGCCAGTTCATAAGGGCAACTGGACTGGGACACACCAAAATCCTCTGCGTCGACCAGAAACCCAGCACAAGTGACAATGGAAGTGATGACTCTGGTTCGCCTGAGCCTAACTTTGGGGTCTTCGAATTCTGATGAGAACATCTTGACCACGCCGGACCTGTCAGGGGAGAGGTGGAAGGGGGGTTACTCTGTCTTTTCCCGCTCTTGTACTGGGGTTCCACAATGTGTCTCTGGGTGGCAATTTGTTATTTTCTGCGATTTTCTGTTTTGCCTTTTTCTGGCGGTAGGGAAAGATGGGAGCCCCATGGGGGTGGTACAGTGTGGTGGAGCGTAGATGGGCTGTAGTCCCGAACGCAATTGTTACACCCGAGGGTAGCGACGGGAATAAGGAACAAGAAGAAAAGGTAGCAACGGTAAGTTATGTGGACTAGGAATACCCAAAGACATCACGGGACCCCAGAAAGCAGTTCGGCAAGAGGAAGTAAGTCAAAACGGTACCCTTGGCATAAGCGATAGCTAGGGTGGCGTACTAGGGCACAAACTGTCCAATACGACTACGTTATTGTAGATGGGTAGATCTGATGCACTACTGACTCTTGTAGCTGCTGCATACGGGAACGAGTTAAGGGGAAAATGCTAGCTTCCTACAAGTTGCACGCCATAAGTGGGGCTCATGTCGCAAGACAGGTCTGAGAGAGTCTAGACGGGAGATAAGACCAGGAGTTAGAACCTTACAGCCGAGACGAGCGGACGTAAGAATAACTCTGGAGAGGGGCCAGCGGCAAACTAGAAGGATGATGGGTTCCAGAAAGAACCATGTCTCATTCCAACTAGGACCTTAATAGGAATCCGGCATAGTCCGAAAGACTAGTGTCCGGAGGAATACGAGGTTGACGACTGATAGCTCCCACTCTTATCGCTAGAACCGGTCTGGATCAATCAAACCCACGCGCTGGACCCATTGGGCCGTGCGTCTTGAGAATGAATCTCTGGTGTGACAGCAGGAAGAAACACAGAACACGTAACCCAAAAAAGTTGCATATATACCGCTCAAAAAACTCCACGGACTACCATCCATTCCCACTGATGAAACCACCCCGACATGACGAACCTAAGATTATTCCGCTGTGAATAAAAGACCAATCGAACCTGACTCCACGATATCTTTACCTCCACCTCCGTACTCGCATACCCAGGTGTCACACTATAATCTTGGTTCATAAGTCACCTTCGATTTACACCTTTCCTCAATTGACAACGAGATTTCGAGCTACGAGAAGTGGGAATAAGAAAATGACGGAATTAAACGTCGACATGCTCCGACAGGAATACCCCCGAACAGTGCTGGAGGTCTACAATGACACGGAAACCAACCAACCCACGATTGACCTCCCGAACCCTACTGTATGGGTTCGACTGCTGGTCACCCAACATTAGCAGGCCCAGAGGGACCTAGAGCAGCTCCACGGGCTTTACGGCGAAGCCTACGACCGAGCTGACTGGCGAATCGTGGCTATCGAACGAAACTATCAACTGCTCACCCAGGCCCTGCAATACGTCTACAAAACGGCCGAAGCCAACACGACTGTATCCCACGAATGGATGCAGACTGAGCTGATGCGCATGGCCAGCACAGCTCAAAAATTCACCGCAGACGTGTGGACGGCAATCACCACCCGCGACAAGGACCAGGCCGAAAAGGAAGGACATCAGGTCACCCGCATGACACGGCTGAACGACGCAGTGCAATTCCTTCAGGTCGCCGACCGAAAACGAGTGGAGCAACAGCCAACCTGGAACGACAACTGCGAATATTGGGCCGGAAAGCAGCAGGAAGAGACAGAGCGGCTGGCCCAAGAGCAACGGCAGCTGCGGACCGAGGTAAGTGCGATTCGGAGGGTGACCACCACACCCACTTACCTACAGTTGGCCCTCCCCAAGAACATTCTGCTCCTGGCCTCCAGGGAAGGAACCCCGGAGGGGGCGGCAGGAGGATCCGGGGGAAACCCCCCTAGACCCCCCCGAACAAGGTTGGTACTCCGGTCCCCTTCCCCGGAACCGGTTGGGCAGGCAGGGAATAGAAGCCCTGACAACGACGACGACATGTACACGGTCCCGGAGAGATGGCGAGATCCGGTGGCAGGAAGGCCCCCACCAGGGGCGACACCACTCCAACCCGAGCACATCGCTACCATGCTCACACCAGAAGAAATCGCTCGGCTAGTGGGAGAAGGCATTGTGGCGGCCCGAATCGACCAAAGGGTCCCAGAGGTAAGGATCAATACCTTTTGGCTAAAGCTAAAAAACCCAGAACCCTTTGACGGAAAACCCACCTCTGCCTTTAATGTCTGGTGGGAATCAGTCCTCGAGTACATTGGGTTCTATCCAGAGACCCTCAATGCGCAAAAAATCGCCTGGGTCGGAACCCTGTTGTCGGACACAGCGAAAGCGTGGCACCAGTATCGTTCAAGGACGATGGCAGATCGAGATACCTGGGCCCGATACACTGCAGCCATCCGAGCTGAATTTCGAGACACGAGGGAAGCAGCAAATGCCCAACTGAAGCTCAGCCAGCTCAGGTACAAGGGCAATATCAAAGCATACTTCACGGAATTCCAGACGCTGAACGTATACGCCCAAGCTACTGGTGAAGGGTTAAGGGAAAAGATCGACCAGGCCATGCCTGACAGTATCCTGGATATGCGGTTCGCCCACTACATGGAAGAGTTCATAGATGATGAACACTTCCTCATGGCCACCTACAATGCCGGTCTTCACGTGGAACGAAGGAACACTCTGAAGGCTGCTCGCGAAGCACAGCCAGGAAACGGCAGAGGACGAAAGGATGGCCCGGATGGGAAAAATCTGGGCAAGGTGAGTGGTGGCTCCAAGCAGGCTGGGAAGTCTGACTCAGGGGGCAAGGCTGAAAAGCCAAGGAAAACGTGGGCAGAGAGCCACTGGGGAAGCGGTGGCAACGCCTACAAAGGGGTTGCCCAGAATGAAATCGACTCCTACAGGAACAGCAAAGCAAATTCCTGGCGGTGTAGACGAGACAGCCACACCACTCAGGACTGCTATGCCCGTACATCGGTCAAGGGCACTGAGCTACCGGAATCCCCGAAACAGGCAAGCTCGATTCAGGGGAAAAGAAAAAGGGGCGAGGATGCCGAGGAGACCCCGGCCACCAAGCAAGCCAAGGCAGCCCATGTCAATATCGAAGACGAGGACATGCGGGAGGTGGCAGGAGTCACGCCACAGCAGGTCTGGCAGGATGAGTCGGATTTTTGAAAGGACAGGGCATGCCACACCCCGAATCCTTCCACATCATTTGTGGAACAAGTCGGAAACGAAAGGGCCCGGAGGCACCAGAAACCTCGCAAGTTAAACAACGAAGAAGGCTGAACCCCAATTCATCTCTGCCCGAAAAAACTCTGATTTAACCACATTGCGGCAAAAGACCGATCACCACTATGATCTTTTCATGGGGCCCGACGCAATACGCGGTAAGGGTCCTACTTGACACAGGCTGCTCGGTACCCCTCATCAGTATAAGGATTACTGAGAAATACGACATACTCCGAGTATGCAGGCGCAGGGCAGCCCCACTGCAGAACTGCTCCGGGGAAGAAGTCAAGGGGGCAGGAATGGAGTACACTGAGCCCCTCCTGCTCCAACAACGGAAACACTTCTCGCGGGAAGTATTTGAAGTCGCGCCATTGGAATCCGAGGTCGACATCTTCCTCCCCTTCTGGTGGATTGCAAAACACCCCCCCCAAGGAGCGTGGGACTCAGAGGAACTCCGCTTCAGCAGCCCCGGCTGTCTACAAAAATGTACGCGATTCGAAGTTGTGGAGTTTTCTCTGTCTCTGGACGAGACGGTGACCCTCGACCCAGAAGCCAGGATTATAGGGTATATCTCGGCCATCAATCAGGAAGACCCCCAGGATCAAGTCCCCAAGGAATTTAGGGAATAGCTGGGGATCATGGGTCGGGAGGCGGCAGAGGCGCTGCCAGCACATCGACCGTATGACTGCAAAATCGATCTCAAGGAAGGAGAAACCACCCCCTGGGGACCGATATACCCCCTCTTGGAAAACAAGCTTCAGACACTCCGAGAGTGGCTTAAAGAAATGTTACGAACAGGCAAGGTCTGAAGATACACCTCCCTGGCAGGATCTCCAATTCTATTCGTGCCAAAACCGAGCAGAAGAGGACGCCGACTTTGCGTCGACTACTGAACCCTCAACCAGATAACGATTCCCAATCGATACCCTCTTCCCCTCATGCAGGAACTGCAGGATCAGGTCCAAGGAGCCAAATGGTTTACCAAGCTGGACCTAAAGAATGGATTCAACCTCATCTGCATCCGAGAAGGAGACGAATGGAAAACAGCTTTCCGGACTCGTTATGGGCTATACGAGTTCCAAGTTATACCATTCGGATTGACCAATGCACCGTCGACCTTCCAAGACATGATGAACCACATCTTCTCCAACATGATTGACTTGGGCCTCCTGGTCTACATGGATGACTTCTTGATCTATGCAAAAACCGAGGAGGAACACGATCAGCGGGTCAAGGAAGTATTAAAAAGACTGTAAGAAAACCGACTAGCAGTCTCGCCAGACAAGTGCGTTTGGAAAACCCAGCAAGTAGAATTCCTAGGATACGTTATCAGGTGAGATGGAATCAAAATGGCGAAAGGAAAAGTGGAGGCGGTGCTGGAATGGAAGACCCCAACATCGCTAACGGAAGTGCAGTCCTTCTTGGGATTCGCCAACTTCTATCGGCGCTTCATCAAGGATTACTCGCGGATCGCCAGACCCCTGACGGAACTAACAAGAGGAAGTAAAAAAGAGTGGGAATAATACCCACAGACAGAAGAAGCCTTCCAGGAGCTATAGCAGCGATTTACGACGGCGCCGATAATAGCCCATTTCGACGCCACCAAAGCAATGATTATCGAGACGGATGCCTCCGACTTCGCGATCGTGGACATCTTGTCGCAAAGAGACGGGGAAGGAAGGCTACACCCAGTGGCCCTTTACTTCCGGAAGTTTCAGCCGGCGGAAATCAACTACGAGATCCATGACAAGGAACTTCTGGCCATTGTCGATGCCTTCAAGCACTGGCGCCAATACTGCGAAGGGGCGACGAATCAGGTCCAGGTGTTCAGCGACCACCAGAACCTCGAGTACATCACAACCACGAAGATACTCAACCGACACCAGGCACGGTGGGCCCAGAAATTGGTCGGCATCAACTTCCGCATCTACTACCGACCAGGAAGTCGAAACGGGAAACCAGACGCTCTTTCAAGGCGTTCGGAGTACTGCCCTGAAAAAGGGGGGAGTGAAAACCAGCCGATTACGACAGTTTTGCCAAAAGATTACTTCGCAGAACCAGACAGATGGGAAAGTACGTTTATCTGCTCATCGGCAAGGCTCATTTTGCTCCCACCACAGCAATGGTCGAAAGAATTTGCGGAAGAAGTGTGAAAGGCAGGAAAGAAGGACAAGGAGTACCAGGGCGTGGTGAAGGAACTGGAAGCAGTGCTGGGGAATGCGGCACTGAATGACCGGAAGGTCGAGGTGGAAGCTGCCCACCCTCGTGAGGCGTGGCAGAGGGACCAAAAGGTCAGAATGGAAGTGGTCCTCGAGATCAAGGACGGGCTACTCTACCAAAGGGGTATGCTCTGGATCCCGGAGGATGGAAACCTCAAGAAAAGGATTCTCGAGTCAGAATACAACACGAAAATTGCCATACACATGGGCCAGGATAAGACGATCGAACTTATCCAATCGAACTTCTGGTGGCCAAAAATGAAAGAAAAAATTATCGATTTTGTCCGGAGCTGCCCCAAATGCAAAAAGAACAAAACAGCGCAACACCAACCATACGGTCTCTCCTCCCCCTTGGAGCTCCTGTACGCCCCGTGGCAGTCCATCGCAATGGACTTCATTACGGAGCTGTCACTCTCAGAGGGATGTGACCAGTTGTGGGTGGTTATTGACCGATTCACGAAGATGGCGCACTTCCTTCCCCTTAACAAGGAAAAGAAATCAGTGGCCGACCTAGCGGTGGGGTTTGCGCGAGAAGTCTGGAAGTACCACGGGATTCCCACAGATATTGTCTTGGACCGAGATTTCCAATTCATCTCCAAGACTTGGCAAGAATTCCTCTGGCTGTCTGGCATCCGCCCGAGGATGTCGACAGCCTTCCACCCCCAAACCGGTGGACAGATGGAGCGCCTTAACCAGACCATTGATGCATACCTCCAAGTGTTTGTCGGGCACAAGCAGGACAACTGGGTAAGCCTACTGCCCATGGCGGAATTTGCTTACCACAACTCGATTACCATGGGCAACGGAATGTCGCCGTTCTATGCCAACTACGGTTTTCACCCCGTGTCCTTCAACCCGGCCACCTTGGGACCCTTGAACCCCGCCAGCTGTGAAACCTGGGTATCGGTAAATGGAGGTGTGGAGAGAGTAGAAGTCGAGTCAGGTTCTATTCGACAATTCACAGCGGAATAATCTTAGGTTCAGTGTGTGGGGTTTGTGTGATCGTGAGGGAGTTTCGTTTTGTTCGTGTCCAGTCCGTTGGGGTTCTTGCGTCTAGATATACTCCTGGTGTAGTCATGTGCTTTCCTTTCCACGGCCTCAGAGTTTTTTTCCTTGGAGCTTCATCGCCCCTCTCTGTCGGCCGACGCCTGGTGCTTCCTCTCAAGACAAGCGTCCTTCTGTTCCTCTAGAAGGGTGTGCTTTGGGTCTGTTTGGTCCTGGTCGGTGCCTAGCGATAAGAAGGGGGATCGTCGGTCGCCAGCCTCGTATTCCGCCTTGCGCTAGATCCCTTTCTAGGCTAGGTTTCCTGACGTGGCCCCACTTCGGTGTCCGACGTAGCCTCTGTGGCTTGACGTACCTTTGGTGGTTGGCACCCATCCCCGCTCCGGAGTTATCTCTCGGCCGAACCGTACGGCCATAAGAGACTAACTCCGGTTCTTATCTCCCGCCTAGACTCTCTCAGACCTGTCTTGCGACAGAAGCCCCGCTTATGGCATGCGACTTGCATGTTTCCCCTTATCTTGAACTGGATGCAGCGGCTACAGAGTTCGGCCCCCCCGGGGTATGAAGACGTAGCAGTATTGGGCTTTCGCCCTAGTACGCCGCCCTAGCCATCATGTGCCGTGGTTGCCTTTTTACTCTGCCGAACTGTTTCCCGGCCCAAGGTTTCGGGGCCCACGCTGATGCGATCACGCGACCATGTACCTATCCAGACCCCCTGTTACACTTAGGGTGTAACACTACTCCCCCCTTCCTCAAGCTTCGTTCCCCAAAGCTTTTCTTTGACTTACTCTTTCGTCCGCGCGTTGATTCCGTGATTTCATTGAGATGCAGTCCTCTATCCCCTGCATCCCTCCGAACACTAGGCGTTCACTGAGAAAACCCTCCTACGGGAAAAAACTCAGCAGCCCTTCGAATGGTGTTCGGCCCTCGGCCTCAGGGATGCCTGGGAGCCTACTTCGGAGTTGCAGCTGGAACCTGACGACACGCAGAACCCCCAGAGAGGTGATCAGAAGACGGGTTGGCCACGCACGCCGGTGTAGCGTGGGATCAGGCTATCGCTATAGTAGTCTCAGTGCCAGAGCCGGTCAAAACGTGGTGAGTTGCTAGCTCCACCACCCGCGCCTCGCCACAGTCAAGATGTTCGGCTTGTCGTGTCCGGGGAATACAACACAGCTGCTCTTCTGCTCGTCAAAAAAAATGGATGAAGTCCTCATCCCCTTCATCCTACCACCGTCACCATGGTCGAGGCCATTGCACCTCCCGGTTGTGGTGATCAAAGCTCTTCGGAGAGCCGGTAGTCCCTTTGCGCGTCTGGGTTTCGTTGATGAAACTCTCGGAGTTTCTCCAGACCACCTACCGAAAAGTTATCGTATGGCTCCTCGGTCCAGTCTTTTCGTTCTGGATAGTCAAGCCATTTGACGAGGTACAGGACACGGCGCCCTTTCTTGGTGCTTCCAAGGACCTCGTCAACATCGTACTCCTCGCTTTGCTCGATGTCGTTCACTTCCCGCAACACCTTCGCTGGGTCGGGTGGTGCGCCGTGTTTGCTGACTCGGTAGGGCTCGAGTAGCGACACATGGAAGACGTTGTGTATTTTCCATTTCCGGGGAAGCGTGAGTCGAACGGCGAGGGGCGAGATGATTTTCTCCACCTGGAAGGGACCATGATTCTTGTGGTCCAACTTCCTCGAGGGTCGGCGTGTCTTGATGTTGTGCCCATTCAGCATCACCAAGTTCCCTACTTGGTATTTGGGGGGCTCAGTTCGCTTGGGATCCGTGTAGCAACGCATCCACTCGTGCGCCACTTCCAGTCGCTTGGTGGATTCCTCGTGGGCCGCATGCATCCAGAGAGCGTAGAGTTTGCTGGCTGGGTTAAGGGGTCCTGATGCAGCTGGGTCGGAGGTGATGGGGTGGTACCTGTAATTGGCGTAGAACGGGGACATCCCATTGCCCATCGTAATCGAGTTGTTGTAAGCGAACTCGGCCATGGGGAGCAAGGCAATCCAGTTGTTTTGCTCGTGACTGACGAACGCTCGGAGGTAGACCTCGATGGTCTGGTTGAGGCGTTCCGTTTGTCCGTCCATCTGTGGGTGGAAAGCTGTTGACATCCGGGGTCGGATACCAGACAGCCGGGGATATTCCTTCCATGTTTCAGATGTAAACCTGGTGTTCCGATCGGAAACGATGTCGGTCGGGAGCCCATGGTGCTTCCAGATTTCCAGTGTAAAGATAACGGCCAAGTTTTCGGCCGTTTTTCCGTTCTTCCTCAGGGGGAGGAAGTGTGCCATTTTTGTGAATCGGTCTATAACCACTCACAACTGGTCGCATTCCTCCGAGAGGGGTAGTTCCGTGATGAAGACCATGGCAATCGACTGCCACGGAGCATAGGGTAGCTCCAGAGGAGAAGATAGTCCGTACGGGTGATGTCGGGCCGCCTTATTCTTCTGGCATTCACTGCAGCTCCGGACGTAATCAATGATGCACTCATCCATCTTGGGCCACCAGAAATTTCGTCAGATCAGTTCGATCGTTTTGTCCTGACCCATGTGTCCGGCGATCTTTGAATCGTGTTCTGATTCGAGGATCGTCTGTTTGAGGTTTCCATCCTCCGGGATCCAGAGCATACCCTTTCGGTAGAGCAGCTCATCCTTGATCCCGAGGACCTCTTCCATCCTAGCCTCTCGGCTCCTCAGCTGTACCTCACGCAGGCCAGCGGCTTCCTCCTCGACCTTGCGGTCATTCAGTGCAGATTCCGTCTGCACTGCTTCCAGTTCTTCCCACGCCCGTCGGTATTCCTCGTCGTTTTTTCCCGCTTGCTTCACCATTTCCTCAAATTCCTTTGCCCACTTCCTGACCGGGAGCGATCCCAATCGTGCCGACGAACAAACAAATACCAGTTTTTCTCGGCTGACCGCTGCTGCGAAGTGACTTTTCTGCAGAATCGTTGTGATCGGCTGGTTTTCACTGCCACCTTTTTCAGGGCGGTACTCCGAACGCCTGGATAACGTATCCGGCTTTCCGTTCTTTGCCCCGGGTCGGTATTAGATTCGAAAGTCGATACCGGAAAGCTCCTGCGCCCAGCGGGCTTATCGGCGGTTGAGGACCTTTGTGGTGGTGAAGTATTCGAGGTTTTGATGGTCCGAGTATACTTGCACCTGCTGCGCCGCTCCTTCACAGTACCGTCTCCAATGCTTGAAGGCATCTAATATCGCGAGAAGTTCCTTGTCGTGGATCTCGTAGTTTATTTCCGCGGGTTGGAACTTGCGGGAGTGGAATGCAACTGGGTGCAGGTGGTTTTCGTCATCTCGTTGGGACAGTACTGCCCCAATGGTGAAGTCGGAGGCGTCGGTCTCAATGATCACTGGCCGTTGTGGGTCGAAGTGTGCCAGGATCGGGGCCGTCGTGAATTGTTCTTTTAGTTCCTTGAAGGCTGCCTCCGCTTCTTTCGTCCATGCCCAACTCTTCCCATCCCCCTTCATGAGTTCCGTTAATGGTCTGGCAACTTTCGAATAGTTCTGGCTGAAGCATCGGTAAAAGTTAGCAAACCCCAAGAAGGACTGGGTTTCCGTTAGGGAGGCCGGCCTTTTCCAGCCTAACACCACCTCAACTTTATCTGGGGACATCGTAATTCCTTTCTGTCCTATGATGTATTCCAGAAATTCCACCTCCTGAGTCTTCCAGACACACTTATCTGGCAAGACCGCCAGGTGGTTTTTTCGCAGCCTCTTCAGTACCTCCTTGGCCAGGTCATCGTGTTCTTCCTCCGTTTTTGCATAGACTAGAATGTCGTCCATGAAAACCAGGAGGCCTAGGTCGATCATGTCGGAGAAGATATGGTTCATCATATCTTGGAAGGTTGAAGGGGCGTTGGTGAGTCCGAATGGCATGACCTGAAACTCGTACAGCCCGTACCAAGTCCGGAATGCCGTTTTCCATTCATCTCCCTCTCGGATGCAGATCAGGTTGAATCCGTTTTTCAGGTCCATCTTGGTGAACCATCTTGCTCCCTGAACCCGGTCTTGCAGTTCCTGCATTAGGGGAAGGGGGTAGCGGTTAGGAATGGTGATGCGGTTGAGGGCGCGGTAGTCCACGCATAACCGCAGTCCTCGGCCATGAGGCTTTGGGACGAACAGGATGGGGGACCCAGCCAGTGAGGTGGATCTTCGAATCTTGCCTGTTCCTAGCATTTCTTTCAACCATTCTCTGAGCGTCTGTAGCTCGGTTTCCGAGAGGGGGTAAATCGGTCGCCAAGCAGCCGTTTCTCCTTCCTTGAGGTCGATTTTGCAGTCGTAGGGTCGATGTTTCGGTAAAGCATCGGCCGCCTTTTTCCCCATGATGTCCAGGTACTTTCTGAATTTTCCTGGCACCAATTCGAGGGGGTCTTGTCCTTCCTGATCGATCGCTGAGACGTATCCCACGACCCTTGCCTCTGGGTCCAGGCATACAGTCTTGTCCAGTGACAGGGAGAACTCAGCCGTTTCGTATCACGTGCAGTTGTTCAGGCAGCTTGGGCTGCTGAAACGGAGTTCGTCTGAGTCCCAAGCACCTTGCGGAGGGTGCTTGGCGATCTACCAGAAGGGAAGGAAGATGTCGACCTCGGGTTCCAATGGTGGGACTTCAAATACTTCTCGGGAGAAGTGCTTTTGATGCTGTAGGAGGAGGGGTTTAGTGTATTCTATCCCTGCCCCTGGTACTTCTTCTCCCGAACAGTTTCGTAGGGGTGCCGCCTGTGTTCGGCAAACCCGAGGTAGGTTCAGGCGCTCGGTTAGTGCCTTGCTGATGCGGGGGACCGAGCACCCGGTATCGAGGAGGGCCCGTATGGTATATTGGGCTGTTCTGTCGTGTAAGACCATAGTAGTGATTGGTCTGTTGCCGCAAAGTGGTTTTTCCGTAGACTTTTCGGGCGAAGCCCGCTTTCCAGCAGTCAGCTTTCTTTGTTGTCTATCCTGTGATGTCCCAGCACTTGGTTCATCTGGGCCCTTTCGTTTTCGGGAGGTTCCACATAATATCGGGAAGGTCCTAGGGTGTGGCGTGCCCCGACCCTTCAAAAATCTGAGTCGTCGTTGTCCCAGACGCTCGAGTTTTTCCGGTTGGCCATCCAGGCTGATGCTGCTTCCCTCATGTTGTCATCCTCGGTTTTGATGGTGACAGTCTGGGGTTTTTTCTGGGCGGGCGCCTCAGCCGGTTCCTCCCTTTCCCGTTTTCTCTTCCCTTGGACGGCACTTGTGACCTTCGGTGCCTCCGGCAGTTCCGTTCCCTTAGCCATTGTGCAGGCGTAGCATTTGCTGGTCGAGTGTGTGTCCCGACCGCATCGCCAGCAGTTGGCCTTGCCGGCTTTGTGGGAGTCAATTTCGTTTTGCGGGACTCCCTTCAAGGCCTTCACAATACTACCCCACCGGCTCTCTGTCCATGGTTTCCTGGGCTTTTCAGCCTTGACCCCCGAGTCAGACTTTCCCGTC
>Ga0307512_10006042_pt1 | contig 12402 bp, 18 predicted proteins | sample 14_EM_MG_FD_200267 | JGI IMG/M metagenome (GOLD analysis project Ga0307512, IMG submission 200267) | Populus trichocarpa ectomycorrhiza microbial communities from riparian zone in the Pacific Northwest, United States - 14_EM | ecosystem: Host-associated > Plants > Roots > Unclassified | place... | reverse complement strand
AGATAGTCACGGGGGGCTGGAAAGGTCATACTCACACGGAGTTGAATCGCGTCTCGAGTGTAAAACGTTTCCACTGGTTTCTGAACCAGGGTTGGATCAACGGAGAGCATTTTCGCAATGTCTGTCGGTAACCAAACCCTTGTTACGTGGTTGTGTTGGTTGGTGGTAGCAGGATATCTGAAGCGAATTCAATACCGCGGAGAGCCACGGTAGGAACGTCCTTGCCTTGATATTCGATCCCAAACGGCGTCTTCCACCTTACTAGGGGCTCTCGTCTGTGCAGAATCATCCCTAACGACTTTCAACGCATCTTTGACTGAAATGTAGTGGTCCTCGTCTTCCGCGAGATCGTTGCCTTCGTCATCGCTCTGGTCCCGTCCAGGCTTTTGTCTCTTGGCAGGTCTGGAGGATGGTGGAGAGATATAGGAAAGAGGCACAAGGTGTAACTGGGAGTTGTAGATCCATATCTATGGGAAAAGAAGTATTAAAACACTCACGCAATCACATAATCTTATCGGGAACTGGTGCGCACTCTGTTTTCGGCATTGGAGGGTGTCACCCAGGACGGTAATACTTCAGCTGCTTCGATGAAAAGAAACTCTCCGTCCGAGTCCGATACGCTGTGGATAGTTTGAACACGAGAAATGAGGGAGGTGGAGAGAAACGGACCTTATTGCGATGTCCCACTTTTTCGAAATCTCTCTTAGCAACCAGACGACACACCATTCGTCGTCTATGCAGTCTCCGACGCGCATAGTGCCCTCCAAGATCCAACCATTCGTATCTGAGGCGACCTTGAGCTCGAACGGATCTCTATGCCACAAGAATCCAGGCAATAAACCATCCGCATAGCTTTTGAGCACCGTAGCTAGCGTCAGTACACAGACCTTGTCCGCAGATTGTTCTGCCGGATAGAGCCTGTATTGGATCGTGTCTTCAGATATTGCCGGCGGTCGGTTGAAGATATCCATGCAGTGGTGGTTACAGATCAGGAAAGTTGGGCCTCTGTCGTTCTGACGGTCACTTTGACGTCCATGACCACCTCCTTCAAGGATCGCAACCTTTTGGCCGTCATCGGCGACGAAGTAACTCTGACCGACCTCTTCAGGCCGCGCTTAGTAGCTGAGACATCTACTATCCCATAGGACTCAATCACTGGTCTATTATTGGCCGGGATTGGCCACATCAACGCGAAGCACGAGAAGAATTTCCTCATCGTAGACTCCAGTAAGGTCCATCGTTCCGAGTGCCTTGCTTTTTGATCAAAACTGGCCTTCAGAAACGCAAATCTCGGCGATTGAAAATGCTTTCGAGACATTCACGGAGCGTCAGGATATTGCCATCCTCCTCATCAATCAACATGTACGCAGTTTCTCTTGCATAGCGTTCTGTTGTTCACATGTCACAATCGGCCACACGTGTTCAGATAGCTGAGAAGATAAGACCTATGGTCGACCGGTACCAGTCCGCATTCCCTGCCCTCCTGGAAATCCCTTCCAAAGATCACCCCTACGACCCGTCGAAGGACTCTGTGCTCAAGCGAGTGCAGAAGCTGTTCGGGGAGTAATCGTCAGATTAGGGTTTTATTTCAGGGGGTGTCATTAGGTTGTATCGTGTGATACTATAATACAATGTATGCAAGAGTGGATTATACCCAAACGAACTGTTCAACGATCAGTCACCCTGTCCAGACAGAATTACGGCGACCTGGATACGGTTCGGAGTATGTGAATCTGAGGAATTGTGAGCACTGGAAGCACGATGCATATAGGCGGGTAAGCAACGCACTCGGTATCTCGACGATAAGGTCCTTAAAGTCGAAGTATCCCTGATCGTTGCGAACCAGCTCTGCATGGGCTTCACCCTCGAGGAACACCCTACCATCAGCCGCATCCAGCCCATCTCCGTGTCGTTTTCCCTTGATGCCCGAGAACAGACCAGCGAAACTCCACACAGTGCTCGGCTCCTTTTCCGCTGGTGCAGGTTCGCGGGTCGGAGGCCGATCGGCGGATGGCGTTGAAGTAGGTTCACCGCTCAGGAACCTAAATAACGCCTTCGATGATTCTGCTACACTGGCAGCGCGAGCCCTGACTCCATTGACCATGTCATCGAATGATATGTCGCTCAACCTTGAGAAACCGTCACCGGTCCAGTGAATCATGGGGTCGAGGTACCCCCCAGACGAATCAGCAGCCTTGGCCCCAGGTTGGCTGCCCTGGATGTAAAAGTGAAGGAACATGTGTTCCCTCCCTGACCTATCAGAACGAATGTAGGAAGATACATGGCGGTTTCGATGTCTGGGACGGACGGCACTTGGTGGGTTGTTGTGGAAGGTGAGGGGTCCGTGCAGATGCCGTGCAACCTGTTCGCATATCGTCAGCATCGCTCGCGCTCAGGTGAACTATCGCTGCGTACGCGGGGTGAGGTTTCAATTAGCCTGCAAGCATCCTTGTAGAGGACGGTCGGCGAGTTTTTCGAGAATAGTTCTGAGGTCAGAGCGTACAGAAGAAGGGCAGAGAAACCGGCTCCGAAAAGGATAACGACCAGATTCCCTGTCCTTGAGGCAGTCCGAACGGCTTATTGACAAGAAAGAACGGAAGGTACACGTAACCGTCAGCATCACGACCATGGTTGTGCATGACACACACCTTTTCCACCAGTACTTAACTCAGACCACCTTTTCACGTTCTCTGTGCTCTGTTTCGATGGAGGCACTCCCAATATAAAGGGTCCCACTGTGTCTTCTCTCCGGGACCCGCGCTTCACATCCAGAGTATGCGAGAGCAAGTCTGACGCGTTGCTCCGGTGGGTAGCATAGGACCGATTCACGGTGAACTTAAGGACAGCAATCTGCGATGAGATTCTCGGCGTTGTTGGGTGCAGAAGGCAATGCCTCGTCGCGGAAACGGTTATCCTGACGATCATGACTGTGGAGAAAGGGGTGTTGACCCCTTCCCTCAACGATCAACGGGGTCATTTAACCTTTCCCACGTTTGCTCATTCTCAGAATTCAATATTCACCTACGGCTACCACAAGTTCCTAGGGGTCGTGGTTCCCAAAAATTAACTAGGAAAAATCAAGTTATTGGACTACTGGATGTACAAAAAACCAGAGGATTTAGGCGATCCGGCGATCATCCGTGCTGGAACCCTCTATGTTTCTCCAAACGTCGTCTTTCATCTAGGTACGAGGGTGTCAGAGACATAGGGCACCTGTGTTACATTTAAACTCACCGCTGGGCTGATACCCTTTTCGTGGAAATAAGCACGCAAAAGTTCCCGCGCCAGCCAGTCGCTCTGGACCGAGCCGAGATCACGGACGATCACATTCCGAGGTTCACAGACAACAGGTGCCAAGAAGAGGAGGTCCAGCGGTTGGTGTTTCTCAAGCGGTTTGGAGTTAGGGAACATGGATTTGAATTTGCGCAGGGGAGATTGGATCTCGAGCTCATCTTGCGGTGTCAGTGTCTCCGACTTCTTGGCGAGGACCAACCGCGCTTGTAATGCTCTCATGAAGCCGTCGCGGAGGTGACTGTATGATGTGTTTCGCGTAGGGATAACCCTGAGAGCACATGTCGTGTTTTGGATGATACAATCGATTTTCTCTTCGGGAGTGGCCGACTGGGGTATCTGTCCATGGCTTAGCATGGAGTGAATCGAGGCGAGAAACAAGAAGGAACCTGTAGCGCAGGATTGTTCAAGTCCGCGTAGAACGCGACAGAATACACCTTGATCCCCAGGAATGAGACTGTCCTTACGCCGACCCCGATCAAACTGAGGTCTGGAATGGGAACCCTGGAGGGGATGTGCATCGTCTTCGGGAAGGTTATGGAAGTACTCGGGTCAACTACCAGAGAGTCACCATTAACAAGGCCCGCGGCATTATTAATACCACACTTACTGACAACATTGGAAGCTTCCGTCTGCGCATCAGTGTAGACGCGGGTGGTTGTAAGGGCGAAAGTGGCCAACAGAACAGTGCCGAAGACGAGTCTGCCCGTTCCAGCCAACCTGTGGCGCGTATTCCTGGCCACAGAGAGGTTCACAAGCCCCTTAGAGGTCGGTGCACGTAGGGTTATTCCGACCGACGTCTTCGTCAGCAGTCGGATGGCGGATGCGGATGATGCGGAGAACATCGTTCGGCAAGGCACGTGCCGCTGCAGCGATCAGGTGAGGGGAGTACGCGTTCACCGATCTACACTCACCAAAGGCCGCGTACACATCTTGGAACCCAATAAATACGAACGAGGTGTGTCCGCGTCAGCAGCTGTGCACCAGAAAAGCATGGATCCCGACTCTAACCCCATCCTAGATTATTCCGTCTCTTTCGGCAGCTTCTCCCTCGGACGACTGGGCAAGATGGACGACGATGACTTCTCCGGGTTGGAGACGCCGCCAGAGATCGATTCGCCCTCGGCTACTCAGGGGCAAATGGAAAAGCAGCTGGAATCCCTCAAGTCGTACCTCGATGCCTTGCCCTATAAATGTGAAACTCCCGAGGAGATGCAGACCAAACTAGAGTTCATTATCGGAAAGATGGACGTATGCGTCCGATCGAAGAACTGGTCGCTGCTGCCCAATTGGTCTCACATGCTCCATTGGTATGTCGCTCCTACTATACACCACCGCAACACACTTTGGACTAAATCCTTCGCAGTTGGTTGTCACTAAGATATCCAATCCCTGTCTCCACACGAGCCAAGCTCGTGCATCTGTTCTATGAGCTAGCCCTCCTCCCTGGAATCGAACCTCGTATCATCCGTTCGTGGGTCGACGATCTCTCACGAATACTCGCCAACAAAGGGGATGCACCTCGGAAGATCGAACCCGAGGATCTCCAATTACCCTGGAGACCACTCTGGCGTGCGCTACGTAAGGAGCTGTGGCCTAAGAAGAGAGCGTATGAAAGCTCGTACGTTTACCACTCAACTTCCACACTCGCCCGCGTTTTCTGATAATCCCGTAGGAGAAATTCGGTAAACATCCTGTTGTACCTCGCCGAACAGGTCAAGGTGTACTTCCCGCCGAGCGAAATACCGGCTATGCTTGACACCTTCCTACCCCTTATCACTCAGAGCGTACGTGCCACACTCTTCTCTGCTAATTTATGTCAACATTTGACCCCTTTAGTCTATTCTTGCCATGATCCCCGTTATGACCTCTTTCCTTCCGCCGTTTGACATCCACCTCTACGTACCTGTGCTTTTTAAATTATGGGAAGCCTTCAACTCCGAGGTACTAAACTCACGCCTTATCGAGTTGTGCGGGGAGCTCTCAGAGGAGCACAAGACTGGGACCGTCGTCAAATGGGAAGACGTAGGGATCTGGACCGATGCAGAGTGGACCGTCCTCGTAGGGAAGGCGCTTGGATCCATGAGTAAGGTCATTTTTTCCAAGTCGTGTGATTCTATGATTGAACACCTTTCAGACGTTCCTGTTGGCGCGACTAAGGTACGCATTGTGTGTAGTTTGTACTTCCGTAGTATAAACCTTTGCAGGGGTCAAGCACGACAGCCTCTCAGGCTGACCTACTCGGCGAGAAACTCGCAACGAGAATAAAGAAGAACGTGAACCGCTATCGTGCGTTTACACTCTGTCGCCCGCCGCATATAGTTGACGATGACACCAGGCTCGCTTGCAAAGCTTTTTGTCTATTCGATGGCTGTTGATGGTCCCATACGCAGAGATGCGACTGACACTCCAGGATCGAGTCAACCTGGATACCTTGCCGGTTCGAAGGCCCTGGACTCCCTTGATAAACTATTCACAAGCACGGAATCCTTCTTCCATCCATCAAACTTTGGACCTTGGTCCGTATTCGTAAGTACCTCTTTTGAGCACTAGTGCAAGTCTCACCCTCTCCCATAGTTGACAACGTTCCTACAAACCGTTGCTTCTGAGTTCTGTAAGCGGTGGAAAGACGAAGAATTGCCTGGATGTGAAACACCTCCGGTTCGTCGTCCACGGGTTCGGTCGCAAGTTAGACCCGGTTCTAACGTTTTGACATTCAGATATATCGTTTGACGCCGGCTATCAAGCGAGCTTTCGTGCTGTCAGTACGAACTCCTGCTCTGTTGTCGATGTTTTCGAAGGACCCCATCTCGATGACCTTCGCCCAGGGTGCACTCAAGTCGATCGCACTTCTCGAACCGAGCCTCGTCATGCCAGATATCATCGAGCGTGCATATGGTGGTCTCGAAGTAGTTAATGAAACTCACCGCACCACTGCGGTTCTTAGCACCTTGGCCGGTGTTGCCATACCGTTGGTCTCGGAAAAGGTTTGGCTAGGAGGGCAGAAGCACGTTCTACCGTTACTCGAACTTTCGCTCCCTGGCATCGACCTGGTTTGTCTCCTCCCTCCGATCGATGTTCCGTATAACCCCTAACTCTGGTTTTCAGAATGATCCCACTAAGACTGTGTGTGCTACGATGTTCATTACTGCTATTGTACAGGCTGGTATCAAGATCGGAGATCTCACGCATCACGTTGGTCTGGCTCTGGCGAGCGATGCTCCTGGAGATGAGATGATGGCTGTTGATGAGGAAGATATTCCGATTCCAGAGGGCACCGAGCCCGGAGGGCCCACCCTTAGCAAGGAAGAGGAACGTGCTCTGGCGCGAGACAGCACCGCCGGATTTGCCGGTACGATATTGCAAAGGGGGTTTTGAAGATCTCTAAACCTTTTTTTGCGCAGACTGGGTGGTCTCGCTCTTCCGTAGAGTCTTTTCGTTGTTTGAGAACCTTCCCGAGGAAGGAGGAAAACGGAATACTGTTCCAAGGCAAGAAGAACTGGTACTCAAATCCGTAAAAGCGATGCTGGATATAATCTGTCTCCACCTATCGGATCAGTTATTCGACCTGGTGTTGAAGATCGTGTTCGACTACGCTGCGACGAATGCGAGGTCCAACTCAGTCAGGGTAGGTAGTCGCGGATTTCATCTATATTCTCTCGATGGTCGTTGACGATACATTCAGGCCGTCGGGCAACTTGTTTCGTGCCTTGCTCGGGCAAAACCTGGGAAGACGGTTGACAAATTTTTACCATATTGCGCAGCTCAAATCCAGGAAGAACTGAAGCATGGTGCGTCAAGCTTGAGGACGACGTCGAACCATTCGGCTGTTCCTTCCGACACCACGTTGCATTGGAGTGCGCATCTCTACCGAGGATCAATACAGTCTCTGACGTCGAATTTCATAGACCTTTCGATTCTTCGTGCTTGCCTCGGTTATGGGAGTGACTCGGTGCGGTCTGCTGGCTGATAGGAAGCCTTGTCGCTAATCACGGTTATTCGCCAGTTGACAACGCACAAGCAATCCTTGCTCGATTTGTTCAACTTGCTTATCGAAAAGACGAAGACAAAACGCGGCTATTCCACAACCGGCGGGATACTTTCTCACCTCCTAAGCACACTTACAGGAACCTATCCACTTGACACCCGATTCGTCAATTCGGAAGAATGGGACAGTCCTGGTCAGAACCAGTCTCTCGAATCCCTAGAAATTATTTTCTAACTCAGACCAAAGCCTTCGATGCAAATCACTACCTTCACTGGGGACGAATGTACAACACAAAGGATGTGACGATTGAATGGCACGGTGAGTTCTATGTCAGAGATGCGCTCGACTTCGCTGACTCCACGTAGTCCCTTCCAAGGAGGAGATCGATTTCGTATTAGAGATCCTCGACGTGGTGGGGAATCCTGTTCTTGATAAGATTGACCAGCTCCTCGATAGTGGTAACAACTGGGACAGCATTGCGCGGAATGACTTTTGCCGGTAAGGGAGACCTCCTTGTAGGTGTATACGCCGTTTACCTGCGTCACAGATACATGCGTGCTCTACGGTCAATATGGGGTGGCCTTGCTTGCCTCTTGCGAGAACGACCAAAGGTCCCTGATAGTACCTTCTCGTACGAATTTGAGGTGGATGGTCTGCTTCTCTCAAACATATCCATCAAATCTGGGTTCGTGCTTGATGACCCCGAGGACCCAAGATATAAGATTGCCGAGGCACATCGAGCACGATTCGGGGAAGTGGTCCACAGGGCTACGAAGACGATCGCTATGAGAAACACCGTGGAAGGAGAGGACCATGTGGATGCCATCATCAGCATTGCGAAGGCCGCTGAGGTGTTCCTGTTGGAGTATGGCACCTCAAGAGGGCAATACAGTACGCAGAGGAAGGTTTACATTCAATTGAGGGAGTATGTCACGACATTTTGGATACCCTTGATCAAGAGAACTGATGATCGTTCGGAATAGCATGCACCGAATGTCTCCTAGGCAGAAGGAGAGGTCCAGAATGACGATACTCAAAAGAGCACACCTGTACCACTACAGCAGAATGTATCTCAACGCGATGTACCGTCAACGGTCTCCTCTCGACGACAAGTTGATCCACAACTTGGTCGAACTTTCTCTTTCCCCGTACACCAGGTTGCGAAGGTATTGTCAGTCGGTTGTCCGATCGGTCTCAGAGGTGTGTCTACCTTGTTATTGATTTGTAATGGCTTTGCTTACTTCCCTAGCGCTACATTCGTTCCACGAGGACATTCCTGCCCGCTTTGTGTGATTCGTTGATTGTGGGCACGGATCCAGACCGTATGAAGGGCGCACTCTATATGCTCTGGGATAACGCGTTCGCGAACTACGCCCTTGCAGGTGTGGCGAGCTGTCCATGTGAGGCTCGTCCGGCGACTAACTCTTCATAGACGTACATATCTCAAATCAGTACTTGACAAGACTGCTCGATTGTCAACACCAAGAGAAGGTGACCCGTTCTCTTTCCCTGTACCATATTTCACCAAACGCTCATTATCTGTTTCCTTGGGCAGCCGTCTATTCAAAAACTGGTCTCTAACTGTGCATCTGAATGTTTGGCTCATCTAAGCGACGAGGCGGTCCACTCTGAGGCATACCGGGAAGATATACCTGGAGTCCTCGCGGTTCTAGATGACCTTGAAGGGGCTTTCGGTGATTCTCTTATCGACAAAGCCCTTCTGAAGGAGACTCTTGAAAAGATGGAAGCGAGGTTTACTGCAGAAACCAGGAAACATGAGCAGAATGTGTGTTACTCACTTGCGTGCAATTTCCGTATGCTGAGCCATAATATTGTAGCTGGAATCTGTCCTCGCAGTCGCCTCAAGACCATCCACACATGTTCGTTCTCTGCCGTCTTTGCTGTGTGGCTTGCTTACTCATGTCTGAACAGTGGAGATATCAGCAATTCGCTTCCCGTATCTTGTATAGCTTGCTGCAGAGAGACATGGTCCCAACACCTGAACTCGCCCGCTTCTTCCTGGAACAATGCACAAGCCCTCATACTGCAACCAGGGCTATTGCTGTTCGGTGAGCATGATTGTCCATATTTTCGTGGTTCACTCTTGACAAGAGTGTGTAGGAGTATGATCAAGATCACAGTCCAGATCAAGATGAGAACTTACTCCGCCAGCCCAGAAGAGTTATGGTTGGATGAATGGCACAGTCCGGTAGAGAGAAGGATTACAGTTCCGAACATCGCCGCAATCCGTGACGAATTGGTGGATCAAACATCGTAAGTACGATATGGAACACCTTGAACCTTGCTCATCTCCGTTTGGCAGGAATCTCTACGTCGATAAAGTTACATCGGGATTCCTCCTGTGGCAACCAGAGCTCAAAGCGTACCTGAAAGTACCAGAGGGTGATTCACCGATCACCTGGGAACAAGCCTCCCAAGCCGTACTCGAAACATTGGGAGGCCTTCTGGATAGCGGAGAGATCTGCTCTCAGCTGGTGACCTTGTGGGCCCAGGAGTCGTCGCAGAGCGAAGGGAAGCCGGATCTTAGAAATGACCACGTCCAGTTCATTAAATCGCTCGGTGCGTTGTCCTATCATAGTTTTGGTGAGAAGGGGGGCTAAGTTGTGTTCCAGCCAAGACATTCGAGGATCGTCACCTCGATACTATCCTCAACGGTATCAGTCCTTTGCTTACTGACTCGGATCGCTTCAAACAGAGGGCCGGTGCCGAAGTTCTCGTTGGACTGCTGCGTGGTAGGCTCTTGTTGTGGTCCGCGTAGTCCACACTGAAAACTTTCGCCTAGGATCGAAACATTGGCCCAAGCAGAAATGGGATAAACTCTGGACGTGGACGTTGGACAGGATCGACCAGATTTTTGTCCAGATCAAGCCGGATACTTTGAGCTTTTGGAAAAGCGTGTTTAGCGTGAGCTTGTTGGCGTTACCTTAACCCGCGACTCGTTTCTGATAAAGGGCGCTTTAGTCTCAACTGGACGACAGAGATCCAAGAAGGAGCAACCCACTCATACAGTGGACTCTCAATCTGCCCATCGATTTCCAGGGGGACTCCGCGTTTACCAGTAAGTGGAAGTGAAGAAAATATACCTTGCATGGTGTTGAAGTAGCTCAAGTGAACAAGACGCTGTCGCTTTTTGGGATTGTTCTCGACAACATAGCACCCCGCTCAGCCGCGTTGGCCGACCAGTTCTTCAGGGTCCTGTTGGATAACTCAAACACCGGGTACAACGAGGTCTGTCGGGAAGATTCGTCATCGTCGGCTATCACTCACCCCCTACCTCAGATGAGGAATCACATCGCTTCTTCATTATACATCATAATCTCCGCCCAGTGGAATCCGACGTCTTCCTCTGTAACGGAGCTCCTTCACGCGTGTGTGACTGATCCGGACCCCCTGCAAATCAGGTAAGACACATTCCTCGTGGCAAACGGCTGACGTCTTACGTGCTTCACCCTATGTTTAGATCGGCTCGTTACTTAGAGAACGTGGTTGCTATGGTCCAAAAACTGCCTGAGTGGAAGGAGCAGCGACTGCCCCCGCCGCGGACGAACCAGTCGCAGTACGATAAAGTTGGACTGACTCGTGAGTATTGCGATGTATCGAGAGCTCCTCACCCTGAAGCTACCCCAGTGCTGTTGTGGATGTGGACGATGTCGCATGGGCCGATGGCGCCGTTGATGTTCAAGTACATCAAGCCCATGCTGTGAGATCGCAAGCTGGTGTCTTCGTGCTGTTAGGGGGCTGACTGCACCATTTTGCAGGCCGGAAATACTCAAGATGTCTGAACTAAACGACAGCTCAGAATTACAAATCTACGCTGTGAGTAGTTTGTCATTATTAATGACGCAGGGTCTCACTGATGATGCAGTCGGCGGTGCTTTACGTCCTGTCTGCCGTAACACCTCCTCACGAGTATGTCGAGGATATCCTGAATCACTTCGTGAACGCGATCAAGTCATCTACGGTGAGCGTATTCGGTCGTTTATGTCAATGTCCCTGCGGTCCTGACGCGTGGAACAGTCGTGGAGGATCAGGCTGAATGCGTTACCTACCCTTGTGGTTTTCTTCTACCGGAACTTGCTGAGCATTTCTAATTCGGGGGCTACACAAGTCATGGAGGTGCTGTTGGACTGCCTTGGAGATGAGAACGTAGAGGTGAGAGAGATGGCGTCCAAGGCCCTCTCGGGGATTGTCAGGTGTTCGCAAAGGCATAGCATCATCCCACTCAAGGTGTGTAACACGTTTGGGGAGCGATTTCACATCTAAGGTTCGATCTGTGTGCGAAACCAGAATCGGTTCATTGGCCTGGTTAGGAAGGCGAGATTGCCATCACGTCAAGACGCTGGGTATGCGGAGAAACTGAGGTTATTGCATTCTGGGATCCTCGGGCTGTGTGCTCTGATCGAAAGCTTCCCGTATTCGGTCGAACCTTGGATGCCACCGCTGACTGATGGTGAGCTTCAGTTTCGTCACGACAACCCCAGATTGCACTGATAATGGCGACGCTTGACCATCGGTAGTACTTGCTACACACACTACGGATCCTCCGCCGATATCGACGACTATCAAGAAGTGTGCATCTGAATTCAAGAAAGTAGGGGAAATCTTTTTTAATTTTGTGGCTGGATGACGCTAATCGATCTTTGGTCACCGTCTATCTAGACCCATCAGGTAAGGGAAAACCTATACGTGCGCTTAATCAATATCGATGAGAATCTGACGGCGCCATGTTGTCGACAGGACACCTGGGTCAAGGATCAGTTGCTGTTTGATGAAGATCAGCTACAGAGTTTGTCCACGATGCTGGTCGGGACATCGTATTGTATGTTTGTCTCAAAGGTTCCGTGGGGTCGATCTCTCTAACTGGACTTGGCGTTACAGACGCGTAGTTGTGGAATCACCTTATTGGACAATGAGATGTAAAAACGAAGATGATGGGCGCTTTTGTTGCTGTAGTTATACAAGAGTAATAATTCAATCGCATACCGGCTCGGGAGATGCACTAAACGTAAAAAGACGAGAAGCCGAATCGGAGAAGATCAGGTAGTGTCACCGTCGATTGAGGACATCGATGGAGGGGACGCAGAAGAGCGGAACCGGGACAG